>Ga0315545_1001649_pt1 | contig 21459 bp, 24 predicted proteins | sample SalMarSW160210MG_FD_203096 | JGI IMG/M metagenome (GOLD analysis project Ga0315545, IMG submission 203096) | Salt marsh sediment microbial communities from the Plum Island Ecosystem LTER, Massachusetts, United States - Salt Marsh Sediment SW1602-10 ...
ATGGAACCACTTTCTCCTGTAAGTTCAGTCGCTTCTGCCTCTAAAGAAACAATCTCTTCATTAGCCCGGATGACAAAGCTGGCAGGTTCATATTCTCCAGGACAAGCCTTGATGAAGATTTCATCGGAGATATAATCATCAGAGATAGAGGTAGTGGGTAATATCTTTTCGTCGGTTATGGCGGGAACAACGTAAATAGTTGTTTGGGGGGCAGGGGATTCGTCCTCTGCCTTTACCGGTTGTGCACCAAAGCTGGTAACTAAAAGCAGCGCTGCTAGTAGCGGAACAAAACCCTTTTTGACAATTGACAGTCCAGCCATCATAGTTCCTCCTCAGGTCTGCAGCTTTGCACCCTCATCTTTCGATGGGTTTACCTTTTTCGCCCTCCAACAGAATGATAATATGTCCTAGGCAAATCATCAATCTGCCATTACTACTGCCAACCTACCGCCTCTTTACAGATGTTTACAGCACTTCCATCGGCATTTTTAGTCGCCCGACGAAGGTACCGGTTTGCGACTTTGTGCCGAGGTAGCTTACTACAGGCTGGGCGCTAGGGACGGAGATGGAAAAGGGTGCGGGAAAGTGCCCTAGCTTCGAGCAATGCTATCAAAAAGGCTCTACGGTTTCCCTTAACCCAGCTTCTAAGCAGTATCTTGGTTCATAGCCGAATTCCTTGGCTTTGGAGATGTCGGCCAGGCTGTGTCTTATATCCCCAGGCCTTGGCTCCTGGTGAGTTGCTTCAACTTTATTTCCAACAAGCTTGATGATTAACCCAGCCAGTTCATTTATGCTAAATTTTTCTCCGTTTCCGATGTTGAATATGCCACGAGCATCCCTCTCTGCAGCCAGCATATTTGCCTCCACAGCATCCTTTACAAAAGTAAAATCCCTGGTTTGCTCGCCATCGCCAAAGATAATCGGCGGACTACCCTCCCGAGCCCTTTGGACAAACCTGGGGATAACCGCAGCATACTGAGAGTTGGCATCCTGTCTCACTCCGTAAACATTGAAGTACCTCAGGCAAACGGTGGAGAGTCCATAAACCTGTTCGAAGGCCTGACAGTAGTATTCTCCCGCAAGCTTGGTCACAGCATAGGGAGACTGAGGGTTCGGGAGCATATCTTCCCTTTTAGGCAAAGCCGGAGTATCTCCATAGACCGAAGAGGATGAGGCATAGATCACCTTTTTAACGCCGTTGTCCCTTGCAGCCAGAAGCACGTTCAGGGTTCCGGTTATATTTGCCTCATGGGAAGCTAGAGGATTCTCCACACTTCGAGGGACACTGGGGATAGCTGCTTGATGAAAGACGTAATCAACGCCCTGGAATGACTTTTGTAGCAAAGCAAGGTCTGTGATGCTCCCCTTTATCAAGTCAGCTTTGCTTCCTTTTGACAGTTCTGCGATATTTTCCATCCTTCCAGTGGAGAGGTCATCCAGGATGATGACATAGTAGCCTCTCCCTGCCAATTCCTCAGCGAGATGAGAGCCGATAAACCCGGCGCCTCCGGTAACTACAGCCTTTGTCACTAAACGTCTTCCTCTTGTCACTAGACTATGAACCCTAATAACCGGGCGTGACACAACATTTCACTTGTCACTCTCTTGACCACTTCCCAAATCTCCATCGCTGACAAAAGCATAAACCATCTCCCAACGTGCCAGCAACAATACAAAGCGAATGACTATCACATCTCTTCTTCAAACATCTACGCCCTTATCTCTTCACACCTATCCAAAGGTGAACCGAGAGATAAGGTTCAGGCTTTCCTTGTCTATATAACAAGAACTCCATCTTCTGATTCTCACCTACTTCATGTGGAACAAAGCCCACTTTTCCCTCCCATTTCTGCTCATGAGACAGCCGTATCGGTCCTATTCGCTCACGTTCTTCTCCATTTCCCCATAGTTTGACTTCCTTGCCTTCCACGTTTGCCCCAATCCAATAGTCCACCTCCGTATGCTCGTGGTTCACTATTCCAAGCTCCACCACACCCTTCTCTCCTAATTTAAGCTCAGCTGGATAGTCCTCCGCCTTCCCCTTACTGCCCAAGACATAAAATTCTGTAAACCCCTCCCCTGCTGGAGGATTCGAGATAACATAAGCTAGCGTGCCTACAGCGCCCGCTATTGCCAACACCAAAATAATGGAAAGCGCCTTGCCTACATTGCTGGACCGCTCTGGGTTCACCTTTCCCATTTTCACGCCGATTCTTAATCAAAAATTTGACAAATTCTGATTAGTCGCATTAATATCACAATTGGTTGTGATTTCAACTCTCATTACTACAGTAAGCCCAGCAATCAGCAGTGACCTAATTGTCTCTTCAGGTCTGGCAGCAACGTTGCTCTTGCTTGTTCTTCTGGTGGTAAAGGAGCTGCTTGCTGCTAGTAACGACGACAGGCTAACCCTTTTTGGCCAGCGCCTCGACGTAGCCATTCTTCCTCTGCTCTTCGTATTCAGCTTCATTGTCATCAATGAAGTATTACATATTCTGCTTTAGAACAAGAAGGGTGCTATCAGACAAAGCGTTATGTTGGTTATGCCGTGAGACAAGCTTACTCCAAGAATTGAGTCTCCCTTTAGGACCACGTAACCGTAGAACAGCCCCATTGCCAGCGCGAAGAGGAAATGAAACGCTGACAGGTAACCAATTTGCAGGATAGCAAATACAAAGGCAACATAGACCCATCCCCACCGACCCACTGCCTCCGTCGCACACCGCTGAATCACTCCTCGGAAGGTTAATTCCTCAGCGAAGCCCGTGGCTATAAGCAAAATAATAGCCAGCAACAATGTCTGGTTCACCTCTAGACCGGCTACTAATGGTTCTGGGGGCTTTAGGATGTAGTATCCCACCAAGCCGAAGATGAAACCCGTGAACCCCCCAACAAGTAGCTGGAGAGGGATATCACTTCGCACAATCCCCACTTCCCCAAGACTGAAGCCTAGCCTCCTGATGGCTAGAAACGCTGCTGCCATCAAGGGTACCGCGATGGTCGCAAACCAATAAATTCTGGGAATGTCAATCAGCGGCATGAATAGGCTAAGGATTCGGACCAAAGGTGCCAGCGACAAGGCAAAATAAAACTTATACATGGGATGGGGGAACCAATGTGGTGGGCCGGCCAATGAGGAATGAAACACTAATAATGACAATAGAACAAGGTGGAAAGCAAGGCCAGCTATCGAGTTTATCAGGACAGTGACCAGCTCAGCAGCGGCAATAGCCAACAAATACAAAACAGGAAACCTTATGCTCACTCAAATTTACCAGTAAGCTCAACACAGTATGAGAGCTTTAACCACACATACCATTATAGCGTAGGCGGGGTGCCTAGAAAACCCCTGCGTGGCTTTCATTACTGTCAAGAGTTGGTGGGTGAGACTCCTGCGTAGCTGACATTGGCTACAGCCTCATATCTCCGTGAGCTAGTGCCTGTAGCAGATGCCATTGAACTCCTTTAAGCATCATCCTCTCCCTTAAAGGTATATGCTGAGGTCTGCTTTGGCATCTTGCCCAGGTATTAAGGTCGCCTCACTCCCTTAGACTTATTAATCTTGCCATTCTATAAGCACCTCGCCTGGTCCAACTCATCACTCGCTTCTTCATCCTATCAGCTATTAGTTCGTCTACACTACCTTCTATAGCCCCTAAGCCTCTGAGACCTTCACCATCCACTACCAGCCGGTAATCCCTTAAACCATGACAATCCTCCATGAGGTAACCTCTCAACCTCATAATCTCTCTCGCTTTGCTTAAGTTTTTCCTCGAGTTCCTCTAATCTCTCCATCGAGAGACCTCCTTAATCCTGAATTAGCTTACTCAGAAGCCATCCAGGATTCTGTGGGTGTCTCATTCTTTATCAACCCCACATACCAGAACTTTGCAGCAACGCGAAGGCGCAGAAGGTAAACATCAAAGGCAAAATCGCCTCGATGGGTATTTACCTCAAAATTTCGCCTTCAACTTTTGCGGTTTGAGCGATATAATAAGTTTTGAGGGCAAGATTGCCTATTATCCGTTAAAATGAGGCTGGTCTTGCTGATACCGAGGACGAACTTGAAGGCAGCATACACCGCGCTATCCCGGGCTTGGTCAATGCGTTCTTATTGACTTATAATACTCCAACTGGCTATGACTCTCCGGACGACTTCTTGGTTTGTGAGCATAATGAGCAGGAGCACCTACACGACAAAGCTTTCGTTAACATTCGGGGATGGGTACTTGGCCTCGGTTGCGGCGGTTTTGCATTCCGCTTTCTTTGATGTAAAATCTGTACGTCGGGGTGAGAGGATTTGAACCTCCGACCACCTGAACCCCATTCAGGTGCGCTACCAGGCTGCGCTACACCCCGTCGCCCTATTCTCACTGGTATGGTATCATATCTACACTGCCCCAGCAATTATTATTAGATATTGGATAGAAATTTCACACTGAGCGACGCGGGGGATTTGTATAAGAGATTCTTAGCCACAGAGCTCAGAATGAGGAAAGAGTAAACAACTATTGAGTAAGAAACAGAAAAGGGTTGAACCTAAGCACATTCCTACCAAGCGTCAACTGTCTAAGTGGGAACGCGAAAGGAAAATACGCCGAATCATAATAGTCGCTGCCGCCATTTTCCTATCGGGGACCATAGGCTACGCTGGGTATGGATACTACGAGAGCAACGTTAAGCCCCTTCACGAGGTTGTGATTGAGGTAAACGAGGCCTCATTCACTATGGATTACTACATAGAGACACTGGACGCCTATACTAAAGATGCAGATCCGTCTCAACTCAGTTACATGTCTCAAATAGCCGCCAATCAGATTGTGCAAGACGAACTGGTCAGGCAAGGAGCCCACAGCCTGGGAGTTGAGGTTACCAATGAGGAAATAGATGGCAGAATTGAGGAAAAAGGCTTGCCCGATGAAGAAGCATACCGGGAAATAATATCTGCTGACCTATTAAGGGAGAAGCTGCAAGAATATTTCGCCTCTCAGTTGCCCGATACTATGGAGCAGGCACACATTCAAATAATGCTTGTCGAGAGTCAGAAGGTAGCTTATGATGTGATAGCCAGAATTGAAAGTGGCAACGATTTTGCTACCTTGGTGGATGAGTTCTCCTGCAATCCTCAAGCCGAAGGCGACCTAGGCTGGCTGCCCCAAGAGTTAATATCCAATCCCCTTGTCGGAGACGCTGCCTTCGATATTGAGCCAGGCGAGGTGCGGTCCGTCCACGATGAGTCAACAGGCAAAAACGTCGGCTACTGGCTCATAGAGGTTACCGAGAAAGATGAGGAGAAAGGAATCAAGGCCAGAGCTATGCTGTTAGGCAGCAGACAGGAAGCTGACGAGGTGAAAGCCCAACTGACCAGTGACAATTTTGCTGAGCTAGCTGATGAGTACTCCCAATATATGGGCGAAGAGGATAGCGGCGAACTAGGCTGGATAAAACAAGGAGATATGTATAGCGATGCCTTCGATGAAGTTGCCTTTAATCTCGACCTTGATATTGTCAGCGAGCCAGTCAAAGACAGAACAGTCCAAACCGAAGACGGGTACTGGATAGTTCAGGTCATAGAGAAAGCCGACCGTGAGCTAAGCGAGGATACTGGAGCAAGGCTAACGATGAAATACTTGCAGGATTGGTTCAACGAGCAACGGGACAGTAGCACAATCGAAAGCTATCTCGACCAAGAAAAGGCAGGATGGGCTCTGGACAAGGTTCTGGAAAGGAGATAGCACTATGATGAAGGATATTGGCGTTGGTCTGCTGGGCTTGGGCGTCGTGGGCAACGCTGTGGCCGAGGTTATACTTAACAAGGCAGATAAACTAGCTGACCAAGTGGGAGCTTCATTAGCTTTAAAGAAAGTGCTGGTGCGCGATGTAGATAAACAACGCAGGGTGAAACTCGAGCCTCACGTGCTAACCAGTCACGCTGAGGAAGTTCTCACTGACTCTGACGTAGGTATAGTGATTGAGGTTATTGGCGGTGAACACCCTGCCCTGGAGTATATAAAAGAAGCTATCACTCACAACAAACATGTAGTTACCGCCAATAAGGAAGTAATAGCCAAATACGGATACAAGCTACTGTCCTTAGCCCAAGAACACAATGTCGACCTCCGTTATGAAGCAAGCGTAGGTAGCGGTATACCCCTTATATCTTCTTTCCTCCAAGACTTGGCAGCTAACGATATCTCGGCTATATATGCCATCCTTAATGGCACCACCAACAATATTCTCACTCAGATGTCGCAGGAAGGACTAGATTTTTCTTCAGCTTTGAAGCAAGCTCAGGATTGTGGTTATGCTGAAGCCGATCCAACTAACGACATTGAAGGCACAGATGCCGCCTATAAGCTGGTTATATTATCTAGTTTGGCTTTTCACACCCCCGTCAATCCTCAGGACGTATATTGCGAGGGAATCTCACGTCTTGCCGCTCAAGATTTCCGATACGCTAAGGAATTGGGCTATGCTATAAAGCTTTTGGCTATCGCCAAGCGGGAAGGCAAAAACATCGAAGTACGCGTCCACCCAGCCTTCACTGCCCAGAACTCACAGTTAGCCAAGGTGGATGGCGTTTTTAACGCCATTCAAGTGGAAGGCAACCTAGCTGGCAAATTGGTCTTCTATGGGCAAGGAGCAGGAGCTCTGCCAGCCTCCAGCGCCATCATGGCAGACGTGTTGACAATAGCTAGGAACATCCATCAGGGGGTAAGCAACACTCCCAGGTTAGAATTGAAACAAAAACTAGCTGTTAAACCTATGTCTGATGTAAAGACGCGCTACTACTTCAGGCTGAATGTGGCTGATCGCCCCGGCGTCTTAGCTCAAATCTCAAAAGTCTTGGGTGACAATTCCATCAGCATTTCTTCCGTGATGCAGAAGGAGATCGATTTGAAGTCTCAAACTGCCGTGATTGTCATCATGACACATCCAGCCGAGGAGAGGGCAGTGCAAAAGGCTCTAAAGGAACTGAGACAGCTACCAGCAGTGAACGAGGTCAGTAACCTCATCAGGGTTGAAGGCTGAAGGGATGAAGCAAGGCGTCTTGAATATCTATCGTGACTTTCTTCCAGTCACTCCAGCCACACCCATGATCACTCTTGGCGAGGGAGATACGCCTCTAGTGAGATCAAACACCCTGGAGAAGGAACTCGGCGGTGCTGAGCTTTACTTCAAGCTTGAGGGCTGTAACCCCACTGGTTCCTTCAAGGACCGCGGCATGGTGGTAGCAGTAGCCAAAGCAGTAGAAAGCGGCAGCTCCAGCATCATTTGCGCCTCAACTGGTAACACCAGCGCTTCAGCAGCCGCTTATGGAGCCAGGTTTGGGCTCCAGACCATTGTCATTATCCCTAAAGGGAAAATAGCCACAGGCAAACTAGCTCAAGCTATCGCCTATGATGCTCAGGTCATAGGCATAAAGGGTAATTTTGACCAGGCGCTTAACATAGTCCGCGCTCTGACTGAGAGATACCCTGTCACCTTGGTCAACTCAATCAATCCCAACCGCATTGAGGGTCAGAAGACTGCGGCATTTGAAATCGTAGATGACTTAGGCGATGCCCCTGATTACCTCTTTGTACCTGTGGGCAACGCCGGCAATATCACCGCGTACTGGAAAGGATTTACAGAGTATCACCGAATAGGCAAAACCAGCCATACTCCCAAGATGATGGGCTTCCAGGCTGCTGGTGCGGCACCAATAGTGAGGGGCGAAGTTCTCAAGCGACCGAAGACCATTGCCACAGCCATTTGCATTGGCAACCCTGCTAGCTGGCAAAAGGCGGTGGCGGCGCGAGCTGAGTCAGGTGGCATCATTGACTGTGTCACTGACGATGAGATTATGAACGCCTACAGGCTAGTGGCAACCAAGGAGGGCATCTTTAGCGAGCTAGCCTCTGCTGCTTCCGTAGCTGGACTTATGAAACTGTCACGAAGTCAAGATTTCTCTGGCAAAAAAGTGGTCTGCATCATTACGGGAACGGGATTAAAGGAGCCTGGCATACCTTCTAAACATGCTCAACCCTTGGAGGAGCTTCCATCTGACCTGGCCGTGGTTGAGAAAGTTTTATTCGGGTGATTCAATAGCCCAGCGCAGCTTCATTAGGAGTGAGGAGTTCAAATGGTTAATCAAGACAAAGTCAAATTAGCAATGACTTCTATGATCGAGGCTATCGGCGAGGACGCTCTCAGAGAACACCTGAGAGATACTCCACAGCGGGTTGCCGAAATGTATGCTGAGCTTTTCTCCGGTCTGGATGCTGACCCTAAAGCCGAGCTATCAGTTAGCTTTGATGAAGGCCACCAGGAGATGGTGATTTTGAGAGACATTCCCTTTTATTCTATGTGCGAACATCATCTCTTACCTTTCTACGGGGTAGCGCACGTGGGCTACATACCGAGCATGAGCGGCAAAGTAGTGGGGATAAGCAAACTGGCCAGAGTGGTAGAAATATATGCCAGGCGCCTTCAGCTCCAAGAAAGAATGACCAGGCAGATTGCCGATACTATCTTTGAGGTTCTTCAGCCTGACGGCGTGGGTGTAGTAATTCAAGCGGAACACTTATGCATGACCATGCGCGGAGTCAAGAAGCCAGGGACTAACGTGATAACTTCAGCGACCAGAGGGACTTTCCGCAGTAGAACAGTTACCCGCTCTGAATTCTTGTCCTTGATTCAGGGCAAACAATAACCTATTCACGGCGCAAGGCCTCAATAGGATTAAGCCGCGCTGCTCTGACTGCAGGATAAAGGCCAGAGGCAAGCCCAACAAAGATGGCTACACCCACTGCCAAAGCAACGACATCTCCCGGAACTATGGCTGGGAATGGAAATCCCATGCCAGCCAACGCGCCAGCGCTAATTCTCACTATCAGCCAACCCAAGCCCAGTCCCACGGCACCACCACATAGACTCAGCACGGCAGCTTCAATAAGAAACTGAGTTAAAACGTCACGACGTTTGGCGCCTAGCGCCTTGCGTAGCCCAATTTCTCTGGTGCGCTCAGTTACCGAGACCAGCATGATATTCATTATGCCGATGCCACCAACCAGGAGGGAAATGCCAGCTATGGCACCCATGATAATCTCTCCAATCGCATACATCTGGTCAGCAGTGCGCGATATATCACCCATGCTAAATACAGTAAAATCGTCGTCCTCTCCTGGCCTGATGCGATGGCGGTCGCGAAGAATGTTGCTAATCTCCCACTGTGCTGAGCTTGTCGCCTCTTTGCTTTTCGCCTGAACAGCGATAGTCTGAATGTAATGCTCGGCACCGCCAGCGCGCTCAGAGGACAGGATCGCTTGCGCTGTGCTTAGAGGCACCATGGCCGACTGGTCCTCCGTGCCAAAAGACTCCCCTTTAGATTTGAGAACCCCCGTAACCTTAAATTGGCGTCCATCAATTCTGACGTTTGCACCCACCGGGGACATTTGCCCGAACAAGGTCTCAGCTAGCTGGTTGCCCAAGACCACCACCCTGGCCTTACTCTTGTAATCCAGCGCGGTAATAAAGATGCCTTGCTCCGCTTCAAAGTTACGCGCATACTGATATTCAGGAGTCACGCCGAGTGTTAAGCAGGTGACGTTTTCCCCTCCGCCTACTATCTGAGTGGTGGTTTGTGTTACCGGCGCCACTATGGCTACAGAAGGGGCATCGCTAGCAATGGCCTCAGCATCCTCCAAGGTTAACGTTGAGCTGGAGCCGAACGTTCCGCCAAGCCCGCCCCCACCCGTTTGAGCGCCGGGGCTAACAAATATAAGATTGGCTCCCAGTGATTCGAAGGACGCCTGCACCATAGTCTGTTCTGCTCGAACTAGAGACACCATAGAGATAACCGCAGCTATGCCAATTAGAATGCCCAGCATGGTTAAGATTGACCTTAGCTTGTTACCAACTAAAGTACGTAGTGCAGTAGCGAAGCAATCCCAGATTTTCATCGCTCTATCAGACCATCACGAATTCTTATGGTGCGCTGGGTATAATCAGCGATATTTGACTCATGTGTAACCAAAGCAATAGTTATCCCTTGCCGATTCAGTTCCTGAAACAGGAGCATGATTTCCTTGCTGGTCTGGGTATCAAGGTTGCCGGTAGGCTCATCAGCTAAAAGCAGTGAGGGCTCATTTATTAACGCCCGGGCGATAGCCACCCTTTGCTGCTCGCCTCCAGCTAGCTCGTTTGGCCTGTGTTTAGCCCGATGGGCCAGCCCGACAGACTCCAAGGCTTGCAAAGCTAGTTGCCGACGATTGCGAGCACCACGGTAAACAAGCGGCAATTCCACATTAGCCAGAGCTGTATTTCTGGGCAGCAAGTTAAAGCTTTGAAAAACGAAGCCTATCTTCCTGTTTCTTATCTCAGCTAGTCTATCATCACCCAGCCTGTTCACTTCTATCCCAGCTAACCGGTATTGCCCCGAAGTAGGTTTATCCAGACAACCGATGATATTCATCAGCGTTGATTTGCCTGACCCAGACGGCCCCATAATAGCTACCATCTCCCCATCCTCAATGCAGCAGCTTATCCCCCGCAGAGCGGGAACCTCCGTTCGACCGGCTTTATACACCTTCGTTATACTATCGAGTTCAATCATTTATCAGCCACCAAAAAACGTAAATGGCAACTGTGCTGCAGGCAACACCACCATTTCTCCTTCTTCCAGCCCAGACAAGACCTCAGCGTCTATACCATCGCTTAAACCCAAAACAACCTCTCTTTGCTCAATCTCCTCGCCAACAACGACTTCCACCCACGGCTCATCCCAGCTGCCCTGGATAGCTCGATTGGGGACCAGCAATACATTCTCACGACGCTCATCAATTATTTCCGCAGTGGCACTCATGCCATCCCTAAGCTCCTCATCTGGGTTCTCCAACGTTATGGTGGTTTTGTAGGATACCACCCCTGCCTGGACTGTCCCTATCTGGGAAATAAAGGTGACACTGCCACTTACTTCCTTATCAGGCAAGGCATCCAAGGTGATATCTACTTCCTGTCCCAGTCTTACGCTAGCGATATCGATTTCATCAATCACACCACTCATCTCTATCTGGCTAGGATCAACTAGGCGGATTGCTGGGTTGGCATATGTCATGGCTGAAACCTGTTGTCCCTCATCTATCGCCACCTCAGCCACTATGCCATTGAAGGAAGCAGAAATGATTGCCTTGTCCAACTCCAGCCTGGCATTGGTCAATTCTAGCTCAGCTGTGGCTAAGTCTATCTTGCTTATGTCCAGGGCTGTCTTCGCCTGATCTCTCTGTAGCTCGATTAGCCTCACTGAAAGAGGCAAAGCCCACCTCGTGGAGTGCAATTTCTCTTTGGCTTTGGCTACTCGTGCCTCAAGCAACTCTAGCTGGGCTTGCGCGTCATCAACTTCGCCTAGCTCCATGAGCCTTTGCGCCTCCTCCAAGTCAGCCTCAGCCTCCTCTAGAGCCAACCACGTCCCTGGCAAGTCGCTAATGTAAGCACCGGTGTACATAGGATAGATTGTCTGCATTAGCTTATGTTCAGCCACTTCAAAGTCAACCTGTGCCATTTCACATCTACCCTGAGCTGTTTCACACCTATTCTCAGCCATTTCCACATTCAGTTCTAAGGAGCGGGCATCAAGTTTGGCTAATACTTGACCTTTGGTTACCTCGTCTCCTTCATCACAAGCTATCTCCTTCACTGTACCTGTAGTGCCAAACGACAAATCTGTCTTACGTGGCATTTCCAGGTTACCACTGACAGAGACGCTTATCGTTAGGTCGCCTCGGATAACTTCAGCAGTTTCCTCAGCCTCACTTTCTGAACTAGAACAACCGGTGAAAACAGAAGCAGTCAGACACACTGCCATTACTACGAGTAACCCTTTCTTCATTTTCCTTTAGCCCTCCCTCATTCATTGATAGATTTCCAATAAACCCGCTATTTTAACATAGCAACCTCAGTTCAGACATAGAACGAAGAGGCCTTATCTAGACTGTCTCTTGTTACTCCTAATCAGCCTCCATCTTGGAAAAGCAGTAAGCACCTACGCCAGCTAGGACTATAGACAATGCAAGAAGAATAACAAAATCTAGCCACAAAGGAAAAGCAGCACCACCAACAAGTGTACCCCTTAGTCCATCCACGCCGTAAGTAAGCGGGTTGACATACATTATGTGTTTAATTCCTGCTGGCATGGCAGCCAAAGGGAAAAAAGCGCCCGAGAGGAAGAATATAGGCATTATTACTAAGTTCATTATAGCCATAAAGCCCTCGGTATCATTCAATTTAGTAGCAAGGATCAGGCCGAAGCCGGTAAAAGTGGTACAGGTGAGAATCATAAATACGATTGATAGAAAGAAGCCAGAGACACTGCATATCCTGACTCCCATAGCCACCGCTATTGCCACTACGATGAGCGCCTGAATTATCGCTGTAGTCATGCTTCCCAGACTTCTGCCCAGTATTATGGAGAATCGGTTAACCGGGGCTACCAATACCTCTTTAAGGAAGCCAAATTCCTTATCCCAGATGACCGATGCTCCTGATATTGTCCCGCCAAATAGCAAGGTCATGCCTACTATCCCAGGAGCCAGGAAATCAAGAAAGCTTATATCTGCTGGCATCCCTGGTATCATCCTGGCCGGCATGAAACTCATTGGCAAGCCCAGAAAAGCGAGGAAAAGAAACGGCATCAATATTGAGCCGACCACCCTGGCCTTCATCCTCAAAAACCTCTTTATCTGCCGCAACCACATAGTGTAAATTGGCACAGGGTCTATTAACATCGTGGCTGATATCACCTGCATCTGCTCACTTCCTCCTGTCTCTCCTGGTCTGCTCGGTCTCTTCTATACGCGCCTCCTCCTCTCTCATGGTCCTCCCGGTATAGCGCAGAAAGGCGTCTTCCAGAGTCGGCTTATACTCGCTAATAGCAGAGATAGCGAAATCATTCTTTTCGGCTAACCTGACTATCTCTGGTATCCTCGCTCCCCCATTCCGTACACTCAACTCCAGCCAATCGTCACGCTGATTAATCTTTTTGATCCAGCTTACCTGATCAAACAACTTAACTAGCTCACCATTCGAACCACGGGAAAGCCTAATGGAGAGCAGACTATCAATGACAGAATCTCTCAGGCCTTGAGGAGTATCTAACGCGATTATCTTTCCCTGCTCTACAATAGCAATGCTATCGCAGAGATTGTCAGCTTCCTCAATATAATGCGTGTTTAGCAGTATGGTAGTGCCAAAGTCCTTGTTTAGCTTCTTGACATAGTCCCATAGAAGCCTTCTTGTCTGCACATCCAAGCCCAGAGTCGGTTCGTCCAGAAATAACACTTTGGGATAATTTAGCATTCCTCTGGCTATCTCCAGCTTGCGCTGCATACCACCAGAGTAGTGCTTAGCCAGCGTGTTTTGCCTGTCTTCTAATCCAACCAAATTCAAAGCTCGCGATATTCTTCCTTCTCTAGTTTTCTTATCTAAGTGGTACATTCTAGCGTGAAAGTCCAGGTTCTCTCTGCCGGTCAAATTTACGTCCAAACTTGGCCTTTGAAAAACCACACCAATAGACTCTCTGACTTTGCTTCTCTGTTTGATGATATCATACCCGCACACAGTAGCTGTGCCTGAACTAGGGTTGAGAGCAGTAGCCAACATCATCATAGTAGTTGTTTTACCAGACCCATTAACACCAAGGAACCCGAAGATTTCTCCTTCCCCAACCTCAAATGAGATATGGTCTACAGCAACAAGATGACCAAATGCCTTGGTTAGGTTGTTAACCTCGATTGCCTTCATTCTCTGTACTTTCAGTTTCCTCGAGCATCTGGGTAAACTCACTGACCCGACGACTTATTATGTTAAGCAACTCTTCCACAACGCCGACTTTTACAAACATGAGTCCTCTTTCCCCGAAATGACTGAACACTAAAAGCTTGGTGCCGGCATCTATGCCCAGCTCTTTTCGAGCTTCCACTGGAATCACCAATTGTCCTCGAGGGCCAACTACCGTAGAGCCAAAACACTTGCCCACCGGACATCTATCTTCCTGTTCCATTTCACCCTCCAATAATAAACTCGCTGTCAAATTAAGCATTGTATGATTTCTCTTACTAATTTGTCAAATAGCAGAAATCAGAGAATTTCACCAGGCTTGACTACCAGGCTGGCAAACAGCCATAGCCGTGGCATCACCATCCTGGTCAGCGCCCCCCTCTCTTCATAGGCCGTACCTATCTCTCAATATCAGCGACAGCTGCGGCAGGAAGGCAAACGCCTTCTCAACAGTGCTTTCCTCCAGGTTGGAAACCTGGCATTCTTCTCCCGTCGCAGTGGCTGAACTAGCCTGGCCGGTGTCCTTGAGACAGCATCTCGCTGGCGCCACCAGTGCTTGCTCTGCAATTCGGTTCACAGCTAAGCCTGTATTCTCTCCGACTACCTCCCAGTAGTCGGAGAGAATCGCCGCCAGTGTATCCGGTGTCTGCGCCGCCAAAGTCGTGGATTCAGTGGGAATAATGCCCCATACGATAACCCCGCCTCTGTTGAGAAATCCAGCAACAGCGCTGGCGTACTCCTTAGGCATGAACTCAATCTGGTAGGCGTCGAACGATAGTATTTCGACTCCTAGCTCCAACAGGTAGGGCAGGTTCACATCAGCACAAAGGTGCAATCCCTTAGGACTTTGTAAGCCGTCGAGAAAATCATGGTAATCTGCCTTAGCCTGCTGCTCATTGTATCCTGAGAAAGCACTGAAGGCATAACCCAGCCCTGGTTCATCCAGCCAGACGAAGGCATTAGAGCTTCTCTTCTTAAGCTGTTGATACTGGATATTGGCTTTCTTTTGGATGAAATCGAATAACACAGCCCTTACTTCATCGTTATAGATGATTGGCTTCAGCTGTTCATCTAGTACTTTAAAGCCAAAGCTCACTGGACCAATCACTTGTCCTCTAATCGCTCCATAATTCTGGAGCCCAGCAGAAAGAAATCTATGGAACACCCTTGAGTACTCTTCAGTCAACATGAAGGTCTCCGGATGTTCCATTTTCATGAAGTAGTCATCAAGTTCCTGCCCAAATCTTGCTGTATTGAAGACGAGTCTCTCCCTGTCAAAGTCAACAGATACACCGGGAAAATTTTGCGATGCCTGAATGTACATGTCTTCATAAATGCTCAAGTTGGGAAGCTGTGGCCAGAAAGGTATGTCGAGACTCAGAGCAAGCTCCAGCGCCCGGTCAACATCCCTATGTGGCATTATCCCCATAGCTGTAGTGCCGCACCTTGCCTCAAATGCCATCGCCTGGATTTAGCAAGTTATCAAGTTGTAGAACAGGTGCCAGTCAGCATTACGCCGGTGGGTAGGAAGATACCCAACCGCTTTCATTCTCCGACAATTTGGAGCACTACCCGGCGCGACCTCGGGCGATTATCAAAATCAACAAACACCACTTGTTGCCAAGTACCCAAGGTTAATTCTCTATGTACAAAGGGTATAGTCAGTGAAGCCCCAAGCATAGAGGCACGTACATGGGAATGACCGTTGCCATCTCCCCAGGTTTTGTTGTGCTCATAAGGAATGTTTTCAGGTATTAGCCTATCCCACATGCTTTCAAAATCGCCAATAAGCCTTGGCTCATACTCAATAGTCGTTACTCCAGCAGTTGAGCCGGTCACAAATAAAGTGACTGTGCCATCGCTTACTCCCGATTCCTCCAACTCCTTCGCCACTCGAGAAGTTATGTCAATAATGTCACAGTCCCCCTTCGTTTCAAGTGCGATATCCCTTGTGACTACGGTCATAGTCTTACCTCCTCCCATAGAATATCATCTAGCTCGAATACTGGTCCATCACGGCATACTTTCTTCAACCCTCGGTTGGTATTTATGGTGCAGCCATAGCAAGCACCAACGCCACAACCCATTCTTACCTCGAGGGAGATTTGACATTTCCTCAGCTTGGATTCTCCACGTCGCCTTCCATCCTCCCCCGTCGAGGGAGAGGGATCAACAGCGAGATTCGCCATTGTCTTATACATATCTAACGGCCCACAAGCATATATCTGGTCCGCCCAGTCCAGAAAATCAGGCAAAACATCGGTCACCATGCCTTTTCTGCCTGCACTGCCATCCTCAGCAACAGGAATAAATCGAATGGCTTCGCGCAACGACGAAAGGGGATAGAGCTCTTCGGCCATGCTCGCCCCATGAATCAAGGTTATCGAATGCCTTGAGGAGGCATATTGTGCTAGGAAAAGGAGCGGCGCCATGCCAATACCTCCAGCCAACAATAGCAAGTTCCTAGATTGACTCGGCACTTCGCGCCTCGCAACGACAGGGGGAATGCTGAACCCATTGCCTAAAGGCCCAAGAACATCCAATCTATCACCTTTTTGGCACCCTGACAGCCAGAGTGTGCCTTTGCCCACCACTTTGAACAGAATAGCAATTTGATTTGAATTCACCCGATGAACGCTAAAGGGACGACGCAGTACGAAATCTTCACAGCGCACAGTAATAAACTGCCCTGGTTGAGCTGCAGCAGCTATGTCTGGCGCTTCCATCCACATGAGGTTCACACCAGGCATGATTTCTGTGTTGGAAGTTATAGTGCACTGGGACTGTTTCACACCAAAGTTCACCCTCACCTAAATCCTCTCCCATCAAGGGAGAGGGCTTTGTTCGAACTTCGAATTCAATATTTCGTATTTTTGCTCTTTAAATATTCTTTGAGTGGTTGAACATTGAAAATCTGGCTGATATTTGCCAGCGCCTCTATGGACACCCGTAAGGTATCCAGCGAGGTAAAGCAAGGTATCCTCTTCTCTGTAGCGACACGCCTGATATTGAATCCATCCTTTAATGAGAGACGCCCCCCGGTAACAGTGTTGATTACCCCACTTACAGAGTTGTCCTGAATAACATCTATAACATTAGGATGACCTTCACCTAATTTCTTGGTCACCATCTTCACCGGAAATCCCATGGATTCGATCATGGCTGCTGTGCCTTCGGTAGCATACAGTCCATAGTGAAGGGAATGTAACTTCTTGATTAATGGTAAGCATTCGGCTTTATCTCTATCTGCGATGCTGAGCAGCAAGCTACCCTCTTGAGGCAGCATCAATCCAGCAGCTATAAGCGCCTTAACCAAAGCAGCCTCAAAGCTGTAATCAATCCCCATCACCTCACCTGTGGATTTCATTTCAGGGCCAAGGTAGTTATCCACTCCAATCAGCTTAGACATGGAGAAAACGGGGGCTTTTATGCCCACCAGTTTTTGCTTCTTCCACAACCCTCCTTGGTAGCCTTGTTCTGCAAGGCTAACCCCGGTCATCACCTTGGTGGCAATTCGCACTAAAGGCACGCCGGTTACCTTGGAGATAAAGGGCACAGTTCGGCTGGCTCTAGGATTCACTTCGAGAACATATATAGATGAGGAGCCGTTTTCTGGCACAATCACCATCTGTATGTTTAGCAAGCCCCTAACCTGAAGAGCCAAGCCAATAGTGTTCGCGTAACTCACAATAGTGTTCACTTCATTCTCTGTCAGATTCATTCCGGGATAAACAGCTATAGAATCGCCGCTATGCACACCAGCCCGCTCAATATGCTCCATCACGCCTGGAATAAGCACCCTTTCCCCATCAGCAACAGCATCCACCTCAACTTCCTTGCCCTGAAGATACTTATCAATAAGCACAGGGTGTCGGCTATCCATCTCCAGAGCCAGAGCCAGGTAACGAATCAACTCTGTCTCGTTATGCACAATTTCCATCGCCCGGCCACCCAGCACATAGCTAGGACGCACCAAAACTGGATAACCCAAGGACTTAGCCGTGGCTAATGCCTCTTCCACAGATAATATGCCAGCCCCCGGTGGCTGGGGAATACCAAGCCTAGCCAAGAAATCCTCGAACCGACGGCGGTCCTCAGCTATATCTATAGCTTCAGCGCCCGAGCCAAGTATTGGCATACCGCTCCGGGCTAGCGGCTCCACCAAGTTTATGGCTGTCTGACCACCAAACTGAACGATGGAAGCCGGGACTGAGTTACGTCCTTCTGGAGTAAGACAGCCTTCGTTTTCCAGTATGTCTCTGATGCTCTCCTCATCCAAAGCTTCGAAGTAGAGGCGGTCGCTGGTGTCAAAATCGGTGGAAACTGTTTCTGGATTGGAATTGACCAGGATGCTCCTCGCCCCTGCCTCTTGAAGTGCCCAGGCTGAATGGACACAGCAGTAGTCAAACTCGATCCCCTGCCCAATACGTATGGGACCACTGCCGATGACCACGGCCTTCTTGCCTTCCAAAGGTTCAGCTTCATTCTCCTGCTCATAAGTGCTATAGAAATAAGGGGTCTCGGCCTCGAATTCAGCAGCACAGGTATCAACCATCTTGTACACCGGGTGAATATTCCACTGATGGCGAATCTGCCTTACTTGCTCCGGCAACCTGTCAGCCAAAGTGCCAACTTGCTCATCAGAGAAACCAGTCCGCTTTGCCTCCCATAGAATCTCTGGCTTCAATGGCTCAGACAGCAGGCGCCTCTCCATATTGACAATATTCTGTAGCTTGTAGATAAACCAGGGGTCTATTCCAGTAGCATGGCAGAGTTCCCCGAGTGTAGCTCCTCTCCTCAAAGCTCCCATAATGGCCCAAATTCTTAAGTCGTTGGGGTGAAGCGGGTAAGAGGTAAGCTCTCCTTTCCTCCAGCTCGGGTCTTCCCAGAGAAGAGTGCGCTTGCCGAACTCCAGGGAGCGGACCGCCTTCTGTAAGGCAGCCTCAAAGCATCTATCAATAGCCATTACCTCGCCGGTAGCTTTCATCTGGCTGCCAATACCCCGGTCGCCCAGGGCAAATTTATCGAAAGGCCATCTTGGAACTTTGACCACGCAGTAATCGATAGCCGGCTCAAACGACGCCAGTGTCTTACCGGTGACTTTGTTAGGTATTTCATCCAGCCTACGGCCTATAGCTATCTTGGCCGCCACCCTGGCGATGGGATAACCAGTGGCCTTACTGGCCAGAGCTGAGCTACGGCTGACACGCGGGTTCACCTCAATCACATAATACTGACTTTCTGTAACCGCTTTCTGGTCTGGAGCCCATTTCTCAGCCACCACAGGATGTGGGGTAAGGGCAAACTGTATATTACAGCCACCCTCAATGCCCAGCGCCCTGATGATTTTCAGGCTGGCCGACCTCAACATCTGGTATTCCTTATCGGTCAGCGTCTGGCTGGGAGCCACCACAATGCTATCCCCGGTATGCACACCCATAGGGTCAACATTTTCCATGATACAGACGGCAATGCAGTTATCGGCGGCATCCCGCATAACCTCGAACTCAATTTCCTTCCAACCCAATACACATTGCTCCACCAGCACCTCGTGGCTCATGCTGCAATCCAGACCATTGATGACTACCGCTTCAAGCTCTTCCATAGTGTGAGCGATGCCGCCGCCAGTACCACCGAGGGTATAAGAAGGACGAACAATAAGAGGCAAGCCAATGGACTTCGCCAGCTCTCTGGCTTCCCCGACTGAACCAACTGTGGCGCTTTGCGGCACGGGCTCACCGATATCAACGATAAGCTGCTTGAACGAAGACCTCTCCTCAGACCTCTTTATTGTTTCCACTGGTGTGCCCAGCGACTGCACATGGTATTTATCGAGTATGCCAGCATTAGCCAGTTCCACTGCCAGGTTGAGCCCCGTCTGCCCCCCAAGTGTGGGCAGCAGGCCATCGGGACGTTCCCGTTCGATTATGCGAGCCAGAACATCTACCGTAAGCGGCTCAATATAGACAATATCGGCGATGCCCTCATCGGTCATAATGGTGGCCGGGTTCGAGTTCACCAGCACCGTAGTGACGCCTTCCTCCCGCAAGGCCCGGCACGCCTGAGTCCCGGAATAGTCGAACTCCGCCGCCTGCCCGATGATTATCGGCCCCGAGCCAATTACTAAGACTTTAGATATTTTGGACATATTTTCTAGCTTCCTCTTCTTTCGCCTTCAATCCTGCGCTTAATAATGTCAAATATATCCTCCATAAGTTTGCAGTAGCTTCCTATCCTTTCATATATTTTCTCGGCTAACTTCTCTATATAGGTGTGTGAGGTCAGGTTCCTATCATCGGTCATTTCAAGACAGGCCACGGTTTGCTCCTCGCTTATGATTCCAGCGCTCAAAGCTTCTCTGAAACATGACTTAGGTGAGTTACATTTAATGCCCTCAGTCTCTCTTAGATAGTCTCTCGAGAGTGTCCAGAATGCCTCAAACGTGTATTCAAATCGCTGGATAGTAGCATCCCTGACTATTACCGAGTAAGGTTCATTCCGTATTTCCCCCAATGTTCTCAGAGCTTTCTCTGTCTCTCTTGTTCTTCTTTCTAACCTTTCCAAATTATCACCCCTTCTTCGAGCACCTTGTCAGTAAACTCCTTAGATGCTCGGGACAGGTCAACGGCATCCACCTTATAGGGTATATTTGAGTTCTCTATCCTCTCCCGAAATAAAGCAATTGTGCTTTCATTCACTTCTCCCGCCGGAAGTATCCCTACATCCACATCCGAAGTTTCGAAATAGTCTCCTCTTGCCCTTGAGCCAAACAAAATGACCGCAACATTCTCACCCTTAAACACATCCCCTGCTATGCTCTTGAGCAACCCCAGAGAACTCTCATATACAGTGCTTTTTGATTTCATAGCCTAATTCCCTAACTAGTCGACATTCGTCTTTGATCCAGCAGTGGTTGCACAAGAAGGGACGATAGATGTCAAAAACATGCCCAACAAGCCATAATTCATCTAATATGATCTTAGGTTGGTTTACACTTGAGGCTACCTCGTCTAATTCAACTTGGAGTCGTCGATATTTATGGTTTCTTTGAATGTCAATTCCAGGAACTGTTCCTTGGGGGAAAAAATGGTTCTCAAACAAAGGTGTAGCAACTCCAAGGTTCTTCCATAGAATTCTAACTATCCATCTATCCAAAGGCACATGGAGGTATTTCGCCCAAGAAACCCAATCAAGTGACTCTAATTTGAGTTCTTTGGCAAACATTACAACCCACATAAGGAAAAGATTTGCTGTCTTTTGACCAGTATGAGGAATATCGCAAAGCCAAAGCAAGAAGTCAAAGTGAGCTTCAGAAGGCTTCTTACCTTTGATTTCCTCAAGTTTTCGCTTGAAATTGGTTGAGAATGCATGAGTTGCCTCTCCCAAACTTTGTTCATTAAATCCTAGCCGCTGCCTATTAGCAGCGACGAAAAGGCTAGTTAATTTTTCTATCTCTGCGTCGAGATCAGTAATTTGAAGTTTGATGGGTGAAAAATAGAAATCCTTCGCTTCTTGGTAATGAGACCCTAAAATCTTTATTACTCTTGCCAACCTTTGCACATCGGTGGTGAAGTCTCTACGTCTGTGTAAAAAGGATGACGCAAGCACCTCCTTTAGCATTCTAAGCTATTGCTACCTCCTTTT
>Ga0315545_1001652_pt1 | contig 21446 bp, 15 predicted proteins | sample SalMarSW160210MG_FD_203096 | JGI IMG/M metagenome (GOLD analysis project Ga0315545, IMG submission 203096) | Salt marsh sediment microbial communities from the Plum Island Ecosystem LTER, Massachusetts, United States - Salt Marsh Sediment SW1602-10 ...
CTAAAATAGTAAATCGCATCGTAGATGTCCTCGGCTCTCACAGCGAAAGCTGGGACAGTGATGAGTCAGATGAAAGCCAGATGCTCGATGCCACTCTTGAGGATGAGAATGCCGTAAGGCCGGAAGATGAAATAACCGTGGATGAGGAGAAAGCAAAGGCTGTGAGGCTGCTGAACAGGATCGAGCCAAGAGAGGCCGAGGTGCTGCGGTTGCATTATGGTCTGGGTGGAAGAAACGCAATGACGCTAAAGGAAATCGGCAGGAAATTGGGCCTGACACGTGAAAGGATTCGCCAAATTCGCCGCGATGCCCTGACTAAACTATATGAGTATATGAATGAAGAGTAGAAAGTAATAATAGCCAATAGAGCTTGCTTTGCTCGACTAATATTGTGAAAATATGCAGCAGTCGCAATATAGTCTGACCGATTTAGAACTGTGCCATGGAAGGTAAGCAAATGATCGACAAAAGGATTGATCTGGAAAAGTTCATCCGCAACATACCCGATTGGCCCAAAAAGGGGATTCTTTTTCGTGATATCACGCCTTTATTAGCCGACCCGAATGCGTTTCGCGCATCAGTGGATGCTTTATGCGCCGACTTTGCAGAAGCAAACATCGATTACGTCGCCGCTGTGGAAGCTAGAGGATTCATCTTCGGAGCAGCAGTCGCACAAAAACTCAGTGCCGGCTTTGTCCCCATACGAAAGAAAGGCAAGCTCCCATTCAAAACTGAAAACATCACCTATGACCTTGAGTACGGCACTGATACACTGGAGGTCCATAGTGACGCCGTAGCGGAAAAGGCAAAAGTACTAATGGTCGACGATCTACTTGCTACAGGTGGCACCATGGCAGCAGCGTGCAAACTCATTGAAAAAATAGGTGGGCAAATTGTCGGGATAGCCTTTCTTATCGAGCTTAGAAAATTAGCTGGTAGGGAAAAACTCAGCGGTTATAAAATTAGGACACTCATATCTTATTGATCAGTTCAGCATAACAGTCACATTACAAAACGCATGACTCCGAACGAAGCGAACAATATCACATTCCAAATACGGACCCTTGAATCTCGTAGGAGGTAGTATGCGAATGCTATTGCCGTTTCTAATTTCGCGAGAGTTCCCCGCCTGTGAAGGCGGGGGTGAGAGCCATTTCCAGCAATGCAATTGCTGGACAGGCAAAGCCTGAAATAGTAAGTGCCACGTCTGTAAAGACGTGGGAATCTACAAAGAAACTTTCACTTTTTGTCATTCCGCACCGCTCTACTGAGCTCGCCAAAGTCTTGATGCGGAATCCAGAACTAATAGACTGGATTGCTGCTTTCGCAGGAATGACACAACCACAAAACTGAAACTTATTTAATAGAAACGGCACTAGTCAGCTTATTTTTCTTCCTGTTGCCACAATCAAGGCCATTAAGCCAAAAAGCATAACTGTTGCCGGCTCAGGTATTGGTGTCTGAGTCAGCGCAAAAGAATACGGCGCACCTTCAGGTATACTGATATCATACTGAAGTGCCACCACACCACCAAGTGGGACCTGCTCTGGAGCTCTGAATTCGATCGTCCAAGGGTCTGGATACTCCACCGTTTTGAACTTTGTGCTTCCGGCAGTTCCCCCAACAAAAGTAGCGTCCCCTGCTGGGTCAAGCGACAACATGTAACCTGTCCACACAAGGCTACTGTTATTAATGGTTGTCGTAACGAAAGTGGATGTTGTCACGGCTTCAGTAATTATCGTTTGCTCAAGCACAGAATCCTGATCGGAGAAAACAACACCACTACCAGATAATTCGGGAGAACTTGTATCGACCAGAGCCGCCCCTGTGACACTGTAAAAACAAACAACTACACACAAAACCGGCGCAACCTTGCACTTTTTCATGGCATCTCCTCCTTAATTTGCCGTTAATAATTTCTTTTAGGTTACACCTGAATCCCGCATAACTGCAAGAGATTTTTCCCCGAATTCTTACCAAAAAGCGCTTTTTTAGCTTCTTTTTTTTGTAACCATAGTAATAATGATATCTTATCCGCAGTATAAATGTATGATTTCTCCGACAACGACCTATAAAAAATCTTCTTTCTGGACGTTAGTAACGATTATTACGAGGATTTCATAATAGGTCGTTACCTATTACAAAGATAGGCCTGAAGCTCAATTTTCATGCCACAGCAACATATCGGGCCTCCGCAGCAGCAGAAATTAGAGGGCACCAAGAACAAGACCCGCGATAAAACCGAAAACTAGCTGGAGATTGCTTCGCGGAGTTTATTCCTTCACTTCATTCAGGACAGGCTCTGAGCGAAGCCGAAGGGCTCACAATGACATTTTTCCTGCGATTGCGATTCGATCGTTGTTATGAAGGTCTTTTTCGATTTTGGTTCCAGCGAAAGCTCCGGTTTGTTCAAGCATCTCTTCAACAGCCGGCCCCTGCGCGTAACCTATCTCCAACATTAATGCACCATCAGGTCTTAGGAAATCACTTGCTTTTTCAATCACTCTGCGGAGAATATCCAGACCGTCACGGCCTGCGAATAAAGCTATTTTTGACTCGTAGTCTCGAACATTTTTCTGGAGCGTCTCATATTCAGCAATACTTACGTATGGAGGATTGCAAACAATCAAGTCGAATCCCCGATCAGAGTCGGGGACAAGCTTCACGACGTCGAGTTGTGGAATAACAGGTTCAAACAAATCGCCCTGAAGTAGTTGAATCCGGTTTTCGAGGCCATGCGTCTCAATATTCCTGGCGGCTACTTCAAGAGCGGCATCGGAAATATCTGTAGCAATTATTCTTGCATCGGAGAAGTTCTTGGCAATTGCCACTGCGATACAGCCACAACCTGTACATAAATCGCAAACAAATTGTCCACCTACTCGTGTTCGTAAGAATTCGATTGCTCGTTGTACGAGCAGTTCTGTTTCCGGCCGAGGAATCATACAATCACGCGTGACATTCAGCTCCAATGAATAGAATTCTGTCTTGCCCACCAAGTAGGCGACCGGCTCATGTTTTCCAGCCCGTTGGACAAGGTCGTGCAACTGATCCAATTGTTGTTTGCCAACGACCTGGTCGTGTTTTGTGTACAACTCGATGCGTTTCAATCCAAGAACGTGACTTAACAGAAGTTCAGCGCTCAAACGGGGAGAATCAATGCCTTTATTGGCGAGGTATTCGGTGACCCAATTTAGGAGCTTTTGTATGGTCCAGGTTTCCATGCAGATGTCGTGAACCGATCACCTCCTATCCCCTCTATGCTATCCACTATATATACACTTTGTCCATCAATCTTTTGAATGTGATGAATAAAGGCGGCTAGCTACGAAGTTTCTTCTAATGGGTCTGGGCCACCTTTTGGAAAACCTGGCAAATTCTTGCTAAGGTATGCCCACGGGACAGCGCATTGTGTCCATGTCTGGTAGCTTGGTTTAATCGATTCCGGTTCATCCAAACTCCCTGCCTTGATCCAAACCAAATTGGGATACGCATGGGCTTTAGTAAACAGAGGCGAGCCGCATACCGGACAGAACTCTCGAGTAATTTTATTGCCACTGTCGGCTGTTGTTGTGTAGCCTTTGACACGGCCGGAGACAATACGGAGCGCATCGGCTCGTATACGCACTCCAACGGTGTAGGGGCCTCCAGTAGCTTTTCTGCAGTCGTCACAGTGACAATAGGTTGCTTCTTTAAGCTCGCCGGCGTATTCATATCGCACAGAACCACATAAACATCCTCCACTCAAAATCTTTTTCATGTGTTCTCTTTAGTCCTTACAAGCTTAATAACATAACATTTTTAACTTCGATTTTCTTTCTGTATAAGAATTTTTTATTTATATGTAAACTTTGTCCATCATTCTTGGGAAGGGGATACACTGTCGGATGTGTTGTTCGCCGGTTATCCAAGCGACCGTTCGTTCTACTCCGAGGCCGAAGCCGCCATGTGGAACTGAGCCATACTTTCGCAGGTCGAGGTACCAATCATAAGTCTCAGGATTCAGGTCATGCTCGCGGATTCGCTCTACCAGCCGGTTATAATCGTCCTCCCTGACGGAGCCGCCAATGATTTCGCCGAAGCCTTTTGGCGCAAGCAGGTCGAAATTCAAAACGACTTTTTCATTTTCTCTATCGATCTTCATATAGAAGGCCTTTGCCTGTTTCGGATAATGCGTGACAAAGATGGGCTTATCGTGCATGTGCGAAATGATGGTCTCATCCGAGCCGCCAAGGTCCTTTCCCCACCGAAACTCAGCGGCTAATTGTGCGTGCTTCGGATTATTTTCAATCTTTATATCGACCTCAGCAAGCTCACCTCGCAGTTCTATCAGATCAGCAGCCCCCGCTGCTTCGCTTTGCGAAGCAAAGCGGCGGGGGTCTTTTTGCCATTGCTTGATCTGACCTGCTTGCTTGGTCTCAAGCTCGGTGATTCGCTGTTCAATCTGCTTTTTTTGCTCTTGAAGCTGCTTTAGCTCTTCAGCTAAAAATTGCTGGGCCTTTGGACCAGTCAAAATCTCCGCAGCTTCGGTGTAGGTCAGTCTATAAAAAGGTGGCTTGATCGCTTCAAGGGCTGAAATGTCGCTTTCGAGAGCTTCGAGTTCACTCCTATTTTTGTCCAGGACCTGTGCTACGATAAACGAAACGAAATTCTCCGCCAGCTCAAGCAGGCCGTCCAAATCGGTAAAAGCAACCTCCGGCTCAACCATCCAGAACTCTGTCAGGTGCCTGCGAGTTTTGCTCTTCTCAGCTCGAAAAGTTGGCCCAAAACAATAGACCTTACCATAGCTCATCGCAGCCGATTCAAGATACAACTGGCCTGTTTGAGTCAGATGCATCGGGCTTCCGAAATAATCAACTTCAAAAAGTGACTGCTGGTCTTCGCCGACTGCGGTAGTGAAGATCGGCGTATCAATCAGGATAAAGCCGTTGTCATTAAAGAATCTGCGGATGGCATCGACGACCGTATGGCGAACTTTGCCGATGCACCACTGCCTGTGCGAGCGCAGATGCAGGTGACGGTTCTTAAGCAGGAAATCGATGCCGTGCGACTTAGGCGTAATTGGATAGTCCTGAGCTGGGCCGATTATCTGCGCTGCGGTTACAGCTAATTCATATCCGCCAACGCTTCGCTCATCAGCCCGAACCGCTCCCGTCACCGTCAGCGATGATTCCTGGCCGAGATGTTTGAGCTGCTCGAAAAGCTCATCAGATACATTGCCTTTTTCGACTACACACTGACAAAGGCCGGTGCCATCACGAATGATTAAGAATAGAATCTTGCCGCTTGCCCGGCTGTTATACAGCCAGCCCGCGAGGGTGACTTCTTTGCCTTCGAATTTTTTTAAACTGTCGATGGTGTTTTGTTTCATTTTCTGTTCTCAATAATACCATGTAAAGCATGGGATAGAACCTAAACTCCAGATTATACACCTGAAAAACGATTCCCGCAAAGCGCATATTCGAAGGTTCCACAGGGCCGTTTCGAGGCGGAAAGACCTTTAATAGCGCCAATATTTGAAAGAAATGGCGATTTTTCCAAGCAACCGTTCCTAATATACCTTAAATATCAGACCCCAACAGACTCACGTATTGATCAAGTTGCCATCAACAATAGCCGATTAGAATTCATGTAAATGCGGATTCAACCTCTTTAACTTTTACGCTTATTGCCAAACCTACGAGTCTGCAAAAATCGTGTTTTGGGGGTAAGAACATGTGCGAGAAAATGAAATGGGAAAGATTGCTTGTTGAAAAGAGATTCGGTATATCAGAACCAGCCAACAAGGAAAATGAGAACGGGAGAAGCCAATTCGAGAAAGATATAGATAAAATCACTTTTTCAAGTGCTTTTAGACGATTGGGTCGCAAAACCCAGGTTCATCTATTGAGCAAGAATGACCATATTCACACACGCCTATCACACAGCTTAGAGGTTGCCAGTGTCGGCCGAAGTTTGGGAGTTATGGTTGGACAATGGCTGAAGGATAACAAAGAGAAAAAGAAAATTGAGCTTCCTGAAAAATCCTCACCTTCGAAAGTTGGAGAAATCGTTGAAGCTGCATGTCTAGCTCATGATATTGGTAATCCTCCCTTCGGTCATGCAGCGGAGGATGCAATTCGGAAATATTTTCAAGAGGCCAACTTGAAAAGTCAACTTGAAAAAGAAGAAGAGCGATGGGATCTTGAAAGATTCGACGGTAATGCCATGGCTTTTCGTATTGTCACATATAAAGAATACCCCGAAGAAAATGGAGGTATGCGCCTGACATACCCAACTCTTGGTGCATTACTGAAATATCCCTGGACTTCTCATTTCGCGAAAAATAAAGATAAGGATGATTATAAATTTAGTTGTTTCAAAACCGAATACAATAGTCTATGCGAAGTAGCCAAAGAACTGAATCTAATCGAGAAGACACGAGATAAAACTGAGTCAAAAGCGGAATACGCACGCCACCCGCTCTCTTACCTTGTTGAAGCCGCCGATGATATATGCTATCGCGTCTTGGATATTGAAGATGCGATGGAACTAAAGTTGCTTCCACAAGATGAATTTGATCAAGAATTTAGAAAATATTTCAAGGAGGATGATTTAAGCAAAGAGCAACAAAGGCTACTTGATAATGAATCTGTTTCGTGGAGTATCAAAAATAGATTATTACGCGGCAATATGATAGGGCTTATGATTAAAGAAATCGTTGAGGCATTTGAGAAAAACTACGACACAATCATAGAAGGCAATTTTGAAAGTAGCCTTCTATCTAAAACAAACAGCAATAGCCTTTGCCTTGGGATTAAAGCTTTATATAAAAAAGAAAATTTTAAAGAGAAGATATATCGAAACCAACGAAACGTGCCATTAGAGCTTGGTGCATATAGTGTAATGAAGACTTTACTTGAAAACTCTACAAAAACTGCATGTGAAATTGTCAAAGGCGAAGAACTCTCTTATAAGACAAAGATCTTATTAAAATTTATTAAGCAAGATTCTGAGGACATATTAAATGAGAAAAGCCTATATCGGGTTATAATTCTTTTCCTTGACCATGTGACGGGCATGACCGATAATTACGCAACATATATCAACAAACAACTTCTTGGCCTGGGGAATTAAGAGGGGAAGAAATCCGGGGACACCATACTAATTTTTCTGTCATGCTCTTGCTCGGAATTAAGAGGCTTGGCCGATTACAGAGTAACCCGGCCACTATGCGGTTGCGGCTGGCGCGTAGAACCGGCCTGTGAAGTATCCTGAACATATAATCGTGATAGACTCCATCAGGAGGTGGTATCCTCTTGATCAGGCAGTTCCAGCAGATGAACGTCCTCCAGGTCAACTTCACGCCCCGAGGCCCACTTAGATACAATCAAGTCCTCTTTAGACAGGATAAAAAAGTCCTGTCCTTGATAGGTTACGGTCTTGCGTAATTTCCTAGGCCAGATCAGCCAGTCATCGCATTTTTTATCAACTACGTTAGGAGCATAACTGGTGCCAATATCCCTTTCCCGTCTTCCACCTTCGTCAATACCATTCTTACCCTTGCTGTAAAGTATAAAATCCTTCTCGGTGAGCTTGTACACAAAGGAATGGCCATTCAAAGGGTCAACAAGAATTTCTGCAGAGGTAAAGAGCTTTACTTGGTCAAGGTTTTCCGGCCAATGGGAATGTTTGTTTTTATAACGTCTTAAGGCAATTATCAGCTGGCTTGCTCTTATTTCTGTTTGGTGTCGAAGGTGTATCTCGTGAATCCGGTAATAGACTTTTTTTGATATGCCTGCCAATAATTCAATCGTCTGATAGCGGTTGAGCCTGAATTTGAATAGCGATGTTGTAAGCTCCCGAGGTTTTTTCATCCAGTCAAAGTCGGGTTTTGCCATCTTATAGTAATTTTGGTAAATAGTGTCAAAGATTTCATCGAGCTTTTGGGGCGATGACGGGAGGTAAAACCAGAGTAATATTGTTTTTGCTTTTATGAGTTTTTTTTGCCAGAAGCTTCGATAAACGTATGATTCCAAGATCTGCCTTGTTTGCTGATCCCCAATTTCGTTGCTCTCGAGTTGCTGCTTCCAGCGAGCTCTTGCTTGTGCCCATGGATCACGGCTTAGTCTTATCTCACCTTTGGGATTTACCTCATAATACCTGCCAAATTCACGTTTAACAGAACACTTTTCGTATTCGAGAATCTCAGTTAAGTCAGAAGCCCAGTAATGTTTCATTTCTGCAAAAGCTTTTTCGATAAGGCTCAAACGTTCTTCAGAGGCATCGCCGTCGATGATAAATCTTTTTAACTGGCCGATTGCTAAGGCTTCAATGGCAATTCCAACCAACGTATCATTTATTGTTGACTGCTGGCATTGGTGTTTTCCCATTTGAAGTGCAGCGATGTACTTTTCAACGGCTTGGTTGATACGCGCTTCGGCGATATCGTTACTTGCCGCCGAGATAAGCAAAAATACCCAGCGTCTTGTTGCCTGTGACCGCGTACTCCACTGATTATTCGTTACAATATTTGCCTTTATTGGAAATCGACATTTGTCTATTTTAGAGGCTTTAAGTAATTTTGTGATTTTGTCTTGTTGCTCTTGCAGCCATTCGGTAAGTTCAGGATGGTCTTTGCTTAGCCAGGGTTCGCGTATAGGCATATTCTGCAGTTCGCTTTCCGGCAGTTTTGAGTAGAATTCATCCTCGTTGTGCTCTTCTAATAACAACTGAGTATAGATTGTCGCAGCGTTTTCTTCAGACGGTATTGCGTATTTCGCTTCGAGTTCGGCTAATCCTTCTTCAAAGGTATAAGGCCCCCATTCGCCTCGGTCAGGCAGGAAAACCCAGATAATCAGCGCTATCACTACAGCAGCGGCTGAGAACCAGAACCATTTTCTAGCAGGTTTAGGAAGTGCAATGCAGGCCAAAAGTATGACGAGCAGAAGTGCTGTTATTTTCCAGGGTGCCTGAAAGATAAGAGTTGCAATCAAAAGAAGCAAAAGGACTATCAAGCCGATCCACTTGAGGATTCGCTTGACGAGTCCAGGCCTTTTCTTTTCTTGGTTTTCTTCAACCATTTTACACTTCCAGTTTTTCTCGCAAGCGGTTGCGCAACTGATCGGTTGAAATCCTTATCTGTTCCATTGAGTCGCGCTCACGGACGGTAACGGTGTTATCCTGCAGGGTTTGGCCATCCACGGTAACACAATACGGCGTTCCTGCCTCGTCCTGTCTGCGATAACGCCTGCCTACCGCGCCTTTCTCGTCGTAAAAGCAATTGAAATACTTTTTCAGCTCGTTGTAGATATTTATAGCCACCTCCGGCATACCCTCGCGTTTGACCAGCGGAAAAACCGCTACCTTTATCGGCGCAAGTGCGGCAGAAAATCGCAAAAGGTTCCTCGTTTCACCTCGCACCTCTTCCTCATCGTAGGCATCGACCAGAAATGCAAGGGCGCTTCTATCGATGCCGGCACTTGGCTCAATCACATAAGGAATGTAGCGTTGCTTCTGGTCGTCGTCGAAATATGACAGCGGCCCCGCCTGATAATCCTTCGCCTCATCGGCAAGCTGAATCCTGCTCAAGTCACGGTCGTTTTCGAACCATTTATTGAGCGTTCTAATTCCGCGCTGGTGTTGTCGAAGGTCAAAATCGGTGCGATTGGCAATACCCTCAAGCTCCTGCCAGTCGCCGCTGCCGAAGGGAAACCTGTATTCGACATCAACACAAGCCTTGGCGTAATGTGCCAGCTCATCTGCATCATGTTCGCGGAAACGCAAATTTTCTTTTTTAATGCCCAGTTCGATGTACCAGTCGAATCGCCGCTGCTTCCAGTGCTCGTACCACTCTTCGTCGGTGCCGGGCTTGCAGAAAAACTCAAGCTCAGCCTGCTCGAATTCGCGAGTGCGGAAGATAAAGGCTTTGGTCGTTACTTCGTTGCGGAAGCTCTTTCCAATCTGCGCAATTCCAAATGGAATTTTAACACGCGTTGTGTCGAGCACGTTTCTAAAATTGGCAAATATTCCCTGCGCGGTCTCCGGCCGAAGGTACATCGTCATCGAATCGTCAACATTGGCGCCCATTTTCGTCTCGAACATCAGCTTAAACGGCATCGGCTCGGTAAACTGGCCAACCATTCCGCAATTGGGACATATTTTATTGCTCAAATCATGCAGCTTGGCCTGGGCAGTATCGATTGAAACGTGCTCGGTGTGTTGCTCTGCCTGCTCGGCGTCCCCCTCGACTGCGCTCGGGACAAGCTTTTCTTTGAGGTGGTCTATGCGCGTTCGTGTATTGCACTTTTTACACTCAGCAATTAGATCGGCGAACTTGTCGGCATGGCCGGATGCTTTCCAGACAAGCGGGTGCATAAGGATACTGCAATCAAGGCCGACTATGTCATCTCGCATCTGAACGACACTTTTCCACCAGGCTTTTTTGACGTTGTTTTTCAATTCCACGCCGAGCGGCCCGTAGTCGTAACAGCTCGCTAATCCACCATATATTTCGCTGGACTGAAAAATGAAACCTCTTCGCTTGCAGAGCGAGACGATGTCATCGAGTTTCGCAATTTTTGCCATATAATATTCCTCATAGACCCTGTTGACAACTCAGGCTCTTCATTATATTCAAAAGCTGGTTCATTACAAGAATTGTCGGTTTTACTTTGCAGCCGACTTATCGAACCGCTCGGTCTTATTCGAGTAAGGTTTCAAAGCAGTACAAATTCACTTTGTTATTATGAGTATCAGAGTTTGTATAATCGGCGCAGGTCCGGCGGGTCTGATGGCGGCGATACACAGCGAGTTAGCCGAAGCCGAGACTATGCTGGTCGAGACCAATACAGTAGCCGGCCGAAAGCTCCTTCTGACCGGCTGCGGCAGATGTAACTTTACCCATCAAAGCACCCCAGACCAGATAATCCACGTCCTGGGACCGTCGGGCAGATTTTTACGCTATTGTTTGCATAAATATCCTCCGCAATGGCTCCGCCGGTTCTTTAGCGACAGAGGCCTGCAAAGCAAGGTCGAACCAACAGGCTGCGTCTTCCCAGTGAGCGACCGGGCAAGCGATGTTAGAGACCTTCTTCTGACCCAGGCCAGAGAACTTGGTGTTCATTTCGAATTCGGCAATCCGGTCAAGGACATTCGTCGAGATTCCCAGGGATTCAGTATCCTGATTTCGGAAGCTAACATCCGCGCCCACAGAGTTATCATCGCAACCGGAGGTATCAGCTATCCACAGACAGGCTCAACAGGAGATGGGTATAAGTTCGCACGTCATCTCGGCCATACGATAATCCCACCCAAACCAGCCATCATTCCACTTATAACCACTGAGAAGTGGCCCAGCGACTTGGCAGGTACACTGCTTCAGGACGTGAAAATATCCACTACCATAGCCGGCAGGAAAACCGCTGCAACCGGCCCAATGCTTTTTACTGACGATGGTATCGGCGGCCCCGCAATTCTCGATTTGAGCCGGTTCCTGACGGATTATCTGCCGAACAAGGCGAAACCCATACGCATTTCGATTGATTTACTGCGAGGCGTCACCGAGTCCGAATTGCAGATTGGAATCCTTCAGCAGATACAGGCACATCCCAAAAAGACCATCGCCAATATCTTAGCTGTCTTTATCCCTCGTCGTCTCACGACTGTTCTATGCAACCAAAATAACTGCGATTCTGATTTGCCCGCCAATCAGCTTTCAAAGCAGGTACGGGCAAAACTGCTTCACTTGCTCAAGACACTGCAGCTTTCGGTTATCGGCACCCGGCCGATAGCCGAGGCGGTGATTACTCACGGCGGCGTATCAATTAGCGAAATCGACCCAAAGATTATGCAGTCCAAGCTGTGTCCCGGTTTATTTTTCGCTGGTGAAGTTATGGATGTTGATGGCCCATGCGGCGGCTACAACCTGCACATTGCCTTTGCCACCGCCGCCCTCGCCGGTAAATCGGCAGCCCAAAGCAAATAGCGATTTCAGAATCCGGTGCTTGTCTTTTTCCTGTTCTACCGTTTATTTTGATTTTTATATTCTTTCGTGGTACACTTAACGATTCACAAGCCACTATTAACGACTCACAAGCGTTGAACACTTGTATCTCATTCCCTGCATTAAATCCGCCGCAGGCGAATCTTCTATTTGCTTCTATATTAAGCCATACGAGATAAAGAATACCTAAGTATCTTAGGTAATCTCTTTAAGACATTTAACAGTAAATTCACAGTGTTTTAAAACCTGTGGCATTTGCCGCAATAGGCTTTGCCTGTCTGCCTTTGGCGGACATTATGCTCAATCGAAATGGGAATCTAAGATGCCTCTATGAAGCGTTTCTATATTTCTTAACGATTCACGAACTGCAATTCACAAGCGATGAGCCATAAGTAAAATTGCTCAACAGTGGCGGAGAAAAGAAAATAATCAATTATCATTCATCATTAATCATTGAAAAGGTTGGGCCTTGGGACGAGATTTTGGTTTGACAAACAATGCTCTTTTACATATGACGCATGGTCAAGCCAAAAAGTATATAATTTCAGCGGAGTTCTTATTTATGGGAGTATTCGATTTGTTCTCAAAACGTCAGAAGCGGCTGAGAGGAGATTTTCCTGACGTATACACATACGACAAGATACCCGAGGGATTAAGAATACAAATAATTCACATCTGGGGTGATGTGCTGGGTAGTGAGGAGGATTACGCATCGAAAGCTAGAGGTACTTGGGGTTATGACCTTATCCATAAAACACTTTATCGTGAGTACGGCGTTTTCCAATTGGTAGAGGAGAAATATCCTCCCAACAAATTAGCTGACTTATACAGTTTTTTCTTGAGCCAGGAAAAACCTGAGAAAGTCCTTGATGTAATTGAACTTAGCTTTAGGTTTATAGACAGAGTTGCAAGAGAATTCGATTTCAAGCACGATATGGAGTCCAACCAGAAAGTTAATGCTGTAATAGAGGAGCTCAACGCACGATTTAAAGAGCATTGTATAGGTTATGAGTTTAGAAATGGAGAAATTATACGCGTTGATTCGGAACTGATTCACGCCGAAGTAGTCAAGCCAACATTGAAGCTGTTAGCTGGACAAGTTTACAAGGTTGCAAATGACGAATTTATGCAGGCTCATGAACATTATCGTCACAGGCGTTATAAGGACTGCCTTACTTGGTCATTGAAATCGCTTGAGAGTACTATGAAAGCGATCTGTGATAAAAGAGGTTGGCCATATAATCAAAATGATCCAGCTAAGAGACTTGTTGAGATTTGTTTTGACAATGGTTTAATTCCAGCTTTTTGGCAATCGCATTTTTCAGCGCTGCGAGCAACTTTGGAAAGTGGTATTCCGACAGCAAGAAATATAATGGCTGGACATGGTAACGGCACCAGTCATTCCGAAGTACCACCACATTTAGCTGCGTATGTTCTTCATATGACTGCATCAACATTAGTTTTTCTCATTGAAGCGGAAAAGAGCTTGGTGTAACACAAATCAAGTTTACTTTATTTCTGCGCACGCTAATAAATGGCAAAGTAAATCGGCTTAACGGCTACATAGACTGAGGAAAGGCAAAACCCACAAACTTAAATTGCCCAGATTAACAAATATCAAAAATTGAAAATTTAATATATAGAAAATGGTAAAAATTCACTTGACAATATTATGAAAAAAATGCTGAAATATCATAGTTAGTTGAGGGGATAAGATATTATAAGGAACGACACTCCTTAAGGGATAATATTATATGATTAGAAACTGATTCTAGTACATTTCTTACGATTTATAAAAAAATTATTTGGTTAAGGAGATATTATTATGGATCGCTTTGGTTACCGCGCAACGCAGAAATTCAAGCATCTCACTAAGAGAGATATTTGTGCTGCGTTGACTGAGCAAATAAGGCAGGAGTGGAAACACAATGGGAAAGCAGATTCGCTGGGAAAAATTCTTATGGACATGAAACGATTGACTCCTGAACAATTAAAAAACATGCTCGTTGCGGAGATTATGGAACCAAATATCGATTGGGGGAAGGAAACGAATTTTGCCAAGATGCTAAATATAGAAAAGTCTGCTAAACAAGCAATTGGTGAATATATTGGTATGCGGATTGCGGGGCGGCCTAAGGGTGAGACTATTTTCTTATCTAATTCAAGTACAATCTATTATGCTTTTCGTGGAATGGTAAAATATGGGGCGCAGGTTCATGTGCTAACAATCCATGCAGCAATCCTTGCTGTATATCCATCGCTTAAAAGTAATATTAGAAGTGTCACAACAATCTGGAAAGGACGCGTGGATCTGGATAATGGATTGATAACACCACATGACCTAGGTGACTCTAAGACGAAAGCAGAACTGGGTTTTTTGGACGGCAAGGTCCCGCATGCTTTAATAAGCGCAACTGGATTCGATTCCCAATATGGTCCCATGGCTGGCAACGCCACTGCTCGAGAGGTATCTCGTCGAGCTTTACAAAGTCAAACACATACCTGCGTCTTGATCGACCATTCAAAGTTAATTGCTGGTACTAGTAAACATGAACCTGCTTTACTCTTTGGAGAAAAAGAATGGAGAGAGATACGTAACAGAGGGGACATAGAAGTCGTGGTCAATTGTCATCCCCAAATGCCTCAGGAGCAGGCAAGTTTTGATATTGCCCTTCGTAGCAGACACGAAATCGAAAAAATTATGTCACAACAAAAATCCTCAAAACAAATGATTAATAATGTTGTGAGCTATCAAGATTGTGTGATGAGGCTGAGAAATATTATAAAGGAAGTACCTTTTGTGGAGGTTCCCTCCGCTATGCCACATACAGAAGTTAAGGTCTGAAAACTGGCAACACTGAATAGTAAGGGGTATCGCACGATTAATAAAGTTGCGAATACAGAGAGTTAAGCGTTTTCTTATATTTTTGCCCATCGCACCGCTATTACTAAATTTGTATTTATCCTTCTCCCATTTCATTCTTTATTTGATTCAGCAGATTAATCGCCTCGATCGGCGTCAGATTATTGACATCGGTCGAAGTGAGTTTTTCCAAGACGGATTTGTGTTTTTGCACAAACAATGAATCCTTGTCCGGCTCTTTTGTCTTATGCCGGGCGAGACGGTCGCTGCTCGCTTCTTTGGCAAATGTGCTCTCGAGTTCTTCAAGGATTTCCTTAGACCGCTCAGTGATAGAACCCGGGATACCCGCAAGTTTCGCAACATGGATGCCATAGCTTTTGTCGGTTCCGCCTGGCAAAATCCTGTGTAAAAACACCACCTCATCCATCCATTCCCGCACAGCGACATTGTAGTTTCTGACGTTATCGAAAAGCTCCGCCAATTCGGTCAGCTCGTGATAGTGCGTAGCAAAAAGCGTGCGACATTTTATTTTGGTAGCGATATATTCGGTAATCGCCCAGGCAAGAGAAAGGCCATCGTAAGTGCTTGTTCCACGACCAACCTCGTCAAGAATCACCAGCGACCGCTCGGTGGCATTGTTAATTATGTTAGCGGTCTCGGTCATCTCAACCATAAAGGTTGACTGGCCGCGAACAAGTTCATCGGAAGCACCGACGCGAGTAAAGATTCTATCCACAAGCCCAATCTCCGCATCTTTAGCAGGAATGAATGAGCCGGTTTGAGCCATAAGAACCAACAAAGCGACCTGTCTTATATAGGTGCTTTTTCCACTCATATTCGGGCCGGTGATAACGCTGATGTCCCCTGCCCCGTCGCCAAGCTCAACATCGTTCGGCACGAACTCGGCCCCCAGCGTTTCTGCCAGAACTGGATGCTTGCCTTCACGGATAATAAGCCTGCCATTGTTTGTTACTCGTGGGCGAACATAATTTCGTCGCTTTGCGAGATATGCAAGCGCGGTAAGGCAATCGCACTGCGCAATCGTCTCAGCAAGCTGCTGTAGTCTGCCGACATATTGTTCCGCCTGTTGGCGAATATCTTCAAAGAGTTTTTGCTCCAATTCAAGTGCCTTTTCCTCAGCACCGAGGACCTGATTTTCATACTCTTTTAACTCCTCGGTGATGTAACGCTCAGCATTTTTGATTGTCTGCTTACGCACATAGTCGGCTGGGACCTTATCCGCAGATGAATGGGTCACTTCGATGTAATAACCAAAGACCTTGTTATATCCTACTTTCAGGTTTGAGATTCCGGTTCGCTGGGCCTGCTCTTTCTGGTACTGCCGAAGCCAGCTCTGGCCGTCTTTGGAAATAGAGCGCAGCCGATCCAGCTCGCTTGAGAATCCGCTTCTTATCACGCCGCCATCGCGCAGATGTGAAGGACAATCCGGCTCGATAGCAGTTTCGAGTAGCTGAGCCAAATCGTCCATACTATCGCACCGGCCCGCCAACTGTGTGAGCAGGTCGGCATGGAACTGCTGCAGAATTTGGCGAAGTTTCGGTATCTTTTGAAGTGTATCCGTAAGTGCCACCAAGTCCCGCGGCGTCACACGGAACGTGCTAATGCGGGCTGCAATCCGCTCAGTGTCGGAGATATTTGAAAGCAGTTTGCGAACTTCAATAAGTCCCGTGTCACTGCCAATAAGTTCCTCTACCGCATCCTGACGCAGTTCGATAGCACCAACATCACAAAGCGGGTTGCACAACCAGCTTCTGAACATTCTTCCGCCCATACCTGTGAGCGTTTCGTCGAGGCAATACAACAATGTTCCCTTTTGGCTTTCGGTGCGCAGGGTCTGCAAAATTTCCAGGCTGCGCAGGCTCGTTGGATCGATTTGTAGAAAATCAGTACGCTTTACTTTTTTCAGCGAGCGAATATGTCCCAGCGTTGTCTTTTGTGTCTCATTAAGATATTCGATAATTGCACCGGCTGGCCGAATGAGAGCGTCGTCATTGTCACTTATACCGAAACCTTCCAGCGTAGCCGTGCCAAAGTGTTTCAAAAGCCTCTGTTTGGCTTGATATGGATCGAAGTACCATGTGGGACGCTCCGTAACTGTGGCTTTGGTTAATTCGGTGACGTCCTTTACGAGCTTTCTCGTCTCGGCTTCAAACAGCTCACCCCGCCGGTCGGCGATTAGGCACTCAGCAGGGCTTAGTCTGAGCAGCTCATCGAGCAGATTCTTCTCAGGGACACATTCTGCGAAAAAATGTCCCGTCGAAATGTCCACCCAGCTTATCGCAGCCAAATTTTTTTTGTCCAGATCAACCGCGCAGAGGAAATTGTCCTGCTTGGCTTCAAGCAGCATATCATCGGTGAGTGTGCCTGGAGTGATAATTCGCACGACATCGCGTTTGACAACACCTTTTGCGACCTTGGGGTCCTCAACTTGTTCGCAGACGGCAACCTTGTAGCCGGCTTGTAGCATTTTCTTGATGTATCCATCTACGGCGTGATACGGCACGCCTGCCAGAGGTATAGGGTTGGTGCCTTTATCCCGGCTGGTCAGGGTCAAGCCCAGGACCTTTGAGCAGGTTTTGGCGTCGTCATAAAAGGTTTCATAAAAATCGCCCATGCGAAAAAACAGTATCGCATCGGGGTGTTTTTGCTTGAACTGCTGATACTGCCTCATCGCAGGGGTGAGTTTTTCAAACGGCTTATTCATAAGAACCGATTATACAGCAACAGGGCCTTTTAACAACTCTGCTATAAGTCGGGCAGCCTGCTGTTTGGATTTGGCGTTTTTGAGTTGCGCCAGCAGGTTCTCCTGACGGTCGGTAAAGACAACGGGCGCCCGCAAGTCAAAATCCGCGGTACCTAAAATTTGCAGAACTTTTTCCGTGAGCTGTTCGATTCCGGTGCCGAACTTTGCACTGATTTGTACGGTATCGCGCAAGGCTTGAGGTAAGGATTTAGTATCAAATCTAACTGGCAGATCACATTTGTTCAAAACTGTAAGAATTCTTTTTCTATGGATATTCTCAATGAGTCGCTTATCGAGCTGGTCTTCGGGCTCGCTGCCATCCAGAACAAGTAAAATTAGGTCCGCCTCTTGTACAACATCAAGACTTTTTCGCTGAGCGATTACTTTAATTGTGTTTTCGTAACCCGCGGCGAGCTGCTCTTCCAATCCCGCTGTGTCAATAAGCTCAATACAAAGCGGGGGGATTTGACACTCGGCTGAAACCCAGTCCCGCGTTGTACCTTTGATATCAGTTACAATTGCCTTTTGCCGGCCAGCCAGGCAGTTAAGAAGCGTGCTTTTGCCTGTGTTCGGAGGACCAGCCAGTACAGCTTTACAGCCGAAAATTATCAGCTTTGCTACTTGGCTATTCTCCAGTATCTGGGCTGCATCAGCCCTGATTTGATCGAGAGATATTACCTGGATGCTTCTTATCCATTCTTCCGCCTTTTCACTTAAGCCGGCGTTAATCTGATTTGCAAGAATCTTTGTCCCTTCGACTGTTTTGGCCTTTAGCTGCGCAATCTTAGCTTCAATAGCAATTGAGTTTATCGCTTTTTGAGCCAGTAGATTCTTTTTTAGAAGTTCCTCCGCAGTGACCAGTATCGCCCCTTCTCGTTGCAGCAGCTCCATAATCATCTCAACGATAAGTGGATTGCCGTGACAGTTTATCGCAAAGCTATTGGGCCCTTCGCAGCCAATTGTCACTTGGTCGAGGGTTTTAGTACCGTCGTTAATTATGCCCAGCAGTATTTTGCCGGTTTTGAATGTGGCTGGTTTGGAGCCGGTCGGCTTGAATATTTTTATTAAAAAGTCTTGAGACGAATCTCCGAGGAGTTGGATGGTTGATATTGCACCGGTTGCCTTGCCGGTCATTACGGCAGCAAAAGCACTCATAAGTCAGACGCACTTAGCTTTTTCTTCGATGTATTTTTGGTAGGCCAGTACTATGCCTTTTACAACCAGATTAGGCACATAACTGTCTACGAAGTTACAGTCGTCCTTTATTGTTTCGGCTCCTGCGCCGGTGATTACTACTTGAGGCCATCTGCCAATTTTTTCCGCATAGCGCCTGATTACCTCTTCAAGGGTGCCGATTATAGAATAATAAAGTCCACAATTTATGGCGTCCTTGCTACTTTTGCCGTATGGTTCGCTTGGTCTGGCGACCTTTACCTTCGGCAATTGTGCAGTGTTTTGCTTCAAAGCCTTTGCGCTGATTTCAAAGCCTGGGCAGATAACGCCGCCCTGAAATACGCCTTTGCGGTCGACAAGGTCGATAGTCACAGCGGTCCCAAAATCCGCTATTACTACCGCATCTTCCACGACAGCATAGGCAGCAGCCGCTGAAACGGCTCTATCGGTGCCGACCTTGTCCGGCTCGTCCACACAGACAGGAAGTGGCAGCGGGATATCTTCGCCGATTATACAAACCTTCTCACCTAAATTATCTTTTGCTATTTGTTGGATGACTTTGGTCCAAGCAAGCTTCACACTGCTGACAACAATGACGCCGTCGCGCTTCTGTTCTTTCGAGCTTTCGAGAACAGGGATTCTCTGCCATGCAGATTTCAAACACTTTGCCAGTTGGGCCCGCGATTTGCCTGATATGGACTTGATAAACTGCTCTTGCCCATCGAGAAAAAGCCCGATAGCAATATTCGTATTACCTATGTCTACTGCGATAATGTTCATTGTTCGTATCTCATGCTGCGTTCAGCGTTCTGCGTCGTGCGTATTGCGTCTGTCTTCTGCCGTCAGTCATCCGCCATCAGCCTTCTGTCATCTGTTTTCTGTCTTCAGTCCTCTGCCATCTGTCTTTATTTACTTTATTTTCTTTCAAAAGTCAATCTGAAAGCGGCTGGGTTCTTAGCCGGTATGGTGCGATGTGCTACTCTACGAAGTAGTTTGCTACGTAGCACAAGAGCTACGCCGGACAAGCCGTTTTCCGTCCTCTGTTCTCCGCCTTCCGTCTTCTGTCTTCCGTCCTCTGTCTTCCGTAATCCGATCAGCGGAGTCGGCATGGTACAATGAAATCGCACTAACCCAGCTAAAACCATCCCTAAAAATACTCCTGACCTCCTTTTTCCTTTTTTTTGCTAATTTTGTCACGTAAAATCTGATTGTATTTGTTGGCCTTAAATAGTAGCATTGTTTTAGTCTATTTACATTAAAAGGATTCGAGAAATAGCGAAATGGCGGAGAAATTTCATGCAAGACTAAAGGAGAGAGGTAGGGAATTCATCAGACGCTATTACTTTCTAATCTTACGAAGTTACCATTGGGATTTCCTCGATCATTCAATTAGATAACGGGAGTTATAAAAATGGACGATATAACAAAACAAGAAACGCGGATAATTATAGCAATATAAAGGTATTTTATGTCAGAGGATGCAATTGATAAGTATTTCCTTAAATTGAATGAGTTGATCGAGGGTTTTCGAGTTAATTTGCGTAGTCTGTGTGATGAACAAACCCCCGAAGCAGTTATAAGGCAGGAATACATCGATCCATTTTGGACTCTATTAGGGTGGGATGTTGCCAACAGTGCACACCGTTCTTCAGCCGAAAAAGATGTGGTGATTGAAGCAACTGTTGGAACAATCGAAGCTGAGCAGATTCGTTCACGTCGCCCTGATTATATTTTCAGAATAGATGGTTTTTCAAAGTTTATTGTTGAAGCTAAAAAACCAGCAATCGATTTACAACAAAATAAAGATTCGATTTTTCAAGCCAAGACTTATGCATGGAATGCACAAATTCCATTTGTAATATTAACGAACTTCGAACTATTCCGGCTATTTGATGCTACTGTTAAGCCCTATCACGCTGAACCCGACCGCGGACTTATTTCGGACTTCGATTTACGTTTCGAAGATTACATAAACCAATGGGATATTCTACAGAATACATTTAGTCGAGAAGCAGTAGCTAATGGATCTCTTGAACAGCTTCTTGCTAAGATTAAGCATGTTCAAAAGGGCAGGCGAATACGTGGAATTGACGGATTGCTAATCGACCTACGTGGAACCGAACTTGTCGATCGTGTGTTTTTAAAACATCTCGAAGATTTCAGATTGAGATTTGCTCGCGCTTTGTATAACGAAAATCGGAATAATTTCCCCGAAGCAAATACGCATCATGGTGCTGCACGTCTCACAGAAGCAACACAACGCCTTATAGATCGCCTTGTATTTATACGTGTTTGCGAAGACAGAGATATTACTCCTTATGGCGAACTCCGCGATATTCTGAATTCTTGCTCAAAAAACCGCCTTGACCTTTATTCCGAACTTACTACGAAATTCAGACGTTTCGATGGAGAATACAATGGCTATCTTTTCAAACCTCATTTTTCAGAACAACTTCAGGTGTCGCCAGAATTGCTTGCTGATTTTATTCGGTCGCTTTATCCTCCAGAGGGTGCTTACAGATTTGAAGCCATCGGGGATGATTTGCTGGGTATAATCTATGAACGATTTCTTGGCAGTACCATTACCGTCAAACAAAATAATGTTGAGGCCGAGCCAAAGCCGGAAGTCCGTCATGCAGGTGGAGTTTACTATACTCCTCGAT
>Ga0315545_1001655_pt1 | contig 21415 bp, 18 predicted proteins | sample SalMarSW160210MG_FD_203096 | JGI IMG/M metagenome (GOLD analysis project Ga0315545, IMG submission 203096) | Salt marsh sediment microbial communities from the Plum Island Ecosystem LTER, Massachusetts, United States - Salt Marsh Sediment SW1602-10 ...
ACCGAAACGAGAGCTCAGGGTCTTGTCGATCCTCGCTTTGAGCCGGGTGAAAGGTTCCCGGGACTGCGCCTCCAAATCGTCAAAAAGGACAAGCAACTCCTGCTCGTCGATCTCATCGAGAAGCAGGGCGCGATGGAAGTGATCCCGGAAGCCCTGGGAGCGGGCTGCGGCGTTCCGCAGTCGGGCCATTTCCCGAACATCTTCGGCTACCTTCTGCCCCACCTGTTTGCTCGCCTCCCACACCTGCTGCAGCCGGGTGGCGTCCTGGGAATGCTTTAGAATCTCGTCAATCTGATTGTCGCTCAAGCTCTTGCCGTCGACCCGGGCACGGAAGTTATAGTAGCGCTTGCGCACCCGGCTCTCCAACTCGGTCAGCCGCTCGGTGGTCGCCTCATCCTGCTGGTTCCGGGCGGCGGCCAGATAGATCAGCTTGAGCTGACGGCTCAGGAGAGGATCGTCGACCTGTTCACCCTCATACAGCCGCTTCGCCGCCTGAAACAGTTCGGGATCGGACCAGAAACGTACGTACGCCGCTTGAGCCTCTCTCACCTGGCCGATAGCTTCCTCCCTGCCGGTAACAGCGGCTTCCCACTCCGCCAGGTAGAAGGCTTTCTCCAGGGGACGGACTTGCTCGGTTATTTTCTCAACAAAGTTTGCCGGGTCTTGGATTACTGGGTTTTGCACTACGGTATTGCCTTTCGTTTCAGACCAGGAAGTGCGCAAGGTCGAGGGCTTCCAGAGCCTTCCGGGAGGGCAGCCCTGTTGAGGGATCCAAATCCTCGTGTTTGATGTATTCCTTGACCATGGTCTGCAAATCGACGGTTACACCCTTGGTCTCTCCACTGTCAAGAGGCGGATTGCCCAACACCCGCTCGGGAAAATCGTAGCGATCCACGCTCCAGCCGGCCCTTACGTTGAAGATCTGCCGGACCAGGGTCAGCCTCCTGCCGACTTCTTCCAGCTCTTCCAGGGTCCAATCCGTTCCGTCCGCGGCTTTCAGGAAATCCGGAAGCGTCTTGTAGCTCAAGATGGCATAGCCGAACAGGCACAGGCCTGCAGAGTTGAGCACATGGGCCCAGTTGGCATTGGCGCTGTGGTGCTCGGCCCGTCCTTTCGCTTCGCTGGCTCCGATCTCCGGCATTTCGTATCCGGCAATGGGAAAAGCCGTGGAGCCCTGGGTATGCCGGGCGGGAGTCGGATCCATGAAGTACGTCAAGGCAAGACCGGCATTCCAGCGGGGATCGTGGGCCGGCAGGGCTTCCCCTCTGACCGCCATGACATAGGGGGCTGTATCCTTGCCGAACACCCGTACGGCCTCATCAAAGCCTTTGGCCAGGACCGCCCCTATCCCTTCGGCCCTGCCGATCTTCTCGACCAGGGCGACGACGGCTTCCGCCCTGCCCCAGCCCAGCTCCAGCCCGCCGGTCTGCTCCTTGCCGATCAATCCCCTTTCATAGCACTCGGTGGCATAGGCCACCAGGGCTCCGGTACCGATTGTATCCAGACCGTAGCGGTTGCACAGGTCGTTGATACGAATCAGGGCTTCCAGGTTGTCGGTGAGCAAATTCGAGCCGAACATGCCCATGGTTTCGTACTCCGCCTTGTGCACCGGCCCTTCGGTCTTGAAGGGCCCGTGCTTGACCTCTACGTGTCCGCCGCAGCCGATCGGGCAGCCGCTGCAGGCGTAGCGCTTGAGCTGGTAGTCTTTCACCTTTTCCGCGGTCACGGTGAACCCTTTCATCTCCTCGACCGAGGAGGACCAGTTCTTCCAGGGGGCATCGCCGGAGTTCAAGGCTTCCTCGTAAAACATCGGCGTGCCGAACTCTGTGAGGGTGTTCCCGAACTCCTCCTTGAAGACGGACAGGTGCTGCTTGCGCAGGGCTTTCATGCCCTCCGGGTCGGCAATCCGGATTGGCATATTTCCTTTTACGACCACGGCTTTGATTTTCTTGGAGCCCATCACCGCTCCAAGGGCCGACCGGGCGGCGAAGCGTCCCTTGTCCGTGGAGATACCGGCAACGGCAGCCAGATTCTCCCCGGCCGGACCGATGCAGGCCACCTCACAATCCTTGCCGTGTCGTTCTTTCAGGGAATCTTCGGTCTGGTAGCAGTCTTTGCCCCACAGATCCCCAGCGTCGAGGATCTCCGCGCGCAAGCCCCCTTCCACCGAGGCTTCGCCGTCCGGCTGCACCAGCAGGTAGAGCGGTGAGCTCGCCCGACCCATGAACAGAATCACGTCCAGACCGGTCTTCTTCATCTTCGGTCCGAAGCGGCCGCCGCAGTTGGCATCCCCCCACCCGCCGGTGGAGGGAGACTTGCCGAAGACCATGAAACGGGAGGCTATGTACGCGCCGGTTCCGGTCAGATAACCGGCGGCGAATCCCAGGATATTCTCCGGGCCTAGCGGATCACAGGCTGGATCCATGCGCTCCAGAAGCAGCGCCGCTCCCAGACCGTACCCTCCCAGATACTGACGGTAGAGCTGCTCCGGAACCGCCTCGATCACGCAGTTTTTCGTGTTCAGGTCTACGGACAGAAGTTTTCCCGTTACCGCGTACATCGGCTTGCCTCCGACAAGTGAGAATGGAGGGCACGGCCCGGCACCCGTTGGTATCGGGCGTGCCCCGTTTTACCGTTGCTTCAGAAGTCGCGAACCGATCCGATCCTGCTGTCTACTTCTTGGCCAGATCGGCGAACTTCAGAACCCTTCCGTCGGTGGAAACGAGCGGCTGGGGTGGATGGCTCTTCTGAGTAGCGAAGGTCACTATGACCATGATCACGCCGCCGAGACATCCCGGTCCCAGCGCCCACATCCATTCCGGTTCGGGGAACAGGGTTCCGGTGACGATCATCCAGATAATCATGGACAGAAAGCCGGTGAGCATCCCCGCCACCGCTCCCGGAGCGTTGGCTTTCTTCCAGTACACACCGAGGATCAACGGGAAGAACAACACGTGGAAGAGCATCTGGAAGGCGACGACGAGCAGGTCGTACATGTTGGCGTAGAAGATCCCGATCAACAGTGCCGCCCCGCCTACAAAGAGTACACTGATCCTCGAGGCGGTGGTCAGCCCACGGTCGGAAAGGGTGTTCCCGCTGGCCTTTTCGTAGATCGGCTTGTACAGGTCATTGGCCAGGACCGCGGCCGGAGCGAAGATAGCCGAGTCTCCCGAGGACATGATCGCCGCCAGCAGGGAGGCGATGAAGATCCCCGCCAGGGCCGGCGGCAGCACGGTTCGAGCCAACACGAGAACGATCCGCTCGCTGTCCTCGTTGATTGCCTCCGCCATGGCGGGTCCCAAGGTCCCGTTGGCGATCATGGTGACGGCTGCAAATGCAAGGTAGACCGGGATGGCACCCAGGATCCAGTACCCGACACCGCTGATCCAGGAAGCATTGCGGGCGACGTTCCCGTTCTTGGCTATGATAGCCCGCTGGTACAGGTCGGGGGCTGCCAGGGTTCCCAAACCTACACCCAGGATTGCCGCGATCCACCATACCCAGCCACCGAGATCCGGCGGTGCAAGCTCCGAGCCGACCGCGGGAAAGATCTTGAAGAAGTGGCCTGGAGTCTCCGCTCGGATGGCATCCCAGCCGCCTGCAAACCGGATGGACAGCGGGAAGATGATGACCAGCCCGAGAAGCAGGATGATAACCTGGACGAAGTCCGTCCAGGCAACGGCCAGTATACCGCCGAGAATCGTGTACAGCAGGATGATCGCCGTCCCGATGAAGATCGTCAGCAGGTAGGGCCAGCCGAAGATGAACTCGAATACCTTGCCGATGCCCACCAGCTGAACGGCCGCCCACAAACAGTAGGTCGGAACCATCAGCAGTCCAGACCAGTTGGCGGCCCATTTACCGTAACGACAGGAGAAGAACTGTGCCGCCGTGTTCACCTTGGCGTCGTGAACGATCTTCATGAACAGGAACGCCGCCAGCAGCAGCGTCAATCCGGCTCCATAGGGATCGTACATAACCCCGTGAAATCCCTCGTAGAAGGCCGTTCCCGAACCTCCCATGACCGTTCCGGCACCCCACCAGGTTGCAAACAAGGTGGCGGTAACCAGCCAGAGCGGCAAGCGCCGCCCCGCCGCCAGATAGTCATCGCTTCCCTTCACCCGCCGGGCCACCACGATCCCTACCACGATCATGCCGGCGAAATAGAGAAAGATGACTATCAGTTCGATTGCGCTTGTACCCATCTATCCCTCCCTGAGCTTTCCTGGGCGACGTCCCCCAGCCCTCCTACCCACTTGTCTCACCCTCGTATGTGAGTTTCGACACGGCAGCAGGCGCTTGGAAACTATCGCCCGTTTTCAAAACGCGAACCACTTTCCGGCCGGCGACGCCCGCACCGAAGAATGGCGTTCAAACCCTAGCGAACAAATTATACCTCGGTACTCTATGCCAACCTCTTCACCTCTTTCAAGACATCCTCTGTGATGTTCAATGTTTCCTCGATATCCTCTTCCTTATGGGCGGCGGAGATCGAATACTCCTCGAACCAGCCGCTGCCCATCGGGATCACCCCCTTGCTGAGCATCCCGTACCAGTACTCCCGCCACATCGCCTTGTTTCCCTGGTTGGCTTGTCTATAGGTGTGGGGAATATCGGGCACGAATTGGATACCCCCCAACGGCCCCTCGTGGGTCACGCAGGCCGGCAGCCCCAGGCGTTTGATGATATCTTTCAGACCCTTCGCGTACTTGTCACCGAGGCTGTCCATCTCCTTGTACTTCTCCCTGGTCAGTACCTTGGTCAAACAGGCCAGGCCCGCCGCAGCGGTCAGCGGGTTGGCGTTGTAGGTTCCGAAATGCACCGCCGGGCCCAACGGCGTGATCATCTGCATGAGATCCCTGCGGCCACCAAACGCCCCGAGGGGGGTTCCTCCTCCGATCGCCTTGGCCAGACAGACCAGGTCCGGCTCGATTTTGTATTTCTCGCAGGCCCCGCCATAGGCGATACGGCAGCCGATCTTTACCTCATCGAAGATCAGCAGGACGTTGTACCTGCGGGTCAGCTTGCGGGCCTCATCCAGATACCCCGGATCCGGCGGGATCACCCCGCCGTTGGTCATGCAGGGCTCGAGGATGAAGCAGGCGATCTCTCCCTCGTGTTTTTTCAGCTGGTACTCCAGGCTCTCCAGGTGGTTGAACTGTACCACATGGGTATGCTTCCAGGTCCCCTCGGGGATCCCCGCGCTTTCCGCCACCGAGGAGGGCATCCACTCAGGCCCGGCCGCTGTATTGGTCGGTACCGCGGTGCTGACCAGCAGGATATCGCTGGCACCGTGATAGGCTCCCTCCACCTTGAGCACGCCCATCTTGCCGGTGGCCGCCCGGGCAAGGCGCACGGCATACATCGTTGCCTCCACTCCGGACTGGGTGAACCGCAGCATCTCGATCACCGGATAGCGGCGGTGGATCTCCTCAGCCAGATCCGTGGCCCTGGTTCCCGGCAGGCCGTACAGGATCCCCCGATCGGCCTGCTCTTTGATCGCCTGGGCGATCAGCGGGTCGGCATGCCCCGCCACCATGGCCGCATAGCACATGCAGTAGTCGATATACTTGTTGCCGTCCAGATCCCAGACGTAAGCTCCCTGGCTGTCCTTGACCATGATCGGATACGGCGGCCAAAACTGTATGGCGCTGCCAACTCCGCCGGGAATGATCGCCTGAGCCCGCTTCGCCTCTTTACCCGATGTCGGGGTCCGAGCCACGTATTCGTCGTAGAAACTCATCGCTGTTCCTCCTCAGAACTCGAATTATTGTTTGAATGATCGATAAAAGCAAAGGGCAAGTAACAATCCATCATGAATCGCGGTCTCCTCTGAGAAGGTTCCACAGACTCTCCTTGTAGCTGGAAGCAGCCTGATTGAGCTCAGGACTGTCGCCGTGAACCACCCGATACAGGTAAAAACCTTCGATAGTGGAGATCAGCTGGATAGCCAGCAAGTCGGGATCGAGATTCTCGATCCCGGTCTCCTCCATATAGTCTTTGATCAGACCCACGATCATCTGGTGATCGTGCTCATACATCCGGCGGAAGCGTGCACGAATGCGTTCATCACTCAGAGCAAGGTAGAAGCTGCCGTAGAAGACCTTATCCTCAACGCTCTGGGGAATCTCGAAGTCGAAGTTTTTGTCTATGTAGAGGGTCAGACGTTCCTTGGCGCTCTTCGTCTGCTTGATCGCCCGGTGATAGGTCCTGTCCATCCTCTCGACCATGTAATCGACAAGAGCGAGGATCAGTTCCTCTTTACTGGCGAAGTAGTGCATGAGGAGGCTGGGCGAAACCCCCATCTCCTTGCCGATCTGCTTGAGGGTTGCTCCTTCCAGTCCTTTTCGAGCAATTACCTGATAGCAACTCTCCATAATTTCCCGTCGGCGAATTGTGGATTTGCTCTTTCGACCCATTTTTGTTTGAACGATCAATCAATATTATTATGGATTTTTATTCCTGTCAATAATTTTTTTACTTTTATATTCATAATACTAATAGGCTGTAAGTTCGCCTCACAATCCCTTGCATGACCCCGAAGAGGTCGGTATGGTCTTTGCGATGGACAAGAAGGAACTGATTTCCTACTTGGAAAAAATCGATCAGAGGCTGAACAGTCCAACATCCTTGTGTATCTACGAAAGCGCGGCCTTTATTCTGCTCGATGAGCCAGACAGAACCAGCCTGGATATCGATGTAGCCGGACCGTACTCGAAAGTTGACCTGGGGGAGCTTCGCCAGGCTGCCGAGAGGGCAGGACTGCCATTCAACCCGGAAGAGAGCTCCCGCAGCGACCACCTGGAATGGATATCCGGCCTCCGACTGTGTTTGGCGGCACCTCATCCGGAGTCCGAGATCTTGCTCGAAAACTTAGTTCTTCTCAAACAGGACATGAAGCGCTGGAAGGGTACATGATGAGGCCACGTGAGAAACTCCAGCTTTGCTACGAGCTCGCCTTTTTCCCGCCTCGTCTGAACGAATTATGGAACGAAATTCGCAGCGGAGAGATCAAGAATTTGAAAGAAACTGCGGAGCTTCTGGACACGGCTCTTCTCCTTCACAGCGGGCACTGCTCCGCTTGGCCCGCTACCAGGCGCAGGCCAGAGCCTTCGGCATAGTCGGTTTTCTTCGCTCGATCCGCAGTCAATTGGATCCTGTAAAGCCCATGCCCGCCGTGGTTCCGGGAAAGCTCGTACGGGATATCGGGCTACCCCCCTTCGATCGAAGCTTCCTCGAGAGATAGCTACTGCCGGTACTGCCAGTTGCCCGCCTTGGAGGGAAGGAAAACCCCGCGGCTTTCGGACCCTGAGAACTCCTCCCCATCTACGATGAGCTGTCCGCGGGATAGAACCTTCTTGACTCTTCCGAGCAGCTCCTGCCCTTCGAACATCGTATAGGAGGCGTTGCTGTGCTGATTGGAGGTGCTGACCGTCCAGCTTTCCTTCGGATCGAAAACCACCACATCCGCATCAGTTCCCGGTTCCAGCCTGCCCTTCCTGGGATATAAACCCATTATGCGGGCCGTGTTTTCAGCCATGAGGGCGGCCACCTCGTTCGCCGTGATCAAACCCCGGTTTACCCCGAAGTGCCAGACCACCGGCAGCATCGTCTCCACCTCCGGCGATCCGTAAGGCGCATCGAAAAAATCGTCCTCCAACTTCTTGTCTTTGGGAGCGTGGTCGCTTCCGATCGAATCGAAGACGCCCTCCTGCATGGCCGTCCACAGTTCCATTCGGTCTCCCTCGGTCTTGATCGACGGACCGACTTTACCGAGCGGCCCGCGCGCCTTGAGGGTTTCCCAGGTAAGACCCAGATACTGAGGGCAGGTTTCGGCGATCACCGCATACCCCATGCGCTTGAGGAAACGGATCACCTGAATGCCCTCGGCCGAGGAGATATGGGGGATATACACGGGGCAGTTCATCAGCCGCCCGATGTACACGGCCCGGAAGATCCCTTCCGCCTCGGCGATGTCCGGACTCGTTTCCAGGAACCGTTCGGCGAAGTTCGCCTTCTCCGCCAGCATCTTGTCCATGATATAGTCGATGGCCAAACCGGTTTCCGCGTGCACGCAGACCATTCCGCCGTGTTTGCCCACGATATCCATGGTTTTGGCCATGGCGTAGTCGTCGGTCATCCAACCTAGCTTGGCGTAGGCCATGAACACCTTGAAGGAGGTTACCCCCATCTCGAAGGCCCGCGGAATTTCATCGGCCTGCTTCAGAGTCTCGAACAAACCACCGTGAAGGGCGAAGTCGATGCAGGAGGTTGCTTCCCCCTCCTCCTTGAACTCCTTGATCTTGGCAACTAGGCTGTTCCCCGGCCGGGCGTAGGCGTAATGGATCACCGTGGTTACCCCGCCGAAGACGGCACTTCGAGCCGTGTCGGCGATGGAGTCAAGGTAAACCGGATGGGTATGGGGATCGATCGCTCCGGGCAGAAGGTAGCATCCTTCAGCATCGATCGTGGTTTTTGCCTTTGCCTGGCCGGGTTGAACGACGGCGGAAATCTTGCCGTCGGATATAGCTAAATCGGCACGAACGGTCTTTTCGGGATAGACGAGCAGCCCGCCCTTTATCACACAATCATGGCTCATTTCAGCCTCCATCGTCAGGTTTGGTCGGTAGGATATCCGGTTGGTTCATCCCGTGTCAACGCGAATCCCGGGCCGGACCCCAAGAATGGTAGTCCGCCGGCGTGTCGATGTCGTGGAGGATTCCCGGCTCATCCACGGGTACGATCACCGTTGGTACTTCGGCCAGCACATCCCGTAAAGTTTTGGAAACAGCCGTCCGGAGAATCCTGGCTCGCATCCGCGGAGAGAGAAGCAGGGGATGGCCCTTTTTCCCTTTGAATTGCGGAATGATTCCGTAGGCTCCCTCCATGGGATCAAATGTCGGGCTGAGCCGAGTGTGCCAATTCAGCAGATCCCCGTAGACAGCCTCGGGAACCCCGGGCATATCGGCCAGGGCGAGGAAAAAGGCGCCATCTGCGACGACCTTGACCCCCGCCTGTACGGAGCAGAACATCCCCGCCTGATAGTCGGGATTTCTCACCACTTCTACCTGCGGCCAATCCTCAAAAAGGTCGATCAGCTCGTCGGCGCGAAAACCGACCACCAGGATGAGACGCGCACAGACCTTGAGGGCGGTTCGCACGCTGTGCTCGACGATCGTCGAACGCCCCCACGGCAGCATCATCTTCCAGGTATCCATACGGGTCGAGCTGCCCGCCGCCACCATCAAACACTCGGCTTCTGCCATAACAGGAAAAGAATAAACCAACCCCGGGGGGAGCATCAATTCATTCCCCAGGTCGAGAGCAAAGGCCGAGCGCAGCGGATTTCGACGGTGGCTATTTTTTCTATTTTTTTTAATAAAAATGCATAAACCGGTCTTGACAATCCTTTTCGACTATGCGATAGTCCCTGCAATTTAGAGCAGAGGAAGAACTGGACAAAGTGCGCAGGCGAAACAAACTACCAGGCGGCAGGACGAGGCTCCGGAATTTCCGGAGTTTTTTTTTAACCATTGAGGTATCAAGAGGAGAGCCTTTGGCTCTCCTCTTTTTTGTGGCTGTTCAAAAGGGCTGTTCCCTCGGTCGGGGACAGCCCTTTTTTTACGGCCGGCCGTCGGCTGGGACCCGTTCCGGCATTCCTGGTCTGGGCGGCCCGCGCAGGGTGGCCCGCACAGGGCGGCCCGCACAGGGGTGATTAGCAAACCAACAGTGGGAGGGAAAAATGAACAGGAACTTTTTTAAACACCTGGAATCGACCTGTAGGGAAAAGCAGAGCCTTCTCTGCATCGGCCTGGACCCGCGCTTCGAGCACACGGATCCAAAAAGTGCGGCGCGCTTGGCTTTGAAGCGGAACCGGGAGGTAATCGAGCAGACTCTACCGTACGCAGCCTGCTACAAACCCAACATCGCCTTCTACGAGGCATACGGTCCGGCCGGGATGGAAGCACTGCGCGCTACTCTCCATCTGATCCCCGAAGGCACACCGGTGATCCTGGACGCTAAACGGAACGATATCGGCCAGACCGCTTCGGCCTATGCCCGGGCGATCTTCGAGCACTTCGCCGTCGATTCGGTCACGCTGAATCCCTATTTGGGGCGGGAGTCGATTCAGCCCTTCCTCGCCTACGAGGGCAAGGGTCTGTTCCTGCTCTGCCGCACCTCCAACCCCGAATCCGGAGACCTCCAAAGCCTGGAGGTCAAACAGAGGCACATCGGTAGAGCAGGCGGCCAAACGAGCTGCCCCCTGTACCTCGAGATAGCCCGGGAGGTGTGCAGCTGGTCCCCCGACATCGGGTTGGTCATCGGGGCTACCGATCCCGAAGCCTTGGAGACGGTTCGGGATCAGCTTCCCGGCGCTTGGATCCTCTGCCCCGGCATCGGGGCTCAAGGCGGCAGCATGGCGGCCGCCATCCGGGCGGGACTGCGGGAGGACGGCCTGGGACTCCTTCTGGTCGTGGGAAGGAGCATCTATCAGGATGCAGATCCCGGACGGCAAGCCCGGCAGTTTTGCGAACGCATCAACTGGGAGATCGCCGGTTCGAGAAATCATCACCAAACTCGAAGCTTGAAGAGAGAAATCCGCCGGATCGCTCTTCTAGAACAGATCATCGAACAGGGCTGTCTCAAGTTCGGATCCTTCCGGCTGAAATCCGGAAAGATTTCTCCCCACTACCTGGATCTTCGCCGGATCATCTCCAGCCCCGGGCTTCTGGCCGGTGTGGCCGAAGCCTACGAGCTGCTGCTGCGTCCTCTGACATTCGACCGCATCGCCGCCATCCCGGTGGCCGCTGTTCCTCTGGCCGCCGCTGCCTCTCTGCGTCTGGGAAAGCCCTTCATCTACCCCAGGATCACTGCCAAGGACCACGGCACGGGAAACTCGATCGAAGGCTTCTTCGCACCCGGGGAGCGGGTCGTGCTGCTCGACGACGTGATTAGCTCCGCCCAGAGCAAGCTCGAAGCCATCGCGATCCTGGAAGCCGCCGGCCTGGAGGTTACCGACCTGGTCGTCCTGGTCGACCGGCAGAGCGGCGGCCGGGAGGAGATCGAACGCCGGGGCATTCGCTTCCACGCCTTCGCGGGAATTTCAGAACTGCTGGAACTGGCCCGCTCCCGGGGTCTTGCCGCAGAGCGCCTGAACGAGGAGGTGAACACATGATGCGGAAACACCAGATCCTCCACCGTCTTGGGTCAGGGGGTTTCAAGCTGGCCACAGTCTCCGGAATCCTGACAACCCGTCCCGGCATGATCGATTGGATCGACCGCATGGTTCCGGAAATTGAAATCATCACCACGAAGAGCTATCAGATACACGCCAATCCGGGCTATCGGGAGCCGGTTCTCCTCGAGAAAGAGGTAGGCTGCTTCGCCAACGCCGTGGGTCTGCGAAACCCGGGAATGGCGGCAGGAATCAGGGAGCTGACCGACCTGCGCCGGAAGCACGGGCTCCGCAGCCTTCTCAACGTCTCTCTGTCCGCCAACTGCATCGAGGACTTTATCGAACTGGCCAGATGTTTCGCACCCGTGGCGGATATCCTGGAACTGAACTTCTCCTGTCCCCATGCGGCCAGTGGTTACGGGTCCAGTATAGGAAGTGACCAGCGGGTCGTCTCGGAATATATCCGAGCGATTCGCGGTGCTACGACAGCCCTGCTGTTCCCGAAGCTCTCACCCAACGTGGCGAACATTGCAGAAATCGCCCAAGCCGCCGTTTCTGCCGGAGCCGAGGGCTTAAGCGCGATCAACACGGTGGGACCGGAGCTGTTCCGGGAGCCCGGCAGCGGCAAACCGATCCTTTCCAATCCGAACGGCGGCAGGGGCGGAAAATCCGGAGAGTGGATCAAGGAAAAGGCGATCCGGAGCGTGGCGGAGATCCGCAGAACCGTCGGCCCGCACATTCCGATTATCGGGATCGGCGGGGTCTCCTCGGCGGAGGATATCCGCAGGATGCAACGGGCAGGGGCGAACGTGGTTGGCCTTGGAAGTGTCATTGCCCGGGTTCCCCGCCAGGACCTCATTCCCCTCTATATCGGGGCGTTGCGAAGGGACTTTGAAGAGGGAGGCGAAAGCGCGGACACCTTCCTGTCCACCGAGCCGCTGATGGAATACCGAACTTCCCGGATAGGGGAAATACGGGAATTCGGTGAAACGCTCCGGATGATCATCCTGGAGGGCGAGTTGAACGCTTCCGCCAGCCAGTACGCCTTCCTGTTTCTTCCCGGCTCCGGGGAAAAACCGTTCTCCATCGCCTGCTGCAGGCCGGCTACTTTTCTGGTTCGCAGGCGGGGTCCGTTCACCGAGGCCCTGTTTCGATTGAAAGCGGGGGACCGGCTCCTGCTGCGAGGCCCCTATGGGGCGCAGATGGCGGACAGCACCAGGCCGAAGGCCTATATCGTTGCCGGAGGCACGGGAATCGCCCTGGCTCCGTTGTTGACCCAGGCCCTCGTCGCCCGGGGTAAAGAGGTTACACTGCTTTTCGGATCGACTCGAGAGGAGGATCTGGAGATCCTGTCCGCACTGGATCTGCCCTCCCGGCAAGCAGCGGTCGCGGACCGGGGCCGGCCGGCACGGATCTTGGACCACCTCCCGCGACACCTCGACGGACCGGCTGCGGAGGACAGCTGCTTCTACAACGTCGGGCCTCAGGGATTCCTGGCCCGGGCCTGCCGCCGGGAACTCGCCCTGGGTGCTGCGCCCTCGGAGATCTACCTGTCCCTGGAAACCCCGTCTCTATGCGGGGTGGGATTATGCGGATCCTGCGAATGCGGAGGCCGGCTGCTCTGCAAAGAGGGAACGTTTGTAAGCCTGCAGCACCTGGAGAGACATGGCCTGAGTCCGGAAACCTTTCCGGATCCGCTGCCGGATAAGGCGCACCTCTCATCCGCCCGCCGGTCCGCCGGCCGCCGGGAAGCTCCGCTGCTGAGCAGCTAAGTGTCTCTGTGCTTCCCGGCCAGCGTCTCCGCGACCCGAAAGATCATGATCCACGCCCCCGCCAATCCGAAAGCTGCGATCAACAGGGGAGCCGTTTGCAAGCCAAGACCCTGAGCAACCACCCCGATCAGCAGAGCTCCTGAGGTTGCCCCGATATCACCCATCAGGTGCCATATGCCCAGAAACTCGCCGGTGGACACGCGGGGGGAAAGATCCGCACCCAGGGTCAGGACAATTCCGCTGCCCAGACCATTGCCGATTCCGGCCAGCAGGCTCACCAGCAACAACCCGGAAAAACCCCCGGTGAGCGGAATCAGGGCCAGGCCGACTGATTGGATGAGCAGGCAGGGAACGGCCGACCACTTTCGGCCGAGGCGATCCATGAGGATACCGGCTGGATAGACCAGAACCAGCTCAATGGCCCTGGAGAGGCCAAAGATCAAGCCGATTGCCGCCACGTCCAGCGCTATGCGTTCGCCCCACAGGGGAATAAGCGTCTGCCGGCCGATACGCAGCATCTGCAGCGTGATCACCACCAGACCGGCGATAAGAAACGACCGCCCCTTACCCTGCAGCGTTCGCAGGAAGGGAATGCCCGGAGCCTGGAAAGGCTCACCTCTGCGCTCCCGGCTCCGCAGGCGGTAATGGGAGGCTCCGATCAAGAGAAAGATCACCGCAAGCAAGCATACCAGGGCCTGACCGAAGTAAACGGAATGCAGACCGTAGATCTTGCCGATGTAGCCGCCGGCTATCGGTCCAAGCACCCAGCCGACCCGTGCCGTCCCTCCCACGAAGGCCATGGCCCGACCGCGCCGATGGGATGGCAGGTTCTGACGGATGTGGGTCTGAACGGAGAGCATCCACAATACGTTCACCGCCCCCATGGCAAGAGTTAAAAACGCCAGGGGTACGAGCCTTCCCACGAATCCCGTGGCAAAAGCTGTCAACGCGGCGGCCACGGCGGAAAACAAGAGGACCGGCAGCCTGCCCACCCGCGAGATGATCGCCCCGGCGGGCAGATCGAACAGCAGGGACCCTGCGCCGCGCATGGAGACGATCACACCGGTGACGCCCAGTCCCGCGGCCAGGGAACGGGCAAAGAGGGGAAGCACGGGAACAATCATCCCGTACCCGAACATGATACACAATGTGGGCAGGTAGAGGGGCAGAATCAGAGAGGCGAGGCCTATCTCGCCCGGTGTTTTTTCACGATTCATCTTGGCGGGACTATCCGAGATGAGAATCTTTCACAACTAGAGAAGCCCTACCTTGTCATTGAACTCTTCGATAAGGGCATCGATCGGATCGATCTGCTTCTGGATCTTTTGCCAATAATCGGGCTCATACCACTGATCCATGATCTGTTCGTAGGTCTTTCCCTGCTGTTCTACCCAGGTGAAGTACTTGAGGTTGTGAACCCGCCGCCGATCCGAATAGGTGAGCTCCCGCAGGTTATCGGTACACACCCCCGCAAGGTAGCGGGCGAAATCCGCCGCAGCATTCACCTCCCCATAGGGCCCGAAGCTGGTGTGCATCTCTTTGAGCCGGCTTCCGTACAGCTCCATGGAATCGGTAAGCACGGTCAGGATCACCTCATCGCCGGTCAGCTCGTAGTACTTGGCGTATTTGATCGCGGATAGCAGATTACCGATACTGGAGAATCCGAGAAGATCGAGATTTTCCACCAACGATCCAGGCACGCCCCGCTGCAGCAGGTGTTTGCGTCCCGCTCGCTCGTTGAACAGCCGGGCCAAGCTGACCACGGCATTGTCGTCGATGGCCATGATCATGTCCGTATTTTTCAGGTTGTGGATCCACGGCACATGCTTGTCCCCGATTCCCTCGATCCTGTGGGCGCCGAAGCCGTTTTCCAACAAGGTCGGACATTGAAGGGCTTCGCTGGCCGCGATCCGGCTTCCCGGGTAGCGTGATTTCAGGTAGTCCCCGCAGCCGATCGTGCCGGCCGAGCCCGTGGCAATGGCCATCCCGTGGTAGCTCTGCCCCTCTTCGAGCTCCCGCTCAAGCACCTCTTCCATGGCGTGTCCGGTGACATCGTAGTGCCAGAGGTAGTTGCCGAACTCGTCGAACTGGTTGAAGATGACCAGATCCTCTCCGGAGGCCTTGAGCTCCCGGCACTTGTCGAAGATCTCTTTGACGTTGGATTCGCTTCCCGGGGTCGCGATCACCTCCCCTGCGACCCTGGACAGCCATTCGAAGCGTTCCCGGCTCATCTCTTCGGGGAGGATGGCCACCGAATCGCAGGCCAGCAGAGTCGAGTCGTAGGCCCCGCCCCGGCAGTAGTTGCCGGTAGAGGGCCAGACCGCCTTCTGGGAGGTCGGATCGAACTGGCCGGTAATCAGGCGCGGAACCAGACAGCCGAAGGCGGCCCCAACCTTGTGCGCCCCGGTGGGAAACCATTTCCCCACCAGAGCGATGATCCGCGCCGGCACGCCGGTCAGAGACTCGGAGAACTCCATATAGTTGACGAATCCGAACCCCCCGCCCTTGACTACGGGTTCGTTTTTCCAGGTTATGCGAAAGAGATTGCGGGGGTGGATATCCCAGAGACCTATGCCTTTCAGCTCCTTATTTATCGCCTCCGGAATCAGACTCGGATCCTTCATCTCAGCAAAGGTCGGTATAATGATATTCCGCTCCCGGGCCCGCTCCACGGTGCGCTCCAGTTTCTCGTGAACTATCCCCAGGTCGATCATTACTTAAGTCCTCTCTTTCCGATCGGCGAAGACGCCCCCGGTAATTGTTAAACCGAATTCCCCTTTTCCACAAGCCTCCGCGGCAGCCCGCTTGCGGCACCGCTTCCTCTTAGGCCGAGTATTCGAGAGCATTGGCACCGCCATGGTCGCCAGGAACTCATCCCCCCATAAAAAGTCGCTGCCGGGTTTTGAAAAACCGGTAGATTTACGATAAATTCAGTAATAGCATGAGATCTCAGAAGAAAAGCACAGCCATCCTCCCCGCCGTGCTTGCCGCCCTGATGGCCCTCGCCACGCTGGGCTGTAACATCGACGCAGTTGCCGGGCGGTTCACCTACATCGTCAAATACAAGGTTACGGCAAACGCAGCGGTTACCGTCGATATAGACTATACCGGTGGAACGCCGATCGTTCCGCCCGGTCCCACCACAGTCAACATCACCAACCAGGATGTCGATGCTTCAACCCCATGGATCCTGGAGCTTCCAGCCGCCTTCAGCTACGCCGACGGTTACTTCTATCCGACGCTAACCGTGGTCGAGAACGCGGGAACATTTACAAGCGGTGAAACCGTGACCGCCAAGATCATCTGGAAGGACTACAGGTTCGATTTCCAGGAACAGGTTCTGTTGCTCGACACCGTGGATGGATCGGCCGCAGTCGAAACCATGACGCTCACCGGTCCCGAGCTTCCCCGCCCCTAGCCGATCGTTCCCGCTCCGTGATTCGCGCAAACCTGGCCGTCAAAATTCCGTGAATTCGGTCAAACTTTTCCAGCCGTAGTCTTGCGAAATTGCCCAGAAGCGATAATAGTATCCCAAGGGTATGGGAAAAACAGCGATCTCCAGCAACCGAGCTAAAAACCGCATCATTGACAACATCATCGATGCCATCGTAACCCGCCAGGACTTCCTCCTGCTGGGGCACAAAACCCCGGATGAAGACTGCATAGCGTCCATGGTCGCCTTTGCTCTCCTGGCGGCGAAGTTCTCGAAGCACATCTGCATCTATCTAGGAAAACAAATACACGAACACTTCCAGTACCTGCTCAATATCTGCACCTACAACTCGATCCCCATCCTCTATCAGGATGATACCCTTCCCGCGCCGATCGACACGGTGGTTCTGCTCGATACGGCAAAACGATCCATGATCGAGGCCAATACCCCAGTCAAGGAAATAATCGAAGACAAGGGCACACTGAAGATCGAGATCGATCATCACATCGGTTCGGACAGCGACTATTTCGGCCAGAACGACTACTGCCTGGTCACCGAGGCTTCCTCCTCCGGAGAGCTGGTGGGTCAGATCCTGCTCAGGCTCAAGGACAATGAGGAACTCCTCAAGCGTTTTCAGATCACTGATCTGGCCTCCCGAAATATCGTCCTGGCCATCCTGACAGGCATCATCGGGGATTCGAAGATGGGCATGTATCTGAAAAACGAGCGGGAGAAGGAGTACTACAGGGCCTTCAGCGCTATGTTCAACGAGATGCTCGCTCAAAAGACAACCCGTCGGACAAACTTCTCCGACATGCAGCAGGTGTTTCAGGAGATTCAAAGACTGTCGAGAAACGAGGAGATGTGCTTCAACTACTTCATCGAGCGCAAGCGCTTTTCAAGTAAGATAGGCTACGTCGTTTTGGGGGAGCAGGACATTGACAACTTGAGCGGGGAGTTCGACAACAGCACGATCGTCTCGGTAGCACGAGGCGTGGCGGATATCCTGGCGGAGGAGAGCAAGTGGCTGGGATTGGTCTGCTACTCCGATTCGCCGGACCAATCCGACCTGATTCAGTTTCGTCTGCGACGCAGCCACCTGTACAAGGCGATCGACCTGCGTACCGTTCTGAAGGCCTTTTCGATATCCAACGGTGGCGGACACGAAGGAGCCATTGGCTTTCGTATTCCCAAATCCGAAATCGACGATCTGGAGGACTACGTAGCCGATCTGATTCAGGGAATCGAGGATTTGATCGAAACCTGAGTCCAGGCGCTGCCTTTCAGGCAATTCCGGCGGCGGAATCGGTAGCCGAATCTTTTCTCTTGGCTTCGAGAGCCGCCAGTACCTGCTGGATTTTTCCGCTCTTCAGGAGCTTCCCAAAGGCCGCCACGATCTCCGGATCGAACTGCTTGCCGGCATTTTTCTCGATTTCCCGAAACGCACGACGGTGGCTCATCTTCTTTCGGTAGGGACGATCGCTGGTCATGGCGTCGAAGGCATCGGCTACCGAGATGATTCTGCCCGGGAGGGGGATCTTATCCCCGGCTATTTTCTCCGGATACCCCTGGCCGTCGAAGCGCTCGTGGTGGTGCAGGACGCAGGTCAGGGCCTGCTCGAGATAGGCGATATTACCGAGGATATGCTTGCCCATGGCAGGATGCTCCCGGATCTCCCTGGTTTCTTCGACCTCGAGGGGTCCGGGTTTCTGCAGTATCGCATCGGGCACGCCGATCTTCCCCACATCGTGAAGAAGGGCGCCGATCTCGATCGTGAACAAGTCCTCCTCATCCAGCCCCTTCTCATCGGCGATGCTCGTGGCGATGCTCATGGCAATCTTGGTAACCCGCTCCGTGTGCCCGCGGGTATAGGGATCCCGGGCCTCCAGGGTGTTCACCACGGCGTTCACCGTTTCCCGGTAGGCCTGTTTCAGCTCCCGGTTCTTGCGCTGCAGCTCGCTGATCATAAGCGCCCCGGTCCCCCGCAGCCGAGCGCTCTGTTCCCGCATCATGGCATAGGCTAATAGAGGGGCCTTTTTCAACAGAACGGCGAAATCCCGCCGGGAGATCTCCAGCAGCACCGTCGACTCCAGGGCCACGGCGCTCGCCGAACGGGGTCCCTGGTCTAGAAGCGCCATTTCCCCGAAGAATTCACCGTCGTATTGAACGTCCAGGACCATCTCTTTCCCGTCCTCCAATTTCTTGGTGATGGCCACCTTGCCCGTCCGAATGATGTAGAAGGTGTCGGCGACCGTATCTTCCCGGATTATGATCTCACCCTTGCTGTGCTTCCGTGTCGTCGCAAAGCGGGAGACCATGCGCAGATCCCGGTTAGACATTTCAGAGAAAAATTGAATGCTCCTGAGCTCCTCGAGTCCTGGTCTGTTCACGATTGCATCTGTTCCTACTCGAATTTTCGGCTCTTCTACCCTTTCTCGCTACCGGTGAGTTCGGGCTCACTCTTGCCGCGGTACAGCAGCATCGGCGGGATGAGGGTCCAGATCGCCAGGATAACCGACCCGTACCAGGGTTCGTAGATCGGGGCCTCGAGAAAGCGTACAGGACCCTGACCGAGCGCGTAGATCCAGACTACCATGGACAGTGTGGAAACCACCAGTTGTTTCCACGAACGAACGCCCATGGCCGTGTACAGGTACAGGGGCGTAATCCCTATGAGCAGCAGGCTGATCACCAGGTGGGGGATCAGGCGATCCGGCAGCACGCCCTGCAGAAAGAGGAACACGGCTATGATCTCGCTGGGAATGAGTTTCAGCAACGCTTTGATGAAGGAGTTGTCCTCCCGTTTAATAGCTCTGCCCATAGTCTCTCCTCCTTGCCCTGCAGTCCGGCGGTTTCTCAGCGCGTTCGCACGGGGATTCACGCATGATTCTACAGTTTCAGCAGTCGCTTCACCGCCTGCAAGGTTGGTTCAATCACAGGGACTTCCGGCACGACCCTTTGCACGGCGGTGATATCCTTGAGCCCGCTGCCCGTTGAAAGCACCAGCACCGGCTCTTCACTGCCAATCTGGCCTCTCTCCAGGGCCTGCAGGTACCCGGCATAGGCGGCGGCTGCTGCCGGTTCGGCGAACACCCCGACCCGCCCCAATTCAACCAGAGCGTGCAAGATCTGCTCGTCGCTCACCGTGATGTAAGCACCACCGGTTTCACGTGCCGCCCGTAAAGCTCGCACACCGTCGGCGGGCATGTCTACGCAGATGCTGTCCGCCAAGGTAGCCGCCCGTACCGCTTCGATCCGTTCCCAACCGGCCTGATATGCACGAGCTACAGCCGCCGACCCTTCAGCCTGAACGCCGAAGATACGGGGCTGAAAGACCAGCCAACCGAGATCCTCCAGGTCGCGAAAACCCTTGTGTATCCCGGAGATGATGTTACCGTCCCCAACCGAGACGAAGATGGAGAGGGGCACCCCTTGCGGAATCGCTATCGACCCCGCTCGCACGGCCTCCCAAATCTCCAACGCCGCCGTTTTCTTTCCCTCCGCCGTGAAGGGATTGTACCCGGTGTTGCGACAGTACCAACCCAGATCCTGAGATACCTCCAGGCTCAGTGCGGTTGCCCGGTCGTAGTTTCCTTCGACCAATATCACCTCGGCTCCATAGGCCAGCATCTGGGCGAGTTTTGCCCGGGGCGCGCTGCCGGGAGCAAAAACCACGGCGCGCAGCTGCAGGGCGGCAGCCATTCCGGCCAGGGCTGCTCCGGCATTGCCCGTTGAGGCGGTCACCACGGTCTGCGCACCGAGCTCACGCGCTCGGGCCGCAACCAGGGAGCTGGCCCGGTCCTTGAAGGAGGCGGTAGGGTTGGAGCCATCGTCCTTGAGCCAGAACGCTTTCAGCTCGTGCCTGGCGCGCAGAGCCGGCAGGCTGTACAGCGGCGTCCAACCCACGCTGCGCAGCGGAGTGCCCTGGGCGCCGGGATCGTCCACCGGAAGCAGGGGCAGATAGCGCCAGTGCGATCTCTCGTGATCCGGCCCGAGCAGCTGAGATGGTTTGACGGTTTTGCGGATCCGTTTCGAATCCAGAACGATATCCAGGCAGCCCTGATCCTTCGGACAGAGGTACAGCCCCTCGGACTCGCCGTATTCACTCCCGCATACGCTGCAGCGGTAGCCGGAAAACCTCATGCTCCTGCTCCTTGAAATCCTCTTCCTCAGGCTCGGTATTGCCCGATTCCAAAGGCCGCTTTGATCTCCCCCAGATACAGGCGATGGTAGTCTTTGGCCGGGTAGTTCTCTTCGATGAACCCGGCCAGAAAATGCTCGGGCTCGAAATCGTCGAAGTACATCTTGGAACACTCGATGATCAGATCCGCCTCTTCAAAACCCGGCGACCCGATGCTCTTGGAGGCGATGGGGGAGAGTCCGCATTCATCGATTTTATTGACATCCCTTCCCGAATGACTGCCGCAGTAGGCCACTGCCTCACTCTGCGCCGATGGGAAATGGCATATCGTAAAATCCGGATATTCTTCCATAAACTCGTACGTGTAGCGATGGGGACGCACAACGACCATGGCCATCGGCCGTTTCCACATGCAGCCCAAAGCGCCCCATCCTACGGTCATGGTGTTGAACCTGCCGGCCGAATGATCGCCACAGGTCAGCAGGAACCTCCCATCGCTCCAGGTTCCGTATACGGGAAGACACAGATGGGATAGTTGGATTTCCTCTCTTTTCATGCATAACTCCTCGTGCCGCTTCATGGTTCTATGCTCCGCAGTATAGTACATTCCGATTTGGGTAGCCAACCTCAGGCTGCCTCATGCCGTCGCTCCCATCGACGGTCTATACCAGCAACCAATTCCGCCGAATGTCCCTGTCACAGAGTCCCCGCCGTCAGTTCCTTGACGCCTTGGATGGTTCCAATCTATCGTTGAAATGACAGCGACGGGGGGGTGCGGCATTACCGCTCTTCGCTTGTGATGGATGACCGCGAAAGGGGTTCAATTTGAGCAGCCCAATTCGAGCGCCTGGAATCCGGGAACTCCGGAACATCTGGCTCTGCCGGCTCACCGA
>Ga0315545_1001657_pt1 | contig 21390 bp, 16 predicted proteins | sample SalMarSW160210MG_FD_203096 | JGI IMG/M metagenome (GOLD analysis project Ga0315545, IMG submission 203096) | Salt marsh sediment microbial communities from the Plum Island Ecosystem LTER, Massachusetts, United States - Salt Marsh Sediment SW1602-10 ...
CGCCATCAGTAAATTCAGATTATTTCTTGTCAATACGTTCATGTGGCTGTCTCCTTTCCCCTGACCGTTATCCTGGATGATAAGAACTTCCTCTTTCTGGCTCGGACTATACGGGATTTGGCCTTGTGTCTCAATGACAACGCCGGTCCACGTTGTTCTCCCCATTCACGACACTCATACCCAAAACTACCCTTATCAACTCACGAACGATTTGTCCTATAAGAGCCGTGATGACTTCTCACCCAAAGACTAACTGTCACTGAGATGAATGATTCCCAAATTATTACCTGAATTTTGCACCATTTTGATTAAATCTCGTGCAAGAAATTTTTTGCACGGGGATATTTGAATGATTTATCAACAAGTTAAAAGATCCAAAAAAACACCCCCTTCTGAGAGCCTTTATTTTACTGCCTTCTCGGAGGTCGATAAGAAGCCTTATCAGGCTGGCTTCCAAGATTTATTAAACCGTGGTTTATAACCTGCATGGTTACAGTGAGAAGAATTTTTCGCTGCTTCAAATGCAGCATTGATAAGGCTCCTAAGAGATCACATGTTTTTCAGATCCATTTTGTGCAAGATTCAGGTATTAGCCTGAAGTTTCACCGTTTCCATTGCCGTCAACAATACTTGCATTATACCAAAATCTCAGAAAAGTTCAGTATTCTTTTGCAATAGGAAAGAGATCAGGGTTGACCAAATCGAGCAGCTTCGTGCCAAAGTGTATATCTAAGACTCGCCTGGTTTCATGTAAGGTTACGGAATCAAACATAAAATATCAAGGATATATGAACTGATGGAGGTCCTCTCCAGGGTATCAGTGTCTATTATTGATCCTTGTACAAAGGAACAGCGCAGAAGGTAGGCTCTCGCAACCAATTTGTCAGACATATCACCGGTTTTTGAGGTGGGTGATAACCTGCGGGTACGGATAGATATCTGGCGTAATCGGTTTCTGTGGCGATTTATTGATCACGAAATTTTGGATACTTAGCGGCAGCGAGCGTCATCTTGGACACGAGCCCTCCAATATGCTCTGCCTTTCTGGAACTCATTTTTTCCCGCATCCCCCCTTTTTGTATAATCCGCCCTCTAAAAGCGAATTCTTATATATTGTCTGGTTAACAATATAAGCTAATACCCATACTTCTCTTTAATCTCTTTTACTTTCTTGTACTCCCCACACTTTTCAAAGATTTCGGCCAAAATCATTTCCGCCGAAGGCCTAACAAAACTTTCTTCCTTAGAGCCTTTGTTTTCACTAACGTCTCTTTCAGCCACCTTTATTTGTTCGACAGAATGATCATTTTCAAGCTGCATCTTTTTCGTTGGCTGGATTTGTGATTTGAGGCGAGACCTAAGCCGTATCTCCTTTGACAAGGGTAGGCCGATATCACGGTCTATCATGTTATAAAACTCTGTTTTAGTCTGGTTGTCTATGAAATCATCACGTCTGCTGTTTGGAATCAGTTTAGAACTGTTTATATGAATTTCACCCAATACGTAACCGTTGAACCGGGCCTCTCTGAAGCATCCGTCAAGAATATGCTCATCGCCTATCATGATATTCCCGTCTCTTACTCTAATACCTGATATACCTTCTCCCCTGTTAATCGCACCAATGAGGTCCCTTCTATTGCCATACCAGCCACTGGCTATCATTCCTTCACTTGTGTTGATGTCAAAAAACTTAACCCCTTTTATGGAATCAACCCGTTTGTTAGTGGATTTTATCCGTGTCTACCTGCTCTGTAATTAATTGCTCTACCTTCTTCTCAATCTTCTCTTTCTTCCTGTGCAGATCGGCGTGCTTCCCGCTCCACTCTTTGGAGGCATTGGATGGAAGTTTGCATCCATCCAGGGCAAAAAACGTCCCGCCCACGGGGATCAGCTTGCTCTGGGAGTAGTCGTAATATTTATATTTTGCCATCTGTATCGCCCGCCTCCAGTGCGGTTATTAGGGAAGATCTTGTGATCGAAGTCTACCAGATGGCGCACCGTAAGTCAAGTATATTATTAATTAAATCAATATGTTAGGTAGTTTTGGCTAGCTGGATATACCAGTCTTTTAGGGGGCTTACAAAATCAGGGGGGTAAACCTCTGAGGAAAAAATGGCTCAATGAGACGAGGGTTTTTCGACAACTTCGCTATGTATCACAATTCCATTCAAACTCATGATAAGAGAATAATACTTTATGGTAAGTTTTGTTTACAATCATTTGAACTTAAGGGTGTCCCGTTCAGCGACTAAGTTCCGCGCCTTCTTCGTGAAATGTCAAGACACTACTCTGGGACCACTGCACGAAAGTCCAGTTTGATGACGAAACTGGGCGATGAGCCACGGGGGGAACTTAAGGCAAATTCACTGAAAATAGATCATTATAAGGATTGTTGTTGACATCAGACGTTGTGATGATAGTATAAAGCAATTATTTTCAAATGATTACAGATAGTTATATTATATCAACTGTATAGGCAGAGTATGCGTCAAAGTCATCGGTTTTTAAAAAACTTGGATTAATATCCAGGCTTATTCAATCACATTAAAGTATAGAAAAGAGCTTGAGAAAGCATCGAAATTTGCAGATCAAAGAAGATGGTCAATGCCATTAAGTGAAGCTGATATCAGAGCAAAACTCATTGACCCGGCCATTCACAAGCGAGGGTGGACCGAAGATCTCATCCGCCGAGAGGAAACCGCCGGCAGCATAGAGATTATCGGGGGCAAGGCCCGCCGTAGGTCAACAATTCAAGGGTTAACACGAGATTTTGTATCGAAACTGCCAATACCACTTCCTTCGGTAAAAGAGCAGAAGCGCATTGTTGCGATCCTGAACGAACAGATGGCTGCTGTGGAGCGGGTAAGAAAAGCGGCTGAAGAGGAATTAGCGACCATCAATGCCCTTCCTTCTGCATTATTACGCAAGGCATTTTCAGGGGAACTATGAGAAAGGCCAAGAGCAGGGAAGTAGCGATACCCGGAAAAGGAGAAATTGTCCTCTACCGCACCACGGATGGACACACGTCTCTGGACGTCCATTTGGAAGGCGAGACGCTGTGGCTGAGCCTGAATCAGATAGCCGAACTTTTTGAACGCGACAAATCGGTGGTTTCACGTCACTTGCGCAACATATTTAAAACCCGTGAGCTGGAGCGCGAATCAGTTGTTGCATTTTTTGCAACAACTGCCGCCGACAGAAAGACCTATCAGGTCGAACACTTTAGCCTCGATGCCATTATTTCCGTGGGATACCGGGTCAATTCCATACGCGGCACACAGTTTCGAATCTGGGCCACGAACGTGCTGCGTCATCATATCGTAAAGGGTTATTCCGTTAATAAACGGCGATTGAAGGAGTTGCGCCAGTCATTGAAACTCGTGGAGAACGTACTGGATCGTTATGACGTGACGACCGACCAGGCCCAGGCCCTCATGCGCGTGGTGACGGATTATTACCATTTTCATTCCAATTCTAATGCATGGCAGGCGAGTATTCGGATTTTTGGGTTTGTTAATGCCCACGAAGTTCATCGGTAGGCCTGTCCCAAAATGGCACAAGCTGATAAAGATTGACATTGCTACTATTTTATGAAGGGTAGGGTCAACAGGGCGTGGGGTATGATGAGCACGTCCAGGTCGGATCTGCCCATATGGCTCACCGCGAACTCCAGGGCCTCCTGGATCGTTGAGGCAGGGATCATCTTGGTCTCCTTCACGATCTCCGGGAACTCCGAACCCACGACTACCACGGGATTTGACTCCATCACCTTTGCCATGATAAAGGCCCTCTGTGCTCCGGGTTGATAGCCCTCTTTCCGCATCTTTGAGAGCAAGGCGGATACATCGGGCGCGGCCCGCATCTGCTCATAGAAGCGCTGCTCGCCGATGCCCTTGCCCGCGCCCTCCTCACACCTGGCAGGGGTGATGAGAACCCCTCCTTGTTTAATCACCGGGGTTGGCGCGAAAAATATGTAGCTCGGCGCGCGGCTCGCCTGGTAGAGGTTGCTGTCCTTGGGAAAGCCCACTCCCCCGATCACCACATCGAACTGGTGGGAAACGGGCACGGTATATAATCCCCTGGCAACCGTGACCAGTTTTTCGAACGCGGCCTCCGGTTCACCAGCGTGGATGGCCACGGGGCGGTTTTCCTCGTCCAAAACGGCGTTGAGGATAAAGCGCAGGCCGGCCCGCTGCGCCGCCTCTGTAATGGCCTCGTGAAAGGGATTGCCTGTAATAAGACCCAGTCGCGTGCCGGGATGATCCACCATGGCAGGCCCATGGGTATAGGCGATGGTCTCCTCCCCTGCGGCGCCGATCGCCACCGTCTTCCGTGCCCCCGAAAAGCCCGCGTATTGATGGGGCTCAACAATGCCGGTGGCGATGAGCAGATCAGCATCATAGGCGGTTTTGTGGATCGAGAGGGGCACTCCGCTCTCTGTTTTCCCGAGATCCTTTATGGACCTGGGATTTAGGGGGTCGTTATCAACCACGCGGTATAGCTCCACTACCTCGGGGCCGAGTTTGGCCACCCTTTCCTCAGCGGTGCTCGGGCGATGGAGGCCTGTGCCGCACAAAAGGGTGATATCTTCCCTGCGGACACCGGATGCATGAAGCTCGCGCAGGATTGGGGGGATCAGCAGGTGATCGGGGCAGGCCCGGGTGATGTCGGTGAACACGATACAGGCGGTATCTCCCTTTTTTGCGAGCTCCCTGAGGGGAGCAGAATTGACGGGCTCTGCCAGGGCCTTATCAATGGCTGAGGGCACATCATCCAATGGGGGAATGGGTTGGGAGTGGATCACCGCTCCCTTCATGCCTGGGAGAAGCTCGAAGGTGATCTCTTCTTTTCCGTATGGGACCCTATACATTGCCGTTATGATACCCTCCTTTCCCCCTCTTCTGAGGGCTTTTTGATGATATTTCTCCAAAATAAGCACGGGTGGTGCAGCCCCTGTTTCGCTCTGGCACCACGTATAGGGTGTCTATGAAAACCGCTCGCTTCATTGGGGACTGGACCTATTGTCTTTCCCCGCCGAATTCCCCTGCCCTCGAACGCAGCGGACATGGTAGGCATTGGTTTTATAGTAGCTGAGTACATAGCCACCGTCGAACATTACGATCCACGCACTATGCGTATCGGGGGCAAAGGTCGTTGACGACCAATAGGGCAGGGTATCCCGAAAAGGAACCCCTTCCCGCATGACCGGACGTAGTCTATCATAAAGGATGCTTCGATCAAGAAGCGTTTCAAGCTCCGCCACCGTTGGCACACGCCAATCGCTTTTTCCATCCAATGAAAGGGATTGTGCATATTCCAGAGCATCGTGCCAGCTCATCTCTCCCGGGCCTTCCCATTGCCATTCCAGCCCTGTCTTCGGGTCCTTCCACGTAACCGGGGCCCCTCCCTTGAGCTCCGCCTCATGTTCTATTTTCCTACGAGGAACTTCAGGCGGTTTAGGGGATGATCGTTTTGAATCTGACGGTACCATGCGTGTCTCTTGTGCTCCTAAGAAACTCAATTATCAATGGACTTTTTCTTATCTGACAGGATTTACTGGATTTGGAGGATTTTCTTTCCTTTTTCTCAGTTTCCGCCTGCCCGCAACGCTCTCGCTTGCGAGGCGGGCGGGGACGAAACTGAGAAAGAAGAATCCCGCTCCGCGGGAGAAATACATCTGAGTTGCTGCGTTTCTCTGGTGTGTCTTGCTCATCACTGGTTTGACCCTGGAAGAAAAAAATCATGTCAATCCTGTTTATCCTGTCTACGATTAAAAAAGATCCATTATTGTTTCTTCCATGTATAAGCCTAGAGAGAAGCGCCAGGGTCATTTGCTACATAGTTGGGTGATGATGAGTAACGAACAAAGGCCTTCTGGTCCGGTATAGCCGGGTTGGGGCCTTTGTGATGAGGTAGTAGCGATCGTCTTACAGGATCCTGACGGCCTCCCGGAATTCCTCCGGATCCCCCCAGAAAATACACCTGGTGGGGCACACGGAAAAACAGGCGGGAGCCTCGTCATTGTCTCGCTTTTCAGCGCACAGGTCGCACTTCACCGCCTTAAGGACCTCGTGGTTGAACTGCATGACACCGTACGGGCAGGCCTGTACGCAGCAGCTCCCACAGGAGATGCACCGTTTCGCTTCCTGGATGACCATCTCTTCGGTGAGACCCTGTTGCACCTCATCAAAGCTCTTGAGGCGGGCCCGCGGGTCGAGGCGGGGCGTTTGAACCCGCCCAGTCGTATCATAGATCTCTTTCTGTGGATTGGTTATTGTGGGAGATTCCAGGTCCCTCCCGAGCCGAAGATCCCGGCCGTTGATATATCGATCGATGGATAGAGCGGCCTGTCTTCCGTCCGCGATGGCCTCTATCACGGTTCGGGGGCCTCGTGCCGCGTCTCCCCCTGAAAAGATGTCGGGGTCATCGCTTTGAAGCGTCAGGGGATCAACGTTCATGGTCCCCCAATCACTCAACGTGCAGGCGCATTCCTGCGTGAGGCAGGACCAATCCGCTTCCTGCCCGAGGGCATTGATCACGGCATCCACCTCTATGGTGAACTCGGAGCCGGGGACAGGTTCCGGCTTCGGTCGTCCGCTCTCATCCGGGTCTGTCAACTGCATCTTGATGCACTCTATAGTCGTAACCCTTCCGTTCTCACCGATGAACCGGATGGGTTGTATCAGGTTGCGGATGGGAATCCCTTCTTCCCGGCATTCTTCGATCTCCTCTTTCGTAGCGGGCATCTCTTCCAGGCCCCGGCGATAGATGATAAAGGCGTTTTCAGCCCCCAGCCGGCGAGCAGATCGCACTGCATCTAGTGCGGTATTGCCCCCGCCCACTACCGCCACGTTTTTGCCCAATGTCACCGATTCTCCCCGGTTGACGTGACGAAGGAAATCCAACCCTCCGTACACACCCTCGAGATCCTCGCCCTCAATGTCGAGCTGGATACACTCCTGCGCTCCGATCGCCATGAAAAAGGCCTTGAATCCCTGTTCTCGTAATTGGGCGATGGTCACCTCCTTTCCAATCTCCACACCGGTCTTGATGGTTACGCCCATATCGCGGATGAGCTGAATCTCGGCATCAACGACTTCCCGGGGAAGACGATAGGACGGTATACCCGCGGCAAGCATCCCTCCCGGCACAGCATCCCTTTCGAACATGGTCACCTGATAGCCTTCCTGCGCGAGATAGTATCCGCAGCTCAAGCCGGCAGGCCCTGATCCGATAATGGCAACCTTGTCCGCTCTCTCGTCTTCGATCTTCGGCATGTAACGCTTGGCTGCCTTTAAATCCAGATCAGCCACATACCGCTCTATGGTATGGTTTGCCACAGGTTCATCAATCCCGCCTCGGCTGCAGGCGGCCTCGCAGGGATGGGGACACACCCTTCCGCAAATGGAGGGGAATGGGCTCGCCTCTTTGATGAGCTCGAGGGCTTCCTGAAATTTCCCCTTGGCAGCCAGATTCACATAGCCCTGGACATCGATGTGGCCCGGGCATTCCGCCTTGCAGGGAGACGTTCCCTGCTTTTCAGCGCCGGATGTGCCGGGTACTGCATTGCAGCCGGTACACTTGTCGCTGTTAAGGAGAACGATACCTGTGTCAGGATCCTTGGTGATGGCATCCTCGGGACAGGCCTTGGCACAGGGTGGATCGTCGCAATGATGGCAAAACAGCGGCTTGTAAAAGGGAGAGCTTTCAAGGACCCTGATGACCCTGGGGCCGACCCCAAGCCCGTGCTCCTGCTTGCAGGCTATTTCACAGGTATGGCACCCACTACAGAGATGCTCGTTGAACAGTAATACTACTTTTCCCATTTCTTTCCCTCCTATTCATCTTCACAGGGAGATATGTTGCACTGGCAAACCCTTAGGCAGGTGGAGCCCATATTGGGGTCGCAGGTCTCATAGGCATTGTCGGTCAGGAGATTGGCATTGGATATGTCCCAACCATGGCCTGGGTCCTTGATTTCAGGGAACCACCACCCATGCTCTGCCGGAATCACCCGGGGATCAATGCCATTGAAGAATTTCGCGCGCATTTTTATGCGCCCCCTCGGGGATTCGATATACATCCATTGCCCGTCCTTGATCCCGTGCTTTTTGGCCGTATCAGGATGAATCTCCGCAATAGGGTCGGGCCTGAGTTCCCTCAGCCACGGGATCATGCGCCCTGCGGCGTGGAAGAAGTTCGGAGTCCGCAGCCCTGAATTAAAAATGTAGGGGTATTTCTCCGCCACCTCGGGTGTGGAATAGGGGCTCTCGGGGATTTCCACATATTTGGGCAGGGGATCGCGTCCGGCTTTTTCCAGAAACGTTGAATACAGTTCCACTTTCCCCGTAGGCGTGGAAAAACCCCTCTCTTTGTACTTATAGTACACGTTTTCACCCTGAAGGTAGCCCTTCTCCTTGAATTGCTCCCAGGTCAGACCCGAGGGTTCCAGCAGGTAGTCCAGGGCATCCTCCACCGTGTCCCACCATTCCTGGCCCATTCGCTTGCCCAGTTCCATGAAGATCTTGTGGTCCTGCCAGGCTTCACCGATTTCCGCACATTTTACCCGCGCAAACACGTAGCCGTGCCGTTTCCAGTTGTCGGCCACGTGGTTCTGTTCCAGCCACGTGCCGGCAGGTAGGAAGATATCGGCCAGCTCCGCCGTGGGGGTCATGAAGTGATCAATGATGACAAAAAACTCCAGTTTCTTGAGGGCCTCATAGGCCTCTCTGCCGTTGGCCCTGGTCACCACCGGATTGGTGCCGCACAGCAGCCCCGCCTTGAGCTGATACGGCTCTCCGTACACGATGGAATCCCAGGCCTTTTTGGGATTGATAAAGGCAACCCTGGCGCCCAGTATGAACTCATCCCCGCCCAGCCTCTTGGCGCGTACTTCTTTGGAAAGGTCCTTGTGACGAGAGAACTCGGCCACCGTCCGCGTGGGTGGATTCACAAAGAGGGCGTTGCCTCCGGGGGCATCCAGATTGCCCGTTATCGCCATGAGCCCGATCGTGGCGCGGGTAAAATCCGTGCAGTTGTTGTTCTGCTCCGTGGGCACACCCCAGTTGATGCCCGCCGGCTTCGTGGTGGCGTACATCCTTGCCGCCTCCCGGATCAGCTCCTTGTCAACCCAGGTGATTTCCTGCACTTTCTCAGGGGGATAATCCTTCATCACCCGTTCCTTGAAGTCATCCCAGCCGTGGATGTACTGTTCCACGAAATCTTTTTCATAGAGCTCTTCCTCGATGATCACGTGGTGGAAGCCCATGGACATGGCCGCATCCGTGCCCGGGCGGAGTTGAAGCCACAGGTCGGCCCTCCCCGCATAATAGGATTTTCGAGGATCGATGCTGATCAGCTTGACTCCTTCCCTGTAAACCCTGGCAAACCATTCCGCCCGATATTCGTCTGGGTTGGTCCACAAGGGGTTGCAGGCCCACATCACAATGAGTTTGGGTCCGCCGTTATAGTCGACAACCGGGAGATTACCGCATGTGACCAGGCTGGCCGAGACCCTCGAGACATAGCACATGTGACCAGCAGTCAGCACATTGGGAGTGCCCAGTTGATTGGCAAAGCGGTACAGGTGGCTCTCGTAGTCCCGTCCCGTGCCCTGGCCGACCACGATGTATTCCGGCCCGTATTCATCGATGATGGACTGAAACTTGTTCGCGATGGTATCGAGCGCCTCGTCCCAGGTGATGCGTTCCCATTTCCCGCTCAGCTTGTTGCCCACCTTCTTCATAGGGTAGATGATCCTGTCCGGGTGGTAGGCCAGTTGCGTAATTGCCAGGCCCTTGCTGCACAGGGTCCCACGGCTGTATGGGGAATCCGGATCACCTTCCACCTTGATGACCTTACCGTTTTTGACATGGGCGATCACACCGCACCCCCCATGACAGCTGCGGCAGGCGGTCCTGATTTTTGTCACGTCGCTCATTTGTTACACTCCTTTGTATGTATGTTGCACTCTTTCTTCCTCCACGGCCTATTCAGCCGCCTGGAGTTTTTTCTCAATATCCTCCCGCAAGGATTTCTTATCCATTTTTTGGGCACCGGTATAGGGCATGGCATCGATACATTCGATTCGCTCGGGAAGCTGAAGCACAGAGGCCTTTTGCTCTTTCAAGAAGGAGATGATAACATCAAAGGTTAGCTGAGCCCCGGATTTGGGCTGGATATAGGCGCAAACCCTCTCGCCCATAAGGGGATCAGGCATGGGGATCACGGCCACAGCCGCCACATCAGGGTGGCGGCTGATGAGTTTCTCGATTTCCGTGGCGCTGATGCTCTCACCCCCCCGGTTGATCATTTCCTTGATGCGGCCGGTGAGCGTGATGTAGCCCTTTTCATTGATGGTGGCCAGGTCTCCGGTTCGGAAGAACCCGTCCTTGGTAAATGCCTTTTTGTTCTCCTCCGGATTATTGAAATAGCCCGTAAACACACCAGGTCCTTTCAGGACCAATTCACCTTGTGTGTTAAAGGGAAGCTCATCACCCTTTTCATCAATGACCTTGTAGGTATCATAAGGGCATGTGGGTCTCCCCACGGTGGTACAGATTGTCTCCAGATCATCGGTGGTGCGCGTGATGGTAGTCATCCCTTCTGTTCCGCCGTATCCATTGTAGAATTTCATGTTCAGCCTTTCCGTGACATCTCTGACCAGATCATGGTGGCTTGCCCCCCCTGCGCTGTGCATCTTTTGTAGGGAACTCAGGTCATAGGTATCAAACTCCTTGTATTGAAGCATCCTGTTGGCCAGCGTGGGGACCCAAATAATGGAGGTAACGTTTTCCCGCTCTATGGTTTCACATATCTCCTTGTCGTCTGGGGAATCCAGGAATATAACCTTTCCAAGGGTGATAATGCTTCCTATGAAACCCTTGCTAAATGTCAGATCATGACCTATCGGGCCTGCGATCAGGTTGATATCCTGGTTGTGCTGCTCCCACGACTTGGAGCAATATGCAATGCCGGTAATGAGGCTGTTGTGCGTGCGGGGGACAATCTTAGGCGCTCCGGTCGTCCCTCCGGTTGGCCCCATATGGGCTACCTGCATGGGATCCGGTCGCCGGTCGGCGAGCCGGGCCAGATTGTCCTCTGTCAATTCAGCCTCCTGAATCAGTTTTTCGAGGCTTGAAAAGGGCTTCTGATCCCCGTCTCCACGGACTGTAATGACATTCACAAGTTCCGGATGTTCCTTCAGGACGTCATTGATAATGGGAACGTAATCTGTTTTTTTGTATCTGGAGGGGACAATCCAGGAGCTGGCCCCGGCAAGGTCGATCAGGTGGTCGATTTCAAGCTGGCGATATCGTTCGATCAACAGAACCGGGATAGCGCCGATCTTCTGAAGGGCAAAATAGGAAAAAACAAATTCGTTCCAGTTCGGAAGTTGAACCAGGACACGATCCAGGGGCTGGATGCCCAAATCCATAAGGCCTATGGCCAGCTTGTTGGTCTTTTCACGGGCCTCCCCATAGCTCAGGCGCACCTTTCTATCCACAAAGGCCTCTTTTTCCGGATGGATATCCGCAGCCATGTCAAGGATATCTCCGAATGTCAGCCCTGCCCACCACCGAAACTTGTTGTACTTTTCGGCATCTTCTTTCTTGTAAGGAACGAATCCTTTTAGAACCTTTACCATCCCTTGCCCTCTATTGAACACATTTGGTTACCTTGAAGTATCAACAAAGGTACCTTAGGTGGATTGATTCTCTATGTATCTACGATCCCTTATATACATAGTACAGGGGGGATATAGCTCCCTTCCTCACATCAAAGAAAAGCGGGCCTCGATCTTCTTGGCGATGCCTTTCAAAAACTCACAGTGGGAATCAAGGAGTTCATCTTTAATCTGGTCTTTCAGGCCTACGGCCCAGATGGCGGCCACGAGACCTTCTCGATTGAGGTTCAAGGGAACTGCAAAGGCCCGTATGCCTTCAATGTACTCCTCCATATCAAAGGCGGTGCCTTGCTCCCGGGTCTTTTGAATCATTGCCTTGTATTCTCGCTTTTTTGTGCATGAATGTGGCGTGAATTGTTTCTGTTATAGGTGAGGGCCTTGGATAGGTCGCTGATCCCCAGGGGATCCTTTGACTGGGCCAGGAGCCGCAGGATACGAAAGCATTTGTCGATTGCGGGGACCCTCTTGAACGGTGTTTTCATGATTTTTGGGTATGCGGAAGATATTCTCTATAGAAAACGACCATTCTTTATATAGATAATTGCAGAAATGTTGTCAAGAAAAAAATGCTCTGTTCTCTAAAGCCCCTTTCGCTTGACACAAAACGCTATTCATAGCTATATTTCTGCTCTACGAAGGTATTACACTCGATGACAGGAGAGAGAAATGAGCAGCATGAAGGAGCAAGAGAGACAAAAGATAGCCTTTACTGTGAATGATGTTTCATATGAGCTGGAAGTCGGGGATCAATTCAACCAAGTTGCCCCCTCACATACGCTGGCGCATACGCTCAGGGAAACCCTCGGTCTTACCGGAACAAAAGTAGGGTGTGACCAGGGAGCGTGCGGCTCCTGCACGGTCATTATGGACGGAGAGCCAGTGTTGTCCTGTATGATTCTGACCGTGGAATGCGATGGTAGGTACATTGTAACGATCGAGGGCCTTCAGGACCGGCGCACCGGACGCTTAGACCCCCTTCAGCAGGCCTTTATTGACAATACCGCATTTCAGTGCGGGTTCTGCACGCCTGGCATGATCATGGCCGCTAAGTCATTGCTGGAGAAAAATCCATTCCCTGATGAACAGGATGTCAAGGAGGCACTTGCCGGACACTACTGCAGATGTATAAGCCACTACCATGTTGTTGAGGCGGTACTAGAAGCAGCAAAGAAGGGGAGATAAAAGGATGTCAAAGGACTACCGATTCATTGGGAAGCGGACTCCACGGAAGGATGCCCTCGAGATCGTAACGGGAAAGGCGACATACATTGGCGATATAACAAAGTCAGAGTTGCTTTACGGAAAGGTGCTGAGGAGCCCCTATCCCCATGCCAGGATAAAGGATATAGATACGGCCAAGGCAGAGGCGGTTCCCGGCGTGGCAGCTGTGTTAACCCATAAAAATGTCCCTGACTGGAGGACAGGAATGCCGCGACATGTGCCCGTGCTCGACCGCAAGGCACGTTTTGTCGGGGATGCGGTGGCCATAATCGCTGCAGAGACCGAGGAGATCGCCATAGAGGCCCTCGATTTAATCGATGTTGAATACGAGAAACTTCCTGCTGTGTATGATGTAGAGGAGGCGATGGAACCTGATGCTCCTCAATTACATGATGATTTTCCCGGCAACCTTGTGGATGGATTTCCCGTGTTTGGTCCGAAAACGCTTTCAGAGGTTGTTGTTGGCGACGTTGAAAAAGGATTTGAGGAGGCCGACATTATCAGTGAGGGGACCTATGGGTATGAAAGTATCGCAAATCCCCTACCCATTGAACCGCCTGGTGTGATAGCCAGATGGGAGGACGAACACAGGTTGACCGTCTGGTCAGGAACGCAGAGTGCGTCCTGGCACCGGTTTATTATGCAGTCCAAGATGGGGTACCCGGATATTCGAGCCATTGATACCCAGTGCGGAGGCAGTTTCGGGTCCAAGAATTACGCCCCTTTGCCGCTCTTCTATGCCGCTGCATTGGCCAAGGCAACAGGACGACCTGTCAAAGTATGCTTCACCAAGGAGGAGCATCTTGGCGCGTTTGTCCTGAGGCCGGGGTCCAGGTTTCGCGGCAAGATCGGCATAAAGAGAGACGGGACCGTGACGGCCGTTTCCGGGGTGTGGTTTGTTGATACCGGTGCCTTCTCAGATATGACGCAGGGGCAGGTTGCCGTGGGTTGCGGTGAGGCTCAGCTTATGCTGAGATGCCCCAACTGGGATCTCAGAACCAGGCTCGTGTGCACGAATCGAAGCGCTTCAGGGGTAGTAAGGGGATTCGGCGGCCAGGAGCTCGAGTCTGCATTAAACCCGATTCTGACAATGGCCCTGGAGAAAGCATCCCTCGATCCGGTTCAGTTTTTTAAGAAAAACTATGTAAAGCCAGGTGACGGGTATATCTGGCGAGAGGGGAACTACTGGGTCAGTCGGGGCACAGATTACTCAGAGACGATGGACAAAGGCGCTGAGGCCTTTGGCTGGAAGGAGAAGTGGAAGGGATGGCTCAAACCAACGGCCATCAATGGCGCAAGAAGGACAGGTGTGGGTGTAGGTGTCCACGGCAATGCCGATGTAGGAGAGGATGAGTCTGAAGCATATGTGAGGCTGAATCCGGACGCTACCGCCACCATATATGTCAGCGTATCTGAATCAGGGATGGGTCAGCGGAGCAGCCTGTGCAAGATGGCTGCCGAGGTGCTGCAGCTTCCCCTTGAACGTACTCACGTAACGCCGGCCGATACTATGGTGAATCCCTTTGATTTCGGCCTGGTAGGCTCAAGAGGGACGTATGCCGTGGGATCCGCTGTGATCAAGGCCGCTGAAGATGCCAGGCATAAACTCCTTGATCTGGCAGCCCCTAAGCTCGAAGCGGCTCCTGAAGATCTGGAAACGATGGATGGGATGATATATCTCAAAGAAAGGCCTGAGGAGGGAATATCCTGGAGCAGGGCCATGGGCATCATGCAGACATGTATGGGTTTTGGACGATTCGAACCAGACTATTCCGTGCCCAACTTTCTGATCCAGTTCGTGGAGGTGGAAGTTGATACGGAAACAGGCAGGGTGGACCTGCGACGGGTTGTTTCTGCCACGGATGTGGGGCAGATCATAGATCCACCTTCCCTTGAAGGTCAACTTCATGGAGCCCTTGGGTCCGCAGGCATAGATACCGCATTGTTTGAAGAATCGATTTGGGATAGAACCACCGGCCATATGCTGAACATCAATATGATAGACTATAAATGGCGTACTTTCCTCGATCTCCCCCAATTCGAGAACGTGATTCTTGAAACACCTCTCCCCACACACCGTTTCAAGGCAATAGGCGTGGGGGAAATCGCCACCTCACCAGGACCGGGGGCAGTACGTATGGCCGTTTCAAATGCTCTCGGGAAGAGGGTAAGCGAGTATCCGCTGACACCCGATAAGATTCTCAAGGCCCTGGGCAAGATGGGGAGGGGGAAGACAGAATGAAACCCTTTAAGCATCATAATGCGTATTCCATTGAAGAAGCCCTCACCCTGCTCAGGGACTATGAAGGCAGGGCACGTCTGATCGCAGGCGGAACAGACCTGATTGGAATACTTAAGGGAGATATTCTCTTGGACTACCCTGAGGCCCTTATCAATATCAAGACTATCCCGGACCTTGATGGGATTAAGGAAGACGGTAAAGGGTTGAAGATCGGAGCTTTAACCAGGCTGAGCCATATCGTCCGTTCTCCCGTGATCGAGGACAAGTACGGCTTACTTGAAGAGGCCGCGCGATCTGTGGGAACTCCAGAGATTCGTAACATGGGCACTATAGGCGGGAACCTATGTCAGGACACCCGCTGTTGGTACTACCGGTATCCGAACCAGATGGGCGGTCGCATCGTATGTTACCGTAAGGGAGAGGGGCCGTGCTATGCCATCAAAGGGGATAACCGTTACCACGCCATCATGGAGGGCAAGGGCTGCTTTGCGGTCTGTCCTTCAGATATTGCCATAGCACTTACTGCTTTGGATGCAGAGTTTATGATCGCCAGCACAGGAGGTGAGAGGGTTGTTCCCATAACAGACTTCTATCAAACGCTTGGGCATGTTCTCAAGCCGGATGAGATCCTCACAAAGATCCTGGTCCCTAAACCCCCTGACAACGCCACCCAGACATTCTTAAAATACCGATTGCGAGAGTCTGTTGACTTTGCCATCGTCAGCGTAGCGTCTGTCATATCTTTGGAAGGCGGGATCTGCAGGGATGCGAGCATTGCTCTTGGAGCTGTTGCACCCGTCCCCATTAAGGCTATAGAGGCGGAGCAGATCATCAAGGGGAAACCTCTCGATGCGAAAACGGCAGAAGAGGCGGCAGAGGCTGCTGTGGCAGATGCAAAACCCCTTAGCATGAACGCCTACAAGATTGAGGTGACAAAAATACTCCTTCAAAGAGCAATCATGGCATAACATGAAGGGATATTCATGAATTTCGATCTGACTGTGGAACAGAAGGTTATCATCAAGGCGGCGAGAGAATTTGCCGAGAAGCTATTTCCTGATATAGCGCAGGAGTGTGATCGGGAGGAAAAATATCCAAAACATCTCTGGCAAAAGGCCTGCGAGCTTGGTTTTGTCGGTGTCTTCATCCCTGAAGCCTACGGCGGGGCAGGATTGGGGTTCTTGGAGCATTGCCTCATCAATGAGGAATTCTGGCGGGTTGATCCTGGTATTGCTCATTGTATACTGGCAGGCACTTTTGGCTCGGAACTCATTCTCCTTTTTGGCACAGAGGAGCAGAAAAAGAAATGGGTGCCTCCCCTAGTAAAAGCTCAAGCCATCACCGGAGCCGCCATTACTGAACCGGATGCTGGAAGTGACGTCTCCTCTATTAGGACTACAGCCGTCCTAGACGGCAATGAATATGTCATCAATGGATCAAAAATATTCATCACAGGGGGGACCATTGCCGATTATCTTTTGGTACTTTGCGTCACAGAACCTCATGCCAAATCCCGGCACGACCGATTGAGCGTTATCGTGGTTGAGACAGATCGCAAGGGTTATGAGGCAAACAAATTGAAAAATAAGCTTGGCCTCCGTGCCTCCGATACGGCGGAAATCTCTTTCAGCGATGTCAGGGTGCCAAAAGAGAATCTCGTGGGAAAGGCTGGAAAAGGATTTCAGCAGTTCATGGTGTTCTTTGATCACACCCGCCTCCATGTCGGTGCCGAGGCTGTCGGGCTGGCCCAGGGGGCCATGGAGCAAGCCATCAAGCATGTCAGAAAGCGGGAACAGTTTGGAAAGCCGCTCGCTTCCTTTCAGGCCACACAATTCAAGATTGCCGAAATGGCCACACGCATTGAGGCGGGCCGGAACCTCTACCAGAAGGCTGCTTGGCTCCTCGATCAGGGGAGGGTAGAACCTCATCTCATTTCCATGGCGAAATGGTTTACGGGAGAGACGGCGGTCAGGGTTGCTGAGGAGGCCCTCCAACTCCACGGTGGATACGGGTTTATTGGAGATTACAATATAGAACGTTTTTATCGGGATTCCAAGATCGTTGAAATCTACGAAGGAACGAAAGAGATCGAAAAGATCATTATTGCCCGTCATTTGTTAGGGAAATATTGAGAAGGATCTGTTCAATCCATTTCTTTCTCCTTAAACCAAGACGTTCCCTTCTCTGGAAATACAGGTTTGTTCCTGCATCATACACTCTGACATGGCCTCGAATTACTGAGGCGGGGTAATGCCCAGATCAATGAGCAGACGTCTGACAAATTCCAATCCATCCGGTTTATACGCAGGAAGGACCCATGGCATATCCCGCAATGTTTGTAGCAGGGAAGGCAACAGGTCAAAGGGGATTGAGATAATTTGCCGCCCTTCCGGAAACAGGTTTCTCCGCTTCATGCCATGGCCGAAACCGCCAGTAGTATAGTTCAGTTCCCCGGTCAAATAGGGGTAAACATAAAGCCATGCGCATCCGATTGCGGCTGTCATCTTACTCGACCACATTTTGCCGGTTCTATAGCTCATTGCGCGGAGTAGAATTTCTGATTGGCTGGTCTTGGCAAGGATGATTAAGATATCTGGGTCGAAGGAAAGTTTGTCCAGCGGAGAAAAAGCAACATAGTGAGCTACATTTTCCTTTATCCTTGGGATATATAAGTACGGCCTACTTGCGGAACGTGGCTCGTCGTAGATTTGTAGTCCGGCTCCAAATTGCCCACTTATGAAAGGCTCTGGAGCATCTGTCTGCCCTAATACATACGTCCCTGCGTCACAGGTGTGGTTTTCTTTATCAGCATAAAAGACATTGCCTTCCTGTGCCTTCTTGAGCATCTCGCATAAGGCCATGTTTTCGGTAAGCCTCTCGATAGTATCTGGTCGTTTGACAAGAAATTTAACCCCTACGGGCCGTACGTCGAAGTCAAATTTATCCAATATAGCTATATCTTTTTTAGTGAGCGTCATGTTAACCTCCTACACCTATAGAATGTAAACCGTGCGGCCATTGATATAGTTCCGATCCGCTTCCACAATGGCGGAAGATAGGAAACGGTAAATGCGGACTTATCCGATATATATGGAGATGGTTCCACGGCTGGGAGCAGCAGAGGCCGAAAACCAGCCCTGTCCATCTTGCTCTTTATTTTCGATGGGAGGTTCCGGGGGCTCTAACTATGATAGAGCCCCTGGAAATAATACTCACTCCTATTTTTTTGTATAGATACCGTGCGCCGGGGCGAGACCGACTTTGACCGACTTACCGTTCTGCACCTGGTCAATACGTATCTCATCAACGCCCTCGATATCGCCCGGGCCATAGGTCAGTGGTGTACTGCTTATGTCACCGGTGGGAAGGTTCTTAATCTTGAAAAAGCCTTTCTCCAGCACGATACGTGGCGTGAGCTTTTCAAAAGGCACTTCGAGCATGGCAAGCCGTACCGCCTCAACCTGGATCATGCCCTCAAGGACCCCTGCCTCATACATGATGTGGGTAACCCGCTTGCCTGTCCGATGCTTATCCTGGAGGTCGCTACAGAACCTTATCCCAGGGGTGGCGAGGTCGTCCAGGGGGCGAAAACTACCAGCGCAGACATACCCATCACCCAGCTCACCCATGGCCTCTGCGAACACGGCAGCGTGGCCTGGTAGGGCGACACCAAAGGTCATCTTGTAAGGCTGAAAAGGTCCCATACCCAGCCTGACCATCTCTTTAACCGTCGGCTGTGAACCGGGGTTGATCATAGCGCCTAGGGCAAGGTCAACACCCTTTTGCTTGAGCCACGTAAGCTGGGTGGTTGGCGGCGAGGTTGGTACGAGGGGAACATACTGGGTGCCCACAAACTCATAGCCGATTTTCTCAAGATAGGCCCTCATCTCGGGTATCTCAATCGATCTGCCCATGGCGTTATCCGCGGTCAGATAGGCAACCCGAGGTTTCCTTTTTTCCTTCCAGCTCTCTTTAAACCAATCGGCGATTGCGGCACATGAATCGGTATAGATGGGATAATAGGTGAAGACGCTTTGAGGCTGCGACAGGTAGTAGGATCCGGCGGCCATACTCGTGGCTCCCATACCGTCCTCCCACAATCTGTCTTTGAGTGCCATCGCTATGGGTGATCCCGATATCCTGTAGGCCAAAATCCCCTTGGCCTTGAGCTCTTCATAGATCGGTAGCGCCTTAGCCGGTTTGAGCTCATCATCCCGCCACAGCACCTCAAGGGTGATATCAGCGGGGAATCGCTCTTTTCGCCACGGGGCCAGCATCTTTGTCTCATTGACATACATGACATAGTCTTGCATGCCAGCCAGCACTGCCGCCGAATCCTCAGCAAAGGGCCCGGTGAGCGACTGAGTGCCGCCGACATATAATACCTTCTCAGCCTCAGCGCCGGCAGGAAATAGTGACGTTGCCGCCAGAGTGATAATCACGAAAGCTGCTAATGCTAGTCTAATTTTAGACATTTTCTCCCTCCTTTTCTCGTTTATGGTTTAGTGTCATACCTCAGACATCCATTTTGAATTCAATCACCCCCTTTCACTCTCATTCTTGATGTGAGAAAGGCCAGAGACTGAAATAGGCCTTGATCATCTCCCACCGGTGGGCGAGCCCCCGGGGTTCAAAAATGAGGAAGATGATGATTATCAATCCGTGGGAGATAATGGCCAACGAGGCGGCTGCCTGGGGAGCAACGGCTGCGGATAGAATGGGGCCCGCCATCGTAACAAGTTCATCCAGCAGCTTGAGGGCAACGGCGCCAAAGATAGCCCCTGTCGTACTGCCCATGCCCCCCACGATTAACATCCCCAGATACCAGACTGAATCCATAAAGGGAAACTGGTCTGTACTGGCGAAACTAAAGTAGTGAATGAGCAATGAACCGGCCACTCCGGCATAGACACAGCCGATAAAGAATGCCTGGAGCTTGTAACTCCACAGACTAACCCCCATTACCTCAGCCGCCAGCTCGTTATCCCGGATGGCTATGAAGGCTCTGCCTGCCCTTGTCCGCACGATGTTTTTAGCAAGGAGTGTAGCCAGGCAGGTAATTGCCATCACTAGATAGAAATAGTTGGTCTTGGAGCTCAGCGCGATACTCCCTATTGTAGGTTTGGGCACACTTAAACCATCAGCCCCGCCGGTGATGCTACGGAGCTGTATAACGGTCCAGATGATGATAAAATGCGCGGCGATGGTCGCCATAATGAGGTAGAAGCCCTTGATCTTTAGCGATGGCAGACCGAAGATCAAACCTGCTATTCCCGCAGCCAGGGCGCCACAGGGGAGGGCCGCCCAGAATGGCAAGCCAAGCTTGGCGCACAAAACAGCCGAGGTATAACCGCCGACTGCCATAAAACCCGCATGCCCTATGGAGATTTGGCCGCAGTATCCAGTGAGAATATTGAGCCCATGGACGCTGATAACGGTAATACCCATAATGGTCATTACAGTCAGTATCCTGTCACTAGAAAAGAGGGGGCAGGCTAAAAGGTAAATGATAAAGGCAACCACGATCCCCCATTTCAGCCTGGAGTGGAAGATAGCCATATCCTTTGTGTAGCTTTCCTGAAAGGTTCCAGTGCGTAAACTCATTTATTAAATCCTTTTTATCCCGACCAGACCAAAGAGCCCGTGCGGCCTGAATATGAGCACGATGATCATAACAAGAAATGGGAATACCTGAGCCAGTCCTCCGCCAGGAAGGAGTGGGTCCAGGTACCCGGCAGCGACGTTTTCCAGCATTCCCAGCATTATTCCGGCTATAATGGCCCCGCCGATGGAGTCTACCCCACCCAGCAGCACGACTGCAAATGCCTTGAGGCCGATATTAGCAAGATCCATATTCGCGCCAGATACTCCCCCCAACAGGATGCCGCCGATGACACCGACGACACAGGCAATGATCCATGAGACGGCATAGACGGTTGTTGCCCTGATACCGACACTCTGCACCACCTGCAGATCTTCGGCAGTGGCCCTCATTGCCAGCCCGATCTTGGTATAGCGAAACAGGAGCATGAGTATCACCACACAAATAATAGACACGATAAGTCCAATTAAAGACTCCGAGGGTATGGATATCTCGCCTACCTTCAGGGTTATCGTCGGTAGTAATCCATGGTACGCCTTATATTCGGCACCCCAGAGAAGGGTTGCCAGCCCTCCCAATATCGTGGAGAGGGCTATGGTTGCCATGATTACAGCGAGTACTGGCTCACCCAGCAGAGGG
>Ga0315545_1001658_pt1 | contig 21377 bp, 12 predicted proteins | sample SalMarSW160210MG_FD_203096 | JGI IMG/M metagenome (GOLD analysis project Ga0315545, IMG submission 203096) | Salt marsh sediment microbial communities from the Plum Island Ecosystem LTER, Massachusetts, United States - Salt Marsh Sediment SW1602-10 ...
GTTATTAATACCGGTAAAATTATGACTCTCACTGCCATTATTATTGATGATGAACGGTTAGCGCGTCTGACATTAAAGAAAGACCTGGAGAAATTCCCTGAAATAATTATTGTTGGGGAAGCATCAAATATAAATACTGCAAAAACTCTAATTGAAAAACTCAGTCCTAACCTTCTGTTTTTGGATATTCAGCTTTCCGACGGGAGTGGTTTTGATTTACTAAACCAAATTAACTATTCGGGCAGGATAATTTTTGTAACAGCTTATGATGAATATGCCATCAGAGCTTTCGAAATTAATGCTGTTGATTATTTACTGAAACCTGTATCAACAAAACGTCTTAAAAATGCAATTGACAAGTTGTACAATACTGATATTCAAAACGTTTATAAAACTAAAGCTAAGTTAAACTACAACGATCATTTGATGGTAATGCATAATAAATCAGTGAAATTTATTAAGATCAATACAATAACACACATTAAAGCATCAAGGGAATATAGTTATATAAATACAAGTGATGGAAAGGAATATCTCACCTCAATATCTATAGGGGAATGGGAAAGCAGGATGCCCGATCAAAATTTTTGCAGGATACACCGATCAACTATTATCAATTTCGATTATATCATTAACATTAATCATCATTTTACCGGCTCAGCTGAAGTGATTATAAAGGGTATTCCTGAACCATTGAATATTTCAAGAAACTATTTCAAAAAACTAAAAAGAAGATATGGTTTTTAGTATTCTTAACTCCAGGTAGTGTAAAGAATTATGAAAAGGGAAAACATTTACATATGGTACCTTGCGATTGTTTTCGCTTTAAGCTATTTGTGGCAGTTCGTCATTTTTCGCACTGGAGGTGTACATCAATCATAAGCACTACGCTGAATCCACTCTAGAAATATCTGAGAGAAGATCCACGTAACACAAAAATGCTAAGTACCAAACCACTGCTCATTGATTCTAATACGTCGAACTCTGTTGTGGAATCATTCCATTCAGAAAAAAAGTTCTTGGCATTTTGGCCGCAGATTTTAACCATTAGCTAATATTACAATTTGTTCTTGTTTTTAATAACAGCAATTAGGTTTATTGTTGTACGCATGTTATTTCTTGTTGTACCTGTCGACTGCATCTTTAAAATTTGATTAAAAGAAATAATAAGATAATAAGGTACATAATAACTCCAGTTTTGGTCAAATATGTTTACTTTTATTACACATATAAACCGGTTAGCGTTCATTTGGAATCTTGCCACTAAGAAAAGAAGAAAAACTTGTATGATTTTTGTAGATTCTTAATAGAGATCACACTAAACATAAAATGAATTCATTCTCAATCTTGGTTACGTTTAAATCGTTGTTGTTAGGATTTCTAATCATCGCATTTAATAGCTGTGAGGTTACTGAACCAGTTCTAAATCCAGATTATACAGGACAAATAGGACAAGTAGCTGATGTTGAAGGGAATGTTTATAAAACTATTGGAATTGGCTCCCAAATTTGGATGGCCGAGAACCTCAAAACAACCTTATTTAATGATAATTCACCTATCCCAATAATTTTAAAAGATTCTATATGGGCTCACATACGTTCACCTGCATACTGCTGGTATAATAATGATTCAACCACCAATAAAAAACTCTATGGCGCTTTATACAACTTCTATACAATTGAAACCGGATTACTTTGTCCAACTGGATGGCATGTTCCTGATGTGTCTGAATGGAATACGTTAGCGGCGTTTCTTGGAGGAAATGAAATCGCCGGCGGTAAATTAAAAGATTACTACACCCCTTATTGGAAGGGACCTAATCTATGTATTGCAAACAATTTTGGCTTTCGTGCACTTCCTGGAGGAGGAAGGCGCAATATTACTGGTCGATTTTTTGGAATTAGAGAAAGAGGTTATTGGTGGACAAGCAGATCAGATAATTATAGTCAGGCATTTTCGAGATCGATGTCTCATGAGTCTACGGAATTAGACAGATTCTTAACCAACAAGAAATATGGATTTAGTATTCGCTGCATCAAAGATCAAAAAAACGATACGTTAACACGGAGAATAAAGTAAATAAACTTGTCATGGTTTTTGGAATCAAATATAGACCATAACAGTTTTCAGATTTGCCCCAAGAAATTGCAATCTTTTTTATAGAATAATTTCTCAAATTTGCCCTGTTTTATGCGGTTTCCGGCACTTGCTAATCTAAAGGTAATGTTTCCAATATGGTTCCAATTTGACAAATAAAAAACCTGCATCTAATAAGAAAACAGGTTTTTAACATTTTATTTAGTAGACAAGAGGTTTGAAATATCTAACCTTGATCTTATCAGAGATATGGTTGATATAATAGAGACGCTCGGGGAATTCAGTTGATTTCTTAGCATAGCAATAAATCTTTTGCATTTAGTTTGTTAATGGTTTAATTTTGATAATGAAATAAATAGACCTCTGGTGTCTAGCATTATTTATTTATCATATACGAACAAAAAAAATCAACATTATGCGCCCTTTTGAAATTTTAACCTTTGTCACTCTTTTATTTTCCTTAATCACGTTGTTTATAAGGAAAAGATCCCGCTGGTTCGTTTATGTTCCCGGATTCATATTTTTTGTAGTCCTTTGTCAGGTTGTTTTTGAAGGTGTAAGATGGCAGATGATCCCCATCTATGCTTTTGCTTCTATCTTATTCCTAATCACCCTGATAAAAATCTTCATTGCAAAAAGGGAGCTGCCAGAAAGGCTGACTCTTTTGAAACGTATACTGAAAATAACCGGAATACTTATTACATTTCTGTTGTTGATCATTACCCTCATTCCACCGCTGGCCATTCCAATGTTCAAGATACCTCATCCCTCTGGTAAATTTGGAGTCGGATCTTCAATTCTCTTTTTCAGGGATACAACTCGTATTGATGAATTTTCCTCTGAGAAAAACAGATTCAGGGAACTATCTGTCCGTATCTGGTATCCTGCATCGAATTTTAATAAAGAAGAAAGACTGCCTTTAATGCAGGCTGATGAGGCCAGATATTTGGCCATTCAAGCAAAGGCGCCTGACTATCTATTTAGTCATTTTAATCGGATCAAAACGGATTCATATTTTAACGCTGAGCCTCTTAAGGGCAAATTCCCGATCATTTTCTATTCTCCGTCGGGTAGTATTGTGGATAATACCACACTTTTTCAGGAACTTGCTAGTCACGGATATATTGTGATAAGTGTGGGTCATCCATACTGGAATGCTTTTTATTACGACGAAAAAGGTAAGGTCATACCATTGGATGTGGATAATACGCATTATAAATCTATCTGGGAGGAGGAGAATTCATCAGAGGTAATCAAAACCAAGGAAGAGATCACCAATGCAAAAGACCTCCAGTCGAAAAAAGAGGCTCAGCAAATGCTTAACAAATATATGCCACAGGAGGTAGCAGATATCCGTCTGTGGGCAGAAGACATCAGTTTTTTGATGGACCAGATCGAGTATAAGGCCTTGGACCAGAGAGGCATCTTGGATAATATAGATACATCAAAAGTCGGTGTGATAGGACTTTCCAAGGGAGGTGCTGCAGCCGGTCAATTTTGTGTTTCTGATAACAGATGCAAAGCAGGTATTAATCTAAGTGGATTCATGTTTGGTGATGCAGTTGAAGAGGCTTTTACCAAACCTTTTATGATCATGGAAAGCGTCGAACCATCGTGCACTGATTGTGATCCAATTTGTGATCTGTTTTACGAAAACTCCTTAAGCGCTTCATATATGGTAAGGATAAATGATGCGAGGCATGGTAATTTCACTGATTTATCGCTAATGGGGGGAATAAATAAACTCCTAGGTAATATAGGTCCTATTAATGTGAAAAGGTTTTTAAAAATTCAGAATGATTATGTACTTTCATTTTTTAATCAACACCTTAAGGGAGAGCCATCAGATTTGCTTAATGGTTCCGCACGGAAGTATGAGGAAGTTATTTTCAAGTCAAGAAATACCAATCCAAGCTGGGTATTATCAGAATGACAGTGCGTCATGACTGATAAAAAGCTTGAGTTCTTTCATTATTGCGGAAAAGGATTAGAAGGTGAGTTCATGAGAATATAGGAGGCTCCGCTCGTGTTCCTCAGAAGGTGGCTTAACAAAGAAAAATCCCTGCCACGCCGGCGCATATAGATTATATTTTTTAAGCCCCCTCCCTCACCGGGGGAGGGGGGTTGGGGGAGAGGTAGATGATCGGAGGATTATTCGCTATGTTCATGATCCTATTGGGAGTGCCTAACAAGTCAAAATCCCTTCATCCGCCTTCGGCGTCTGTCCGGGTCTTTTTGTTTTTATCCCTTACAGAAGCAAGCTTCTGATGGTCCAAAAACAAAAATCCCCTGCCGATAAATCGGCAAGGGATTTTGACTTGTAGCGGAGGGAGGATTCGAACCTCCGACCTTTGGGTTATGAGCCCAACGAGCTACCACTGCTCCACCCCGCAATATATGTTAATACTCCAAATAACCTGAGCCCAGCGAGTGCCGAAAATCTGCAAGCTTTGCTTGCATCGATTTTCGAGCATCCTCGAAAAAACCAACAAATTGAAAATTTGCGGTTTTTCGGGACTACCACTGCTCCACCCCGCAATATATGTTAAGAACTTCTTTATCGTATTTGAACTTCCGTTCCGCCAGCTGACGGAACGGACTACCCCACAGTATTGAGGTGCAAAGTTAATACTTAGGTGCCAATAACCAAAACAATCATAGTTTTTTTAACATTTAAATCGTTATGTTTGTTATTTAACAAGGAAGCAGACTGAATCATATCATGTCAATTGAATAGTGACACATAATACCTGGAAGAAGTTCTAATGAGCAGATAATCAGATTACTAATTTAAATCAAAATAACATGCCACGAGTATTTAAAGCCATAGATATTGAAAAAGAAGATAAAGAGGTAAAACGTGACTACCTCGACCGCCACATGCCTCAAATAATTTGTCCTGGACAGGTGAAAAGAGGTGAAAAATTCGAAGTTAAAGTTAAAATGGGTAATGAATATCCCCATCCTGATGAACATGATCACTTCATCAGCCTTATTCAATTATGGAACAGGGAAACACTTCTTGCTGAAGCCCGATATACTGCCGGTGTGTATGGTAATCTGCCATCTCATGTTGAGATCAACTTCTATATTGTCGCCCCTGATGTATCGATGAACCTGTCAGCAATGTCCGTCTGTACCAAACACGGACTCTGGCAGAGCGAGGATAAACAGGTTAAAGTAATTTAACAGACTAATGTCTTCTTTTTACTTCTGTTTAAAGATTAGATGGAGCAGGATTATTATCTTTGCATGCAATTCATATGTTAAGTTATGTTCAAGAACGATAAGAAAAAACGTAACTGGAGGGATAAATACAGGTTTTCTGTTACTAACGATACTACTTTTGAAGAGGTCTGGAGGGTCAGGATCACTCAATATAATGCGTTTCTGCTGATCACTTTTCTGGTCCTTTTCATTATCGGGGCTACTGCATCACTTATGGCTTTTACCAACCTGAGAGAATTCATCCCGGGTTACCCCGATGTTGTTATGAGACGTAATATACTTATGAGTGCAATACGACTCGATTCACTGGAGAGGGAACTTGCACTAAGGGATAAGTATTTTACTAACCTGAATGCAATAATATCCGGAAACAGACCGCCTGATCTGGTTTCAGAACCGGACGCATCAAGAAATTATACCAGGATCATGTTTAACAGTTCATCTGAAGATTCCGCTTTAAGGGTACAGGTTGAGAGAGATGAACGTTATAACCTGACACTGGGAACAATACTACCTGAAACTGTTACCAGCCTTTCAGGATTGCATTTCTTCCCTCCGGCAAAGGGCATTGTGTCAGGCCGGTATGATCTTCGTACAAAACATTATGGCACTGATATTGTCACCAATCCACGTTCACCTGTTTCAGCTGCTCTTGATGGAACCGTGATCTTTACGGGATGGACAATGGAGACCGGATTTGTAATAGAAGTCCAGCATATTAACAACCTTGTAACGGTTTATAAACATAATGCTGCTCTCCTTAAAGAGCCAGGAGATCTTGTACGGGCAGGCGAAGCAATATCTGTTGTAGGTGATTCAGGCGAAATGTATACTTCCGGACCACATCTTCATTTTGAGATATGGTATAAGGGACGTCCCCTTGATCCTGAAAAACATGTTTTATTCTAATTAAGTAACACTGGTATGCCAAAACGAATAGCACTGTTGGGATCAACCGGGTCGATTGGCACCCAGGCACTTGATGTTATTTCCCGCTTCCCGGATAAATTCGTTGTGGAGACACTTACTGCCGGTAATAATATTAAACTGCTTACACAGCAGGCATTAAAGTATCTCCCGGGATCTGTTGTTATAGGGAATAAGGCACACTATCAGAAACTCAGGGAAAACCTCAAACAAACCCGTATTAAATTATATGCAGGTGACGAGGCTATTGAACAGGTTGCTACTGGTTCCGATATCGACATTGTAATAGCTGCTATGGTTGGTTATTCAGGATTGAAACCAACAATAGCTGCTGCCAGGGCAGGTAAAAAGATTGCCCTGGCCAACAAAGAAACACTGGTTGTGGCAGGAGAAATAATCTGTAAATTAGCCAGACAATCAGGGAGTCACATTATACCTGTCGATTCAGAGCATTCTGCAATCCTTCAATGCCTGGTTGGCGAATCAGACAACCCGATAGAGAAAATAACACTTACTGCCTCAGGCGGACCGTTCCTTGATTACTCAACTGAAATGCTTAAGAAGGTAAGACCACACGAAGCATTAAGACATCCTAACTGGGATATGGGAAATAAAGTTACAATTGATTCTGCCTCACTTATGAACAAAGGACTTGAAGTTATTGAAGCCAGATGGCTTTTTAAGATGGAACCCGAAAAGATAGAAGTAATTATTCACCCACAGTCAATAATCCATTCCTTTGTTCATTTTACTGACGGATCAGTAAAAGCCCAGCTCGGTGTACCCGATATGCGGGTTCCAATACTTTATGCCCTGAGCTATCCCGACAGGCTGGAATCCGATCTGCCACGTCTTAACCTTGGTGACCTGTCTGCTCTTACATTTACTGATCCCGACATTAAAAAATTCAGGAATCTGGCACTTGCATATGAAGCATTAAGACAGGGGGGTAATATGCCATGTATTTTGAATGCAGCAAACGAAGTAGCTGTGAATGCATTTCTGGCAGGGAAGATAGGTTTTATGCAAATGTCTGATGTAGTTGAATATACGATGGAGAAAACAGAATATATTTCTTCTCCGGGCCTGGGATTCCTTGAAACAACAAATACCAGGGCCAGAGAAATAACCCTTGATTATATTAATAAACTTTCCAGGAAAAATGACAATCCTTATTAAAATATTGCAATTTGTTCTTAGCCTGTCGATTCTGGTAATAATACATGAGTTTGGCCATTTCATCCTTGCAAAATTATTTAAAACAAGAGTGGAAAAATTTTACCTCTTCTTTGATCCCTGGTTTTCACTTTTCAGGTTTAAAAAAGGAGACACAGAATATGGTCTGGGATGGCTTCCGCTAGGTGGTTATGTCAAGATCTCAGGTATGATTGATGAGTCGCTCGACAAAGAGCAGATGAAAAAACCACCCCAGCCATGGGAATTCAGGTCCAAACCTTCGTGGCAACGGCTGCTTATTATGACAGGAGGAGTATTTTTGAATTTTATCCTGGCTTTATTAATCTATGTCTTTGTATTGTATGCATGGGGAGAAACTTATCTTCCTACCTCCAATGTGAAATATGGGATCGTAACCGACTCGGTTGGATATGCAATAGGTCTGCGTAACGGGGATAAGATTCTAACGGTTGATAACCAGCATATTGAAAACTTTCTTCAGATTATTCCCGATATAGTCCTTAATAATCGTAAAACCATTCAGGTTGAACGTGACGGGAAGATAATGAATATTGAAATACCTATTGAGTATATTCAACAATTGCTGAAAAATAAAGGACAGATTGAACCAAGAACACCTTTCTCGCCGTTTGTTATTTCAGTCTTTGGCAAAGAGTCACCCGCAAAAGAGGCCGGTGTTCTTATTGATGATGAGCTTGTTGGTATCGATAGTATTAAATTCACCTGGTATGAGGAATTTCAGAATTATCTGTCAGAAAATAAAAGCCGGACGCTGACATTAAATATTCTGCGCGGCGGGGAACCTGTTAACATCAAAGTAATCCCTACATCGGCAGGAATGCTTGGAATAGCAAGCTCCAAGACGCTTGGTAAGATTTTTGAACTGAAAACTATAAGATACGGATTCTTACAATCAATACCGGCCGGGATAAGCAAAGGTTTCAAAACAATAGGTGATTATCTGAAGCAGTTTAAGTTGATTTTCTCAAGACATATAAAAGCTTACGAGTCGCTTGGTGGTTTTATTACTATAGGAAGCATATTTCCAGGTGTCTGGGATTGGCAATCGTTCTGGAACCTTACAGCATTTCTCTCGATAATACTTGCTGTTATGAACATATTACCCATACCGGCTCTCGACGGAGGTCATGTAATGTTTCTGTTATTTGAAGTAATTACCGGCAGAAAGCCAAGTGATAAATTTCTTGAATATGCCCAGATAACAGGCATGATAATATTGCTTTCACTTTTGATCTTTGCAAACGGGAATGATATTCTGAGGCTGCTCAGACGATAGATTAATTATTTGCCGGATTTGTAATTGAATATAGTATTTTTATCTTTGAGTAAAATTTAATACATAAAGAGATGGGAAAGATAGGTTTAACTGAGATCATACTGATATTACTGATTATGGTTCTTCTTTTCGGAGGTCGTAAAATTCCTGAGCTCATGAAGGGAATTGGCCAGGGGATGAAAGAATTTAAGAAAGCTTCAAAATTAAGTCCGGAAGAGGAGGGCAAAGAGGTTACCAGTAAGGAAAATATATGATGAGATCATATCTGTCGGGAGGGAACCTGCATCACCAGTGCAGGTTTTTTGTTTTGCCCCCGGCCCTCTTGAATGGGGCTTTTCAAATCAGTTCATATTTCTGGTTTCTTTGTCCGGGAATAAATCCCGCCTCTTTTATTATTGATTTCATCTCTTCGGGATTAAAGCGGTTGGTTGCTCCTGCCGGGCTTACTACATTCTCTTCTATCATAACTGAACCAAGGTCATTAGCTCCCGCATAAAGAGATAACATAGCAACATCTTTTCCGACAGTCAGGATTGAAGCCTGTATGTTCTGTATATTTGTCAGCATGATCCTGCTTATTGCGATTAACCTGATATAATCCGGCCCGGTATAACTGCTTTTTACATTTAATTTATCGGAGAGAGGAGTCCCTTTATCCTGAAATGGCCATGGGATGAAAGTAATAAAACCATAATGATTTCCCGGTCTTTCATCCTGAAGGGATCTTAAGAGGACAAGATGTTCAATCCGCTCTTCAATCGTTTCCATATGTGCGTACATCATTGTAGCAGATGTAGGCAGGTTCATCCTGTGAGCTATTCTCATCACTTCAAGCCATTCCTCTGAGGTTGCTTTTGCAGGTGAAACGGTTTTTCTAATCCTGTCAGACAGAATTTCAGCTCCGGCGCCGGGAAGGCTGTCAAGCCCAGCTGCGATCAGTTCTGTAAGAACTTCAGAAAAAGAGATCCTTTCCTTTTTCGAAAGAAAAACAATTTCCGGAGGTCCAAGAGCATGAAGCTTAAGTGAAGGATATAACTCCTTGAGCTTTCTGAACAGATCAACATAAAAGCTGAGTCCAAGATCGGGATTCAGACCACCCTGTAACAAAAGCTGGTTTCCACCAAGGGCAAATAGCTCATCAATTTTTTTGATGTAATTATTTATTGATGTGACATATGCATCAGGTGAATCTTTTTTTCTGCAGAAATTGCAAAAAGTACATTGAGAGAAACAGATGTTTGTAATATTAATGTTCCGGTCGATCATCCAGCCGACAATCTTCCCGGGATTATGATGATACCTGAGCTTATCAGCAATTAACATAAGTTCTTCAAGGGGGGCCTTCTGGTAAAGAATAAGCCCTTCAGCTGTATTCAGGGGAACAAGATCAAGAGCCTTATCATATAATTGTTTTAAAACCATTCTGTTCAACAAATTTTCAGTACCCTTGTTAGCATCAGAAACACCCTTTGCAACTTGCAGGAATCAGGCATTGCAAAGGTAATGCTTTGGAAACTAAACATTCAATATTTTAATTAACTTTACATCTTCAGAAAACTCAGCTACGTTATATGAAATATACTATATCAAAAACATCACAAATATCTCCCGATCAATCTGTTATATCTATCCTTGGAAGCGACTTTGTACCTGAAAATCTCATACTCAGCAAATCTGAGAAGGAGTATGCCCATCAACTGCTTTTGGCAAAGGAGGATTATGTGTACATTAATTCATATTACAAATCAACCTATCTGGTAAGAATAAAAGAGGAAGATAATATTTACAAAACCAGGGAGGAGCTACGAAGGACGGCTTACAAGCTTAAGATACTTATTAAATCACAGAACCATAGTGAACTGGTAATAACCTCACATGATGCTTATAAAGGAGCTATTGAAGATTTCACTGAGGGATTGCTTTTAAGTTTTTATTCATTTGAGAAATACAAAACCAGGCAGGAGAAAAAAGAGCAGAAGGATTTTCCCTCCAGACTTCTGTTATATGGCGATGTTGATGATAAAGAGATTAAATGGCTTGCTGTTTTAAGTGAAGCTGTATATTTTACGCGTGATTTGATAAATGAACCGGTAAACTATCTTAACGCTCCGGCTCTTGCAGAAGAGATCAGAAAAATGGTGTCGGATACCGGATTACATTTTGAGGTATTTAATAAGGGGAAGATTGAGGCTCTGAAGATGGGAGGTCTTATTGCTGTTAACAGGGGCAGTGTAGATCCTCCTGTTTTTTGTGTTCTTGAATGGCACCCCCAAAAGTGTCTTAATGAGAAACCTTTTATACTTGTAGGTAAAGGAGTAGTATATGATACCGGTGGATTGAATATCAAAACCGGCGATTATATGGCGGGTATGAAAGGTGATATGGCAGGCGCTGCAATTGTTGCAGGTGTTTTGCATACTGCGGCAAAAACGGGTTTGCCCCTTCATGTTGTTGGTTTGATACCTGCAACAGACAACAGGCCGGGTGGTAATGCTTATACACAGGGTGATGTTATTACCATGCATAATAAAATGACTGTAGAAGTCGGGAATACCGATGCTGAAGGAAGGCTTATCCTGGCTGATGCAATCAGTTATGCATCAAGGTACTCTCCGGAACTGATTATTGATGTTGCCACTCTTACCGGATCGGCGGCAATGACTTTTGGAAATCAGGCAATTGCCATAATGGGCAATGCCGAAAGAAAATATTTCTCCCTGCTCGAAGAATGCGGGAAAGAGGTGTATGAACGAACAGCCGAATTGCCATTCTGGGAAGAGTATGGTGAGCTTTTAAAATCGGATATAGCAGACCTCAAAAATATTGGAGGAAAGGAAGCAGGAGCCATCACTGCAGGTAAATTTCTTGAGAGTTTTACTGATTTTCCTTTGATCCATATGGATATTGCCGGAACCAGTTCTCTGAAGAAAGATGATTTTTACAGGTTAAAGGACGGATGTGGCTCAGGTTTAAGGCTGCTTTCAACTTTTTTGAAGAAAATTGCAGCAAATCTTCTGGGAAAGAAATAAGTTTTTATGGAACGAAAAACAATAATCGCAGGTATCTCGCATGGAGATATTAATGGTATCGGATATGAGGTAATTATTAAGGCGCTCATGGACAATATGATAAATGAATTCTGTGTGCCGGTGGTATATGGTTCTCCGAAGGTGGCTGCGTATCACCGGAAAGCTCTTAATATTAGTAACTTCAGCTTTAATAATATAAGAACCCCTGAAGAAGCCAATCACAAGAAAGCAAACATGATCAACTGCCTTGATGATAATGTAAGAGTCGAGCTTGGCAAATCAACCCAACAGGGAGGAGAGGCAGCACTTATTTCACTCGAAAGAGCTGTAGACGACCTCAAGCATAAAAGGCTGGATGTTCTTATAACAGCACCTATTGATAAGAAGAATATACAATCGGAGAATTTTCATTATAACGGACATACTGATTACCTTAAATCAAAAACAGGAGTTGAAGAGGTTCTGATGTTTATGATAAGCGAAAGCATGAGAATAGGTATGGCCACTGATCATGTACCACTTGGCAAAGTGCCGGAGCTTATTACTGAAGAATTACTGCTCACCAAACTCCGTTTGATGAATCAATCGCTGATGTTCGATTTTGGGATACGCAAACCGGCTATAGCTGTATTGGGTCTTAATCCTCATGCCGGAGACAACTCACTGCTTGGGAGAGAAGAATCGGAAATAATAATCCCTGCAATACAACAGGCATGTAATGAAGGAATTATGGCATTCGGACCATTCTCCGCTGATGGATTTTTCGGTGCAGGATCGTTTACAAAATTCGACGGGATACTCTCAATGTATCACGACCAGGGACTAGCACCCTTTAAAGCCTTGTCATTTGATTCAGGAGTCAATTTCACTGCTGGATTACCATTTATCAGAACATCACCCGTACATGGTACTGCTTTCTCAATTGCCGGTAAAGGAGAAGCGTCAGAAAACTCTTTCCGGCATGCTATATTCCTCGCCTGCGACATCTACAAAAACAGACAACTGTATGACGAGATCACACAAAATCCTCTTAAACATCAGGATATTGATATTCATACTGACCGTGCAGACGAACTTCCGCCGGAAATTTTAAATACTGAGCACCCAATATGATCGATTATTTGATAGGAACCATAACCGCAATAACACCAACCTTTCTGACCATTGAAACCTCCGGGATCGGATATTTCGTTAATATTTCCCTTACAACTTTTTCTAAACTGGGAGATAAAAGAGAGCATAAGATTCTTATTCATGAAATAATAAGGGAAGACAGCCATCAGGTTTTTGGCTTTGCCGATAAGGAAGAACGCGATATTTTCAGGTTGCTGATATCCGTTACCGGAGTTGGCGCAGGCACCGCAAGAATGATGCTGTCATCCATGAGTCCGCCCGAAATAGAGAAAGCCATTCTGGGATCTGATGTAAATGTACTGAAAGATATAAAAGGGATAGGATTAAAAACTGCTCAGAGAATTATTGTTGACCTTAAAGATAAACTTGGTAAACAAACCGGAACAAGTGAAATATTTGCGTTTGCAGACAATACAAGACGCGAAGAGGCGTTATCTGCTTTAGTAATGCTTGGGTTTGCCAAAAGTGCTGTCTCAAAAATCCTTGATAAGATTATCAGAGAAGAAAAGAATCTGACTGTGGAGGAGTTGATAAAGAGGGCACTTAAAAACTTGTAATAGAGAAGACTAGCCGGTTTGGGATCAGGAATATCATATAAAAATATTCTGACTATATCTTATATTGTTCTGCTCGCTGCTACGGCTTTACGGTCGAGAGAAACATATGGTCAGATAACACAACAAACAATCACACCTGATACAATCCCAAAACCAATACTGAAATTAGAGGATGTTTCCGGTATACCCTGGGAATCAACACAAAAGTCCCCACTTTTCCTCGACAATCCGTCAAATATCAAGTCAACTGTTGTTTATGATCCGGGGAAAAACGAATATATTATTTATCAGAAAGTCGGAGATTTTAATTACCGTATTCCGGTACATATGAGCCCGGAAGAGTTCTGGGAATATGAGTTTGACAGAGCAATGCGCGATTACTGGCAATCAAGGATTGCCGGTGAAGAAGTTGGATTCAGATCAACGCTGATACCACAGATTGAGATAGGCGGAGCGGCATTTGATAAGATATTCGGGAGTAATGTTATTAATATTATTCCGCAGGGATCGGCAGAACTCATTTTCGGAATTAATATCTCAAGAATTCAAAATCCAACTCTTTCAGAGAAACTCAGGACTATCCCCACCTTTGATTTCAAGGAAAAAATTCAAATGAATGTAACGGGTACCATCGGTGATAAAATGCAACTGGGTGTCAATTATAATACTGATGCAATGTTTGAATTTGAGAACAGGACAAAACTTCAGTATGCTGGCAAGGAGGATGAGATTCTTAAACTGGTAGAAGCAGGAGATGTCACGCTTCCTTTAACAGGAACCCTTATTACCGGAAGCTACAGCCTTTTTGGTCTTAAAACTGAAATGCAGTTCGGCAAGCTTACAGTTACAACAGTGCTGTCACAGCAGAAAGGAGAATCTTCAGTAATTGATGTGAGAGGCGGTGCCCAATTAAGTGACTTTGAGGTATATGCCGATGAATACGAAGCAAACAGACATTTTTTTCTTTCGCAATATTTCAGGGATATTTACGATGATGCCCTTAAGAATCTCCCTGTTGTAAGTTCAGGGATTAATATCGAACGTATTGAGGTATGGATCACAAACAAGACAAGCCGTTTTGAGGAAGGCAGCAACAGGAATATCGTTGCTTTTCTGGACCTTGCTGAGAATGATAATCACATATTCAACAATATACCTGCTTTCCAGGCGACTCCCGGTGCCGGGTTGTTGCCCGACAACAATACCAACCAGTTATATGAACAGCTCACAACAGCCTATGGATTGGTCAGGGATGTTGATCAGGTGACAAACGCTTTTGATCCCTTATATCCGGATTTTCAGATCGGGAGGGATTTTGAGAAGATTGAAAACGCCAGGAGGCTTAATGAAAGAGAGTTTTATTTCAACCGTCAGCTCGGATATATTTCCCTTAACACTGCTCTCAATACAGACGAAGTTCTTGCTGTTGCTTTTGAATATATACTTGACGGAAAGGTATATAAGATAGGAGAGTTCTCAACTGACGGAGTAAACGCTCCACAGACACTTATTCTGAAATTACTTAAAGGTACAACCCTTAGTCCAAAACTTCCGACATGGGACTTGATGATGAAGAATATTTACTCGCTCGGTTCAGGTAAACTTGAAAGAACTGATTTTGCGCTGAATATTCTCTATCAGGATGACGAAACAGGTAACTCAATCAATTACCTTCCCGAAGGGAAGCTTGCAGACCAGATACTACTTCAGGTCATGGGGTTTGATAACCTGAATTCCCAGCTCGACAGAGAGTCCGATGGTTATTTTGATTTCATTGATGATATCACAGTACGAGTTGACAGGGGGAAAATCATCTTTCCTGTCATCGAGCCTTTCGGCAGTCACCTGAGAAAGAAAATATCTGATAACCGTATAGCTGATAAATATGTTTTTCAGGAGCTTTATGATTCAACCCAGACAGTAGCAAGGCAAATGGCCGAGAAGAATAAATTTCTTATGACAGGCCAGTACTCTTCCGAATCGGGATCGGAGATCCGGCTTAATGCAACAAGCATCCCCCAGGGAGCAGTGAAGGTAACTGCCGGTGGTGTTCCTCTTACTGAAAACATTGATTATACTGTCGATTATAATATGGGGAGTGTAAGAATCATCAATCCTGCACTGATTGAATCCCAGACACCCATCCAGGTATCTCTTGAAAGTAATCAGTTCTTTGGTTTCCAGACCAAAACCCTTCTAGGTACTCATCTCGATTACAGGATATCTGATAATTTTAACATCGGGGGTACTGTATTACATCTTACTGAAAGGCCATATACTCAAAAGGTAAATTTTGGGGAAGAGCCGATCTCAAATACCATCTGGGGATTAAACACATCCTATAAAACAGAGTCCCAACTGCTGACAAAGATCATAGATAAGGTCCCCCTTCTCGAAACCAAGACTCCCTCAACTTTTTCCTTCTTTGGGGAATTTGCCAATCTGATCCCCGGGCATTCAAGGGCAATCTCAAGCGCTGGCAACTCCTATATTGATGATTTTGAGGCAAGTGAAATACCTCTTGATCTTAAATCATTTAATGCCTGGACCGTGTCAAGTATCCCGCAGGGTCAGGATCAGCTTTTTCCGGAAGCAAGGTTTAATAACAACCTTGTGAGCGGATACAACAGGGCTAAGATATCCTGGTATGTTATTGATCCGCTTTTCCTCAGGAACGGAGCCTCCACACCTGATCACATAAAGCAAAATGCCGATGAACAATCGAGCCATTTTGTCCGGGAGATCTATGAAAATGAAATATTTCCCTACAGGGAGAGTCCCAGCGGAATACCAACAAATATAGCTGTATTGAACATTGCATATTACCCTGAAGAAAAGGGCCCGTATAATTATGATACTGATCCCGGCCCTTATTCAAGGGGGATGAATGCAGATGGCAAGCTTAATGATCCGGATTCAAGATGGGGCGGCATTATGAGAGAGGTTCTTACAAGCGATTTTGAGACTGCAAACATTCAATACATTAAATTCTGGCTCATGGATCCTTTTGTCGAGGATCCTGAACATGAAGGAGGTGATCTTTACATTAACCTCGGAAATATTTCAGAAGACATTTTGCGGGATTCACGAAAAAGTTTTGAGAATGGCCTGCCGGGCTCAGCTGAGTCCAAAAATATTGATACAACAGCATGGGGCCGGGTGCCGACTGTTCAGGCTGTGGTCCATGCTTTTGACAATGCTCCCGAATCGAGGTTATACCAGGATGTCGGCTTCGATGGGCTGAGAAATCAGGATGAACAGACATTCTTTACTGATTATCTGGATAGATCAATGCTGATCGCAAATCCGGAGGTTTATCAGGAAATACTAAAAGATCCCTCTAGTGATGACTTTCACTATTTCAGAGGATCTGATTACGATTTTGAACAGAAAGGAATACTTGACAGGTATAAGAAATATAACGGGCAGGAAGGTAACTCCCCTACTTCGGAAATGTCGCCTGAACCTTATCCTACTACAGGTTCCACCTTACCTGATATGGAAGATATTAACCGTGATAATACTTTAAGTGAAACAGAAAGCTATTATCAGTACAGGGTTAGCATCAGACCAGGAGATATCAGGGTTGGTTCGGACTATGTTGTTGATGAGATTGAATATGAAGCTACCATGGCAAACGGAGTTAAGTCAAAAGTGAAATGGTACCAGTTCAAAATCCCGATAACCGATTATTACAAAGTTATCGGACCAATAAGAGATTTTAAGTCTATACGTTTTATGAGGATGTTTCTCAGGGATTTTGAAGAACCTTTAGTGATGCGGTTTGCTAAACTCGATCTGGTAAGAGCTGAGTGGAGAAAATATAATATCTCGTTTATGGAGGGCGGGGAAAGGATAACCATACCCGAAGCTGCTGACGGCACTTTTGAAATTAGTTCGGTAAGCATTGAAGAGAATTCAGGGAAAGAGCCTGTCAACTACGTTTTGCCACCGGGTTTTACCAGGATAGTCGATCCTCAGAATCCCCAGTTGCGCCAGCTTAATGAGCAGGCAATGGTTCTCCGGGTTCAGAATCTCGAGGATGGTGATGCCCGTGCAGCCTTCAGAAATGTTAATCTCGATATCAGACAATACAGAAGGCTGAGGATGGAAGTGCATGCTGAAGCAATGATCGGACAACCACTTTATGATGATGAACTGACAGCTTTCATAAGGATAGGATCGGATTATAAAGGTAATTTTTATGAGTATGAAATTCCTTTAAAGCTCACTCCGCCAGGCAGATACGATAATAAGAGTGACGCATCGAGAGCGCTGGTATGGCCCGAAGAAAACAGTTTCAATATTGACCTCACAATATTCCAGGAAGCCAAGCAGGAACGTAACCGTCAGATGCAGGAGCCAGGTTCGTCACTCAGTGTATCGGATGTATTTATTTATAATTATGAATCACACAGGATTGCAGTCTCAGGGAATCCCAACCTGAGCAATGTAAAGGTAATAATGGTAGGCGTGAGGAATCCTATTAAGACCAGAAGTACAGGCTCTGATGACGGCAATCCCAAATACGGCGAAGTATGGGTAAATGAATTGCGTTTGAGCGATTTTATTGAGAATGGAGGCTGGGCTGCCAATGCACATGTTCAGGCCAGGCTGGCTGATTTTGGTACAGTCGATATGGTTGGTCAGGCAAGCACTCCCGGATGGGGAAGCATTGATAAGAAAGTAAATGAGAGAAGCAAGGAACAGATAGTGAAATATGATATCTCCTCGAGCTTTGAGATGGGTAAGTTTTTCCCCGAGGAGATTGGTGTACGAATACCTGTTTATGTTGGTTACTCTGAGACACGCATTACACCCCAGTATAATCCGCTTGACCCGGATATTCCACTAAAAAAGGCTCTAAAAGAAGCTGTAGATAAAGAGACACGTGATTCAATCAAGACAATATCAGGTGACTATGCCAGGCGAAAAACAATAACAATAAGTAATGCAGGATTAACAAGGCGTGGAGAAAAACCTCACTTATGGGACCTGGCGAACTTTAGTGTTAATTATACATATAATGAGGTTTATCGTAGTAATACCAGAACGGAAATAGATCTTGAGAAGCACTACAGGGGGGGACTGAACTATGATTATCAGTCACAGCCAGCCAATATTATGCCTTTTAAAAATGTCAGGTTTCTGAATTCACCAGTATTCAGAATAATAAAGGACTTCAATCTTTATCTTTTACCTAGAAGCCTGTCGTTCAGAACCGACCTTAGCCGTTATTATAATGAGGTGAAAACAAGGAATATAAATAATCCCTATCTGCGTATCACTCCATCATTCAGAAAGGACTTCGAGTGGAGCCGGATTTATGATGTTAAATTTGATATCACCCGCCAGCTTAAAGTTGACTTTACAGCCACTAATCTTGCCAGGATTGATGAACCAGCCGGAGGTGTTGATAAAAGAAGATACGCCAATCAATATGAAAACTGGCGTGATTCGGTACTTATCAACCTTAAAAACTTTGGAAGGACAACAACATATAACCACTTTATTAATATAACCTATACTATCCCTGTCAATAAACTTCCTCTGTTATCGTGGCTTAATGCCAATGCCCGTTACGGATCTGATTATACATGGCTTGCTGGTCCTCTTTTCCCCGATACCATGAAAATAAACCTGGGAAACACAATAAAAAATCACAATGAGCTTACTTTGACTGCTATGGCAAATCTGACAACTCTCTATGGTAAGTCAAAGTTTCTTAAAAATATCGAGAATAATACACGACCTGATGCAGTTCAAAGGATGAAAGCTGAATATAAGACAGTTACATTTACCAGAGGAAGAGTAAACTTCAGAGCAAATGTGGCCAGGTTTATCACTCATAATTTAAGAACAAGGGATGTAAATGTAAGAGTTTTAAAAAGTGATGGTACTGAATTGAAGGGTAAAGTTGAGATTGCAAGCGAGAACAGGATCAGTTTCACGGCGGAAGAAAGTGCAGATGCCACACAGGTGACAATAGACGGAAGAGTGCGGAGAAAAAGAAATCCGTTCACTGTAACTGGCGAATATATACTAAGGGCATTGATGGGAATCAGGTCAGTCAGTCTTACGTATATGTCGGCTCAGGGACAATTACTGCCAGGTTTTCTACCAGAAACAAAATACCTGGGGATGTCGGAATTTAATGATATTCTGGCTCCCGGCTGGCCTTTTATTCTGGGGTACAGCGATAAGAACTTCTTCGATAAGGCAGTCGGTTATGGCTGGCTTTCCACCGATACACTTTTGAATACTCCTGCTTCGTATAATAATAAACTTGATATCTCCATGCGGAGTACTGTGGAACCCTTTCCGGGACTCAGGATTGACATCAATGCTGACAGAAGATTCCTTGAGAATGTAAGTTCTTATTATATAGCTGATTATAATGGGAATTTCCCTGACAGTACGCGAAACCGTATCGTTACAGGTAATTTTTCAATTTCCGTTATCTCCTGGGGAACTGCATTCGAAAAGATATCAAAGGATAATGACTATGTATCTCCTACATTTGAGGCTTTCAAGAGAAATTCGGTAATTATATCGGAAAGGAGGGCAGAAGAAAGACAAAAGCTTGATCCCGGGTATGATCCGGATACCGATCCTTTAACGGGATTACTTGTGGAAGGACCTTACAAGAGCGGCTATGGCAGCACTTCACGTGAGGTTTTAATACCGGCTTTTTTAGCTGCATATACCAGAACAAATCCCAGAAAGGTAACTCTTGCAACTTTTCCTTCTGTCTTAAAAATGATGCCTAACTGGAGATTGAACTTTGACGGATTATCAAGGTTCCCGTTTATACAGAGAATCTTCAGATCAGTAAATATTTCCCATCAGTACAGAAGCATATATCAGGTTGGTTCCTATACTACAAACCTTAATTACAGTGCTGATGCAAATGGTATCAGTGCCATAAGAGATTTGCAGAATAACTTTATCCAGCAATATGAAATAAATGTTGTTACAATTAGTGAACAGTTCAGTCCTCTTATTAATATTGATCTGAACTGGAAGAACAGCCTGAACACAAGGATCGAATGGAAGAAATCGAGGACTGTTTCACTGAATCTTACAAGTAACCAGATAGCTGATGCACGTATCAATGAGCTGATTTTCGGAGCAGGATACAGATTCGATGATGTTAAGATAATTGTCAGAACAGGCGGAAGTCAGAAAACACTGAGAAGCGACCTTAATATAAGATTTGATCTGGTGATACGTGATAATAAAACAGTTGCAAGAAAACTGGTTGAAGATGTAAATCAGCCAGTAGTCGGACGAAAAGAATTTACAATAAGAGCCCAGGCTGACTATGTTCTGAGCGACAGGTTCAACCTGCAGATATTTGCCGATCACACCATGAACAATCCGTTTGTTGCCAATACCTTTCCAACCTCGAATACCAATTTCGGATTCAGTCTCAGGTTTACACTGGTCCAGTAAGAAAATCTGCTACCGGAATTTCCTGAAAATTATAATTTCAGACCTTTAATAAATAAAAAATCTCTATTTTTGGATGGCTTTCAAAATAAGAACAGAATTCTTTAATCAAATAACAAGATTCAGATATGAACATTCCGGTAGATCTATTTTATACAAAAGACCATGAATGGCTTCGGATTGATGGAACCGAAGGATTTGTTGGTATTACTGATTTTGCACAGAGCGAGCTGGGTGATGTTGTTTTCGTTGAAATTGAAACACTGGGGGAGACTCTGAGTAAAGAAGAAGTTTTCGGAACAATTGAAGCAGTAAAGACAGTGTCAGATTTGTTTATGCCGGTCGGCGGTGAGATACTTGAAGTAAATCCGGCACTTGAGGAATCACCGGAACTGGTTAATAAAGATCCTTATGGCAAAGGATGGATGATCAGAATCAAAATTACAGATCCTTCGGAAG
>Ga0315545_1001659_pt1 | contig 21366 bp, 15 predicted proteins | sample SalMarSW160210MG_FD_203096 | JGI IMG/M metagenome (GOLD analysis project Ga0315545, IMG submission 203096) | Salt marsh sediment microbial communities from the Plum Island Ecosystem LTER, Massachusetts, United States - Salt Marsh Sediment SW1602-10 ...
GGACAACCTGGAGGTGAACATCTCGGAACTCCAGATCGAGATTGAGGACGACGAGGCGACGGTCTCTTTGCGCTTCAGGCTTCTCGGCGAATACGTGGGGCGCATGGATCGGTTCGTGGGTCAGAGAGGTTTTGTTCTAGGCAAACCACTCAAGGCGGCGAGAGCCACGCTGCACCTGAGCAAACGTCGCCCGGCAAATGCGCCCTCTGAGGCGAAGGCAGTCTGGATGCTCTATCGCGTGACCGATTTCGATCCCGGTTACTGAGGCCTTCAACACAACGATGCTCGACATCGAATAGGAAATCATGCACAAGCTCAGAGTAGGAATCATCGGCTGCGGACGGATTGGGTCTCTCCTTCGATGGGACCCCTACAGGCGAAAGCCTTGCACGCACGCCGGCGCATTTGCCGGATGCAATGCCACCGAGGTGGTCTGTGCCTGCGACATAGACCCCGATCGGCTCGCGCAGTTCAGGGCTGACTGGGGCGTCACTCGTCTTTATCTCGATTATCGAGAGCTCCTGGCCAAGGAGAAGCCGGACATTGTGTCGGTCGCATCCTGGACAAGCACGCACAAGGACATAGTCATCGAGGCGGCCAACTCCGGCCTCAAGGGGATACTCTGCGAGAAGCCCATCGCGCTTTCGCTTGCTGACGCGGACGAGATGATAGGCGAATGTGAAAACAACGGTGTTGTGTTGATGATAAACCACGAGCGACGCTGGGACCAGCGATTCCTTGCCGCCAAACAGCTCATTGATGATGGCGCCATCGGCGCCTTGAGGAGTATAAGGGGTGAAATGCTCTGTGGCGTCCCGGACGAAAAGAGCTGGAAGAGCGACCTGTCACTAGTGGGCGGCGGTCCGCTGCTTCACGATGGGACGCACCTCTTCGATCTCATACGCTACTTCGCTGGCGAGGTCACATCCGTCGTGGGTTTCGTTCAGCGCAACACAACACTTCCTATCGAGGATTCTGCCACGGCGACGCTATTGCTTGAAAGTGGGATATTGGCCAGTGTTGAGGTTGGCGGCAGAAGAGGCTACTTCCATTTTGCGCTGGAGTTTTGGGGCACAAACGGCAAGATAGCTGTCGGTAACGGCATTAACGACCTTTGGATAGGAGCAGAGTCCCCGAGCTTTGATGGCTTTCGTGAACTTGCGCCTCAAGAGTTCCCGCTCCCTAAGTCTTATAGGAGCTCTTACCTTTCGATAGCTGAGGATATGGTGGAGGTCATCGCCGGCAAGAAGCGGAACCGGTCGAGCGGCCAAGACGCAAGAGAGGCTTTGCATATAATCTGGGGCATCTACGAATCAGAGAGGCTGGGGAATATCGTCGTTGACCTGCCCATTATCCAGAAAGATGTTTCACCACTCGTCGAGATCCTGAAGAGACATCAGATAAGGCGTACGAGCTGATGTCAGGTCTTCGTGTTCTGACCACATATTCGTATGACGCGTGGGGCAAGACAACCGAGAGCACGATAACAGGCGCCGTCAGCATCCCCTTCCGCTACACCTCGCGTGAGTGGGACGCCGACGCTGATATGTATTACTATCGCGCCCGCCACTACGCGCCCGACCAGGGCCGCTTCCTCTCCCGCGAAGCCCTCAAGCGCAGCGACACCCCCTGGACAACCTCCTTCGCCTACGTCGCGAATAATCCGGCGAACTACACAGACCCACAGGGCACGACCAGGTTTTATGTTCTTGGCGTGGGTCCGGTTTCAACACTTTGTGAGGAGATCCCTTGGGGGCAAGGAGAGTTGTTCTGCGAAGAGCCGAAGGATGACCGTTTCGTGGGGGTTCTTAACATGTGCATGATGGCCCGGAAATACTGCATCGATCACTGCTATGTTTGCCAGGACGGGAGTGAAGATGCAGCGACGAACGCCCAAATGTGTGCACGTTGCTGCGATTGTATGCAGAAGCAGTGTTTTGCCGAAGAATGGTATTGTCACGCTGCGTGGGACCCGCATTCAGGCTGGAGGTGGTCTTCCGAGGAGATGAATCAAGACTGGGTTCATCGGCTGGTCGCAGCGGAGGAGGGCAAGTTCTGTCAGGGATACTGCGGCCAGCCGCAGTTCAGCTTCCACTTCATGGGCCAATCTGGTTGGCGCGACCTAGAATTTGGGACGGAATGTGACGATCCAGGTATATTCTTTGAATGGGGCGCATGGAGTGACGAGTGTTACATGGCTTGGTTCGTTAAAGACAAGATCAGGAACAAGTGCGGGAAGATATGTTGGTATAATGGATGCGGAAGATACCGGTGGGTGGGGAGTTCGGTGGCCGGGAAGTGGGTCCCTACGAGGTGGTCTGATGATTTAACCGAGGACGAAACAACTAGGTGTTGGCTCTGGGTAAATGCTAACGAGAAATGCCCCACTCGCCGGAGGTTTCATTATGGGCTCTACACCAAAGAGGCGCAGAACTGGTGGGCAGGGAATACGTTCTTGTGGGATTATTATTTGGGCTATGCTGCCCTTCAGCACACCAGCGATCTGCCACGTGAGCTTTTCGACGCCTCGAATCCCGATAGGATCTTCGAGACGCCCATTGTTCAGCAGTTTCCTTGGGGAAGTTTCCTTTTCGAGTTCGACGTCATGGTTAACCTGTATGGGGTGGACTACTGGGGCATGCTGGCCAATGACCTCCAAGAGACGTTCTTCACCTTCTGCCGAGAGGGAGGTTGTGATGAGACGTGGAACCCAAATGATGGTCAATGCGAGGCCTGCGGCCAGTCGCAACCGTTGGCGCTGCTGCCGCTACAGGTAGCTAAGTAACATGAATGCATCAAAAGAGGGAGGTATTCGGACAATGCGCATTGCGCATATCATCATGATGGCAGTCATTGGCGTTTTCCTGTTTGTCAGCTATCTCGCGACGGCACAAGATGTCGATTACTGGGCTTGCGGTGAAACGCCGGGCCTGCCCGAGGCAGAGCGTGGCTTAACCTCGGTTGGTGCAGGAATCCTCGGGGATGAGGTTCCACTGGCCATCTTTGAGAAGACGGACGTTGACCAGACGATAGCGTGCTGGTTTGATGGGCACGATTGGCATTTGGTAAATCTACCAAATGGGAAATGCTCCGATATCGCGCATGGCCCTGACGGCAAGGTGTGGCTGAAGTTCTGGTCCTGGCTTTATCCAGGTGCGATGTACATTGATGAAGATGGGTATCATGAACCCCGCGTCACGTCCGGCTCGTGGATTTGGCTGTACTGTGGCTGGTCAATAGACGTAGTGTCTTGGCGTGGGCTGGATTTCCTGCTTGTCGGCGGGGACCCACTTGACTACTATGCCGCCTCGTTCGCCTCATACTGCGAGCCCTCGTGCGATGAGGTCGAGTTTGTGGGCCACCTGGATGGTGGTGGAGGAGGGGAGATGAGATGTGCTGTTTCGGGCGATTATCTGGCAATGCAGTCGTGGGCACCACTTAGGATAATCGAGCTTACAGGGGTCGGATTCTGGGACCTACCTGTGTCAGTTGATGTGCTCGACCCACAGGGCACCAACTCCTACTTCTGGGTGCACTTCTGGAGATACAATCCTGGTTTGCTCCAGATAGACGCCACTACACGCAGCTATCACATGGTAGACTGGGCTGAGGGAATCGCTGTCGGGACAACCGTCGTCAGTTGGCAGGGCATGTGGCTTCTGGGGAAATCCACGAACAACCTGGAGCATTTACTTCTAGCATACTGGTCCTTTCACGAGAACGAGCCGGTGCAAATCCGGGAGATCCCCCCGTCAATGGGCACGGAGCTTTACAGCGGTGTGTCAATGACGCCTCCATCCAAGATCATAAGCCTGACTACGTCGGGGCATTTATGGTTTACAACGGAGAAAGCTGTGGGCAGATGGCGTCTCGAGGGCATCCCCATGCCTTATGAGGCGCGGGTTGAGGCGCAGGCGAAGGAGGGAGGTGCGGTCGAGGTCGAGATAGAGTTCGACAACCTGCGCATCATAAGAAACGACGCGATGCTGCATCTCAAGATAGAGTGCCTCGGAGTGGATGACGAGGAGCCGGTGTGGCTCTCGGCGTCTTATCAGGTCTATCACGAGTTTCAGCCGCAGGAGACTTTCCGCTACTCGTTCCAGTATGTTCCCATTGTGCTGCCGTCGATGGACAGGATACGTTATTCCGTCCATACGACCTACATTGACGTGAACGCCCCACCAGCAGACGAGGAGATCATAACCTCCAACATCGCGACGGCGGAGGTGAGGCTGGATTGAACCGATGCAGCGCACGACCCCCATGCAGGGGAGGTCTCCTTCATTGCCGAAGCGACGCGAACGCGGCGCCTCGGCCCAGAGTATGGGTGTGGCCCCACCACCCTCGACCCAGGCTACGGGTGCGGCGGCTCGCCGCCACCACGACGCGCTCGGCTCGACGCGCGACATCACCGACTCAAATGAGATCACCGTGACCACGTATTCGCGTTTGACCGGAGGAGACTGATGCCTGAGCTAAGAAAAAGTCCCATTGTAAGACGTTGGGTTATCATTGCCACGGAGAGGGCCAGGCGGCCAATGGACTTCCATTCGGCAAAAAAGGAGCCTAAGAGGTCGGGCGGTTTCTGTCCGTTTTGCGCGGGCAACGAAGACAAAACGCCGCCGGAGATATACGCCCTGCCGCACGATGGGCGCCGACCCAACACCCCTGGCTGGTGGACGCGCGTGGTCCCGAACAAGTTCCCCGCACTCGCCATTGAAGGCGACCTGGGTCGGCAAGCCCGGGGACTTTTCGACGTCATGAACGGGATAGGAGCCCACGAAGTCATCATCGAGACGCCTGACCATGACCTCGAGATGGGCGACATGCCAATTCCGCAACTGGAGGCTGTGCTTTCCACCTATAAGGCAAGGATACTGGACCTAGTCAACGACTTCAGACTTCGGTATGTCCTTATTTTCAAGAACTTCGGGTCCGCGGCAGGCGCGACCCTTGAACATCCGCATACGCAGCTGATCGCAACTCCGATAACGCCGCGAGCTGTCAAACAGGAGCTTGCGTCCGCCCAAAGCCACTTCTATGACAAGGAGCGATGCCTCTTCTGTGACATTCTCTACCAGGAGATCAAGGACCACGAGAGAATCGTATCGGTCAACGACCACTTCGTCGTGCTATGCCCGTTTGCCTCACGATTCCCGTTTGAGACCTGGATATTCCCCCGGACCCACGCTGCTCACTTCTCCCGCGCCTCAGACAAGCTGCTTCACGAGCTCGCACTGGTTCTCAGGGATACTTTGAAGCGCATTGCGGTCGCGCTCTCATCGCCGCCCTACAACTTCGTGTTGCACAACGCGCCGAACGTCAAAAGCAGGGCTCGGCACCCTCGCTACTGGCAGACGCTCGATCTCGACTTTCACTGGCACATCGAGATTATGCCCAGGCTCACAAAGGTTGCAGGTTTTGAGTGGGGAACTGGCTTCTACATCAATCCGACCCCGCCTGAACAAGCCGCCCAATACCTCCGCGATGCCGAAGTATCATGGCCTGATTGACTCGCACTGCCACCTTACGGCGCCTCAATTCGACGAAGACCTGGTCGCGGTGCTCAAACGGGCTCAAGATGCCTCGGTCATCGGGATCAACGTCGTCGGATACACCGTCGAGCACAGCCTGAAGGCGGTCGGGATAGCTGAACGTTCCGAGAACCTATGGGCATCCGTTGGCGTCTCTCCGCACGACGCAAAGGATGCGCCCCGTGATTTCGAGAGGTCGCTTCAGACCATCGTGGAGGAGAATCGGGACACGGTCGTGGCGATCGGTGAGACGGGCCTCGACTTCTTTCACCTGATCTCTCCGCGCGACGTGCAGATTGCGTCCTTTACAAGGCATATCGAGCTCGCCGTGGAGCAGAAGCTGCCGCTCGTCGTCCACATGAGGGACGCTTTTGAGGACACCCGCAGAGCCCTAAGTGAGAACAATGCACCGGCAGTTGGCGGCGTGTTTCACTGTTTCACCGGGACTCCGAGGGAGGCCCTCGAAGCCGTCGAGCTCGGGTTCTATGTCTCTTTCTCAGGCATCGTAACGTTCAAAGGCGCACGCCAAGTCCGCGAATGCGCCGCGGCCGTCCCAGACGCTCGGCTGCTCGTCGAGACCGACGCACCGTTCCTCGCGCCAGCGCCGATGCGCGGCAACCGAAACGAGCCGTCATTCTTGGTTCACGTGGTAGAGGAATTGGCGAGAATCCGCAACACAACGTCCGAGCAGATTGGCCGAATTACTGCAGAAAACGCCCGGCGCCTGTTCCTACCCGATTGCAGTCCGTAGGGGCGGCTCATGCGCCCAGCACGTCGGCAATCTCCAAGTAGAGCTCCTCGGTCTTGTCTCTCAGCTCCGCGACGTCTTTCTCGCTTACGTTGTGCTCAAGTATCAACGGCAGCTCCGCGAGCTCCTCGCTGGTGAACAACTCGCCGTGACGTTCTCTCACAGGGAAGAATCTGTCCGTCGTGAAAAGAACCTGAGCCAGGACCTTGTTCTCTTTGGCCGATTCGGGTGAATGATGATTGGCGACGGCATCTGAAAGCGAAGGGGGGAAGTTCCAATGCTTGAAGATGTGCCGGGACACCTCGCTGTGGTCTGTCCCAATAACGTCCCGCTCAACCTCAAAGAACTCGAGCGAAAGCACCTCGCACCACTCGTAGAAACGCGATATGTATCCCGGCATCTTGTCTAGAATGGCGAGCTTGCCGATGTCGTGCAAAAGGCCTGCCACGAAGGCCTCATCAACTTGAATTCTCCCAAGGCTAACCCGCTTCGCTAGCAGCCGAGAACCGATGGCACACTTGAGCGAATGCTCCCAAAGCACCTTGTGGTCGTAGTTACGTTTGGCGTCTTTGCGGAATAAGGTGTGCGCTGAGGCGGTCACCACGAGCCACCGCACCGTCAAAAAGCCCAAGGCAGTGATCGCCCGCGTCAGTGTCGAGATTGTCCCGCCGCGCCCGTAGAGCGCGGAGTTTGAGAACCTGAGTATCTTGGATGCAAGCGCCTCGTCCGCCTCGATGACTCTCGTGAGCTCCGGGAGCGTCCCTTTGGAATCGGCTGTTATCCGCATCACTCGGACCGCAATTGCCGGAAGCGCTGGCAGCTCCTGCGGCTCCGCCAACACGTGCACCAGGTCCAGATCGGCCAGCCTATGCTTCTCCTCCACAACCTGGTTAAGTGCTTCCTCAACCTCTAGCATCTCTGAACTCTCCTACAAGTGTTGACCCATGACATCCTCCCCACATCCTAATATCCGCCAAATCCTCCGCGCTGTCAACAAATCCTGGACACGCCGCCTTCAATGGCGATGTCGCAAACAGATCCACTCGCGCGTCATTTCACGTATCATCCTACGCAATCAGACCACAGCATTTACAGCAACCGGCTCAGGCGTTAGCCTCCATCCTTGACTGGTTACGCGCATGGCACTATTGTGGCTTGCGTTGGCTTACAGAAGGAGGTTTTGTTGAAACAGAAGCGGCATTCGAGTGAGTGGGCTCTGATCGTGCTGGCGGCGATATTCCTCGCGGTTCTGGCATCGAGAGCCGGTGACGTTGAGAGCGTCTCCACCGATCGCGGCTTTGTGTCGTTTCAAGCGCAGAACGCGAGCCTTTTTTTGTTCCGTGACCAATGGCTGGGCAACGCGCAATGGCCACTCGGTCAAACCCGATATGACCGGGCAAGCCTGGAGCTTTTCAACCAGTTTGCGGTTCGATCGAGCTTCGACACCGCTCCGGATTACGTTCTGAGGGCAGTGCCCGGCATAGGCGCCAGACTGTCGGCCTCGCTGATTGAGTTCAGAGAGGCAAAAGGCGGGCGCATCTCCTCGGACCAGCTCCGGTCGATACCGGGCATTGGACCGAAGACAGCGGACGCACTTGAGAAAGCCTTCGTCTTTGGTCCGCCCGAACCCCCGCCCGACCCCATCAAGATCTGTCTGTAATGGACGTTCTTGAGGGATTGAATCCCCGCCAGGTGGAGGCGGTGCTGGAGACCGAAGGCCCCGTCCTCGTCCTGGCCGGCGCCGGCAGCGGGAAGACCAAAGCCATCGTCCACCGAATCGCATACCTTTTAGACGGAGGCATCTCGCCCAGACGCATCCTGGCGGTTACATTCACCAACAAGGCCGCTGGCGACATGAGAAGCCGTACTATCGACATGGTCGGCAGCGCCGCGGAGGCAGTCTGGCTTTGCACTTTTCACTCCCTCTGCGCTCGCATTCTGAGGGTGCACGTAGAGAAGCTGAAACCAATCGCGGGCCGGCAGCCCTACCGACGAGGCTTCTCAATCTACGACGACGATGACAGGAGGCAGCTTCTGTCCAGTTGCATCAAGGACCTTGGCCTCGAACGCAGCGCCGAGAGCCTCAAGGTGGCGCGCCGGTGGGTCTCCTACGCCAAGCTCAATGGCCTGGAGCCAGAGGAACTCGAGGCTCGGCTTGCAAGCGACGGCATGTCCAGATTCGCTCGCGTTTACGAGCGATACCTGATACGGACCGCCGCATCGAACGCGGTGGATTTTGACGACCTTCTGGCCCTCGCCCTGCGGCTACTCGAGGAGAATCAGGAGGTCCTCTCCGTCTATCAGGACAGGTTTGAGTATTGCATGGTCGATGAGTTTCAGGACACTAACCGCGTCCAATACGAGCTGATGAAACGGCTCGTCGGGAAGCACAAAAACCTCTTCGTAGTCGGCGACGATGACCAGTCGATCTACGCTTTTCGAGGCGCCGACCTGCGGAACATACTCGATTTCGAGAGGGATTTCCCGGACGCGAAGTTGATACACCTTGACCAGAATTACCGCTCTACGAAGAGTATCCTTGCGACGGCGTGCTCGTTGATCGCAAAGAACCTCGGTAGGAGGAAGAAGGAGCTTTTTACCGAGAACATCGCCGGCGAGCGGGCGGAGTTCTGCACGTGCGGGACCGAGCAGGCCGAGGCGGAGTTCGTCTGCGAGGAGATACAGAAGCTCCGAAGGGCCAATGGTGCCGATTTCTCTACGATTGCGGTCTTCTATCGGACGAACGCGCAATCGAGAGCCGTTGAGGACGTTCTAATCCGGCGCGGGATACCATACACGATTGTCCGCGGCCTGCGGTTCTACGAGCGCAAAGAGGTGAGGGATATCATAGCGTACCTCAAGGTCTCAGTCAACCCAAACGATGACGTAGCGCTCGCGCGGGTCATCAACGTGCCCCCACGCGGGATCGGTAAGGTCTCGCTCAGACTCATTACGGGCGAGGCGCACGACGCGGGGTGCTCCCTCTTCACCGCTGTTGGCCGCCTGAAGGATTCCGATGCGGTAAGACCTACGTTGCGCCGAAAGCTGACCTCAATTCACGCTCTGGTAGCCTCGCTCAGTGAGATTGCCGGTAGACCGAAGCAGTGTCCGGGTGGGTTCATCAACCACCTGCTCCAGGAGACGGGCTATCTGGAGTACCTGCTCGAGAGCCAGGAGGGCGGTGAGAAGACACGGGCCGAGAACGTCAAGGAGCTCGCAACCGCAGCCCAGGCGTTTGAAAAGAAGCATCCGGGTGCGAGCGTGGAGGATTTCGCCCATCACGTCGCACTGCTCACCGAGCTGGATGACTTTGACGAGCGGGAGAGTCCCGTGTCGCTTTTGACGCTTCACAGCGCCAAGGGGCTTGAATTCGACGTGGTCTTCGTGATCGGCCTTGAAAGGGGCTTATTGCCACACTACTCCGTCAAGACGAAGGAGCGGTTTGAGGAGGAGCGGCGCCTTCTGTATGTGGGTATGACCCGCGCGAGAAAGAGACTCATCCTCACCAGAGCATTCAGGCGCATGATATTCGGCCGAACGACCGTGAATCCAGAGTCGCCCTTTTTAGCTGAGATACCAGCCGGACTGATCGCCAGGAGGGCCTACTACGGCAATGAGCTGCTCTAGTGGTTACCCGGGGCGAGGCTGCTTCGCCGCATTGAGTCATTGATTCAAATAACGAGGCTGAGTAAATGAAAGCGCTATGGTTCGACGGAAAGCAGCTATCCCTGGTCGATCGAGCCCGGCCCATGCCAGCACCTGGCGAGGCACTGGTTCGGGTGACCCACGCGGGTATTTGCAGCACGGACCTTGAGATACTGAAGGGCTACATGGGCTTTCACGGCGTGCCAGGCCATGAGTTCGTCGGAGTGGTCGAGCGCATTTGAACGGGCGAGGTCTGGCGCCCTAAAAGTGCTTATTCAGATGCCAGAGCGCCCCTGAATCTAAGACAAGCAAGTTCCGTGGCAGGATAGCAGTCCTTACACGCCGCGGGCCGCTCCTCGAAGCAGTCGAAACATGGTCGTTCGTGAGCACATTCAAGGGCAGCGCAGATCTCATCCATTAGCGACGTGACCCATACGCTAGCATCTGCGTCTATCGAAAGCGGGAGAAGTTGGCCTGTCCTGGCCAAGTAGATGCTGACCGAGACGCCATCAGGCGGCAAGGCATAAAGCGAGGAAACTGCGAGGGCATAGGCCGCCATCTGCGCCTTGTACCGCTCGACTATCCCGGTTGAGTCCCGGTCGGTCTTGTAGTCAACGACGCACATGTGCCCAGATTTGTCCTCGTAGAGCAGGTCAATCTTTCCGCGAAGGATGCCGGCCTCACGCCGAAGAACAAACGGGACCTCGCGCCGCACCCGGCGCGCTGCCCGGAGCGCCTCTGCCAGGCGCGAAGCGCGAAACGTTGAAAGAAAGCCCCGGAGAACATCCCGGACGGCAGAGTCCTCGGGAGTCTCTGCAAGTGAGGCCAGGATGCGGACGTCTTCAGTATCATCCGCGACATCCAACTGCTGAAAGACTTCGTGGACGAGGGTCCCGAATTCGGCGCCCTGTGTCTCGTCTTGCTGAGAATCACCCACAAGTGGGGCCTCATCAGTCGTCAACACCGGGCTAAGGATGCGGTCGAGCAGATAGCGCCTGGGGCATGACCAATAGCTGTCCAGATCGCTCGGCGAGACCTCCGGCGCGAAGTCCACCGGACTGCACCTGAGCACAAATCGCAGTTGTGGCTCGACGGGGCGGGGCCTATTAGTTGTCCCCGGGCCGAGTGCACTTGCCGCAGCATGGAGCCGCTCGATGGTCCCGCGCGGGCCCGCTCCCGCAATCGCCTCGCGGGGTATCTGTTCCTTGCAGCTGAACAACGCCACTGGGCTGTCAAGGCTTTCGATTTGGACACGCGTGGCCTCCCTGCCGACCGAATCAGACGTCACGTCAAGTAGTTTCAGCACTCTCGATCCCAATGAACGATTGGGTTTATTCTCGGCGGTTCCGCTAAGCAAGAGATGATCTCTTGCGCGGGTACACGCTACGTACCATAGCCTTCTCTGTTCGTCGGACGCCGCTTTCTTGAGGCGCGGTTTTATGGCGTCGCGCAATTGCGTGTTGACCTGGTTACCCCAAGCGGCGGCATCTGGAACCCTCAGTCCCAGGCCGAATTCCGGGTCGATGTAAACCGGCTCGCTCCCACCCCAATGCGGCTTGGCGAAAACATCGACAACGATAACGATAGGAAACTCAAGCCCTTTTGCAACATGGATTGTCATGATCTTGACACCCTCCCCGGCCTCAAGGTCGGGGCGAGCCTCCGCCTCCCTGACGCCTTCGGTCGAGAGCCTCTCGAGAAGCCGAATGACGGGCCCAGGCGAGCGATAACCCCTCCGATCCCACGCACTAAGGATGTCATCGATCTTCTCCAGGTTCGCCACGCACTGCGCCCCGTCCGGCCCGGCAGCGTAGGCCGCAAGGGCCCCAGTTCGACTTAGCATAAAGCGGATGACGGCGCCGGGCCCGCCCGTCGCGGCTCGACGCGATGCCTCGCGAATAAGGTCGTAGGCGAGGGGTAGCGCTTCCTCATCGAGTTCGTCCAGGGCCGGCGCGTCCCATGGGGCGACTGACGCGGCGCCGCGCTGAGCGAGCGACCTAAGCCGTTCCCACAACCTCCCATCCCCTTCCGCCCTACCTGGGACCGCCGACAGCCAAAACAGTGCCTCGTCGCTGACCGAAAAGAATGGGCTGCGCAGAAGCCCCACCAAGGCGATATCGTCGCGTGGGTCAAGAAGAACCTCCAGAAGACAAGAGATATCCTTGATCTCCTGACGCTCGTAGAAGCCCAGGCCGCCTGAAATCAAGAACGGGATGCCACTGCGCCTCAGCGCGTCCTGATACGTGCCCAGGTGCGTGCGCCTGTGTATCAGCAGCGCGATGTCGTCGTAGCGGCATGGCCTCAGTTCCCGCGTAGTTTCATCAAAGATGGCCTTGTTCAGAGCGCTGTTCCCCTCAACCATCGCTGCGATTCGCCGGGCCAGGAGCTCCGCCTCGACCCTGACGTTGTCCTTCCTGAGCCCCTCGGGCTTCGGAAAGAGCAACTCGACCGTGCCTGTATGGTCCGGTGGCTCAGGCGTGCGCCGAGCCAGCATTGAGGCGCTGGGCAGGTCTTGCGTCTCGCTGTCGTCGGCGAACACAAGGTTGATGAATCCTATTATGTTAGGAAGCGAGCGGAAGTTCTCTCGCATCTGGACTCTCGCCCCGCCGCATCCTTCGATTTCCGCGGTCGTGTCGCTGAAGGCTTTCAGATTTGCCCCTCTGAACGCGTATATCGATTGCATCTCGTCGCCCACGACGAATAGCTTGCCCGCTCTGATGACGCCGTCGGCAGTGCTTGAGAGCATCCGAGCCAGCTCCCACTGGAACCGGTCGGTGTCCTGGAACTCGTCGATCATAATCGTTGCGAACTCGGCTCTGAGCCGGTCCAGGATGGCTCCGTCCGGGTGCGCCAAGAGCCTTAGAAGTAAGGTCTGGAGGTCCTCAAAATCGAGCAGCGATAGCTTCTGTTTTCGGGTCGTGTAGGTTGAGTGCGCCAGCAGCGCACCCTGGGCAAGGAGCTTGAGCCGAGCGGCCTCCAGAAGCAGGTCATAGGTGACAGGATTGCGTTTGTCTGGGGCAGACTTCTGCCCGGAGCGGTTCAAGAGCTCTTGGACCCCCTGAACGAGCCTCTCCTCGGGCGCCTCTGCATAAAGCGCGAGGTGGGAACGAAGCGTCTCGAACTGCTCCACCAGGGGCAGGATCAGCTGAATGGCTTTATGGCGAGGATAGACCGCGAACGGGGAGTCGGGTTCTGCACGGTTCTCGGCCTGTCCCCGGTCCAGAAACAACGACTCGACAGCCTCGCGGCGCATCAAGTAGCTCTCGGTTTCATCCAGAATCACGAACTCGGGGTCAAGGCCTGCCTCGAGCGGGAATCTCCGCAGGACCGAGGCGCAGAACGAATGGATTGTCCCGATGTTACATTGCGCCATAGCATCCCGCGCCTGCCGCCACGCGCCTGCAAGTTGGGCCCGTGCGGGTCCGGTCTGTAGCCAATCAATCAAGAGAGAGCGTATCCTGTCCTTCATCTCGGCGGCCGCCTTCTCTGTAAACGTTATGCCCACGACTGATGATAGGTTTTCGGCGACTGACCGGTCGCTCTCGCGTTCGAGTTCAGTCCTGAACGATTCGATGAATCTGGCTACCAGGACGGTAGTTTTGCCGGACCCAGCGGCGGCCCGAAGCACCACGTTGTCAGGAGAAACTACCGCTTCCTTCTGGCTGGGCGTGAGGGTCTCAAGCATCCGCGTGTATCTGCTATTCGTCCCCATACGAGTCATGACTTACACCCTGCCTGACCCAACGCAGGTCATTCTGCATGTAGCCCGGAAATCGCAGTAGGAACACAATCGGACATTGTCATTCAGGGGCCGAGGCGCAAAATCGCCCGCAAGGACTCCTCTCAAGATGTCCGACACCACGCGACCGAGGTTCTCAACGGCAGTGTCAAGCGTCTGTTGCTTGACGTAGTCCTTTATCCCCATCTTCCTCGTTTCCGAGAGAATGTAGTAGCCGGCCGTGGCGTCAGACCCAAGTATCTGCCGTATCGCAGCCACGTAGATCTGCAGCTGGAGCGAAGTGCCCTCCCTTATCTCCTTCGGTTGTGGGATGGCCCCTGTCTTGTAATCCAGCACGCGATATGCCGTTCGTTCGCCCTCAATCCTCACGTCCAGTCGGTCGATGATCCCGTTGATCGCGACGATCTCCTCCCGTCCGTCAACCTCACACCTCAGGAGCAGCGGGTCCTGGCTGAGGCGCTCAGAGGCGCGTTTCGCGTGCTTGCTGCCTCCAAAGGAGCACTCCAGGGCTACAGGTCGCCAGCCCTGCTGCTCGGCGGCTTCGTTCTCCAGGAAAGCATCGAGCAGCCCGCCGGGCGCAAGCAGCAAAGAGGAAACCCTACCCCTTGGGAAACCAGGCGTTACTCTCATCCTGACGTGTTCTCTCGCGGTCTCAAGCAGGTGGGTGCGGGCCTCGTCCAGATTGCTTGGTGTTACCGGACTGATCGAGCCGTCCTGCTGACGCCTGCCGTCGTAGAACGAATACAGGATTTGATGGATTAGCGTTCCGATGTCCTTCGGTGGAACGTCGGGGTCGAATTCCTCCTCAGGTTCAAGCCCCAAAATGCGCCTGGCGAAGAACTTAAAAGGGCAGTTAACGTATTCTTCAAGAGCCGAGCGCGAGAGATAGAGCACGGGTTGCCCGTGCAATTTGGAGAGCTCCTCGTCGGTCATGAGGTTACGAATGTGCGCCGCCAGCGACTCCGAGAGCTTGCCGTCGAATCGCGACCCGTCGGTGGCCAGGTCCATGGACGACTCGAGGCGTCTGACGAGCCCGCGCGGGGTCACGCATCCGGCCCTAGTGTCCTGGCTGCTTTGAATAACAAGGGCAAGCGACTGCCGCAGGAGCTCATCCGAAACAGCTGTCTGACGGCTACGTGCCCAGGAACCCAGCACCGATTGGAGCTCATCGGCGGCGCAGGGGGCCTCATGCCCGGCGCCCAGTTCTTCCCACCGGACCGGTGCAATGCTCCCAGCCGTCTCTATCTCATGGAGGCACGTTGCACGCAGCGTAGGCTTCTCATCGACCGACGTGGGATACGACAAGCATACACCTTCTTGGGGCCGCAGCAGCAGCGAGTGGCTGAGGAACTTGCTCTCCCTCACCTTCTCGTCAAGGGGCCTTAATCCAAGACGCGTCCTCGCGTCCATCGGGAGGAGGACATCGCCCCGGACAGGGCCAGGGAACGCAGCCTCCGTAAGACCCCCACAGAAGAGATAGTCGCAGGGCGAAAGCCAGGCCTCTTTCATTGGCGGAAGCCGGACACCCTCCGACGCCGCGGGAGTCTTGACTCGCTCGTTCTTCAACCCAGAGAGGACTGCCGAACGCAGAAGGGTCAGCGGCGCCTCAGAGATGCCACCGGCGGCAAGCCCCTTGGAGACCTCCTCAACCGTTTCTATGAACCTCGACAGAGCCTTCAGTTCCCCTCGGACCATGTTGGGGTTTTCGCTTTTATGAAATGCCACGGCGAGTCGCTGTGCGATCTCAAGCTCCGAAATGAGCTTCAAACAGACGTCGCAGAAGGAGCCCGGCGCGAATGGCCCTCCGAGCCTCGCTCGCAACGCCTCTAGGACCTGAAGGAGAGCGCCCGTCCGCTCGTCGTGGGTTGCCAGCTTCTTGCTCTTAGTGTCGGCGTCATCCCCCGAGGCTCGCGACTCCGCCATCCGCGCGCGAAGCGCGGCGAAACCCACTCGGAAGCTCTCGATACCCCCTGCGCCGCCACCCTGAATCCTCGCCTTCCTCGTCTGGGCGTCTATGTATTCCGGGTTAATCGGTTTCGGGTGTCCGTCGCCGGTTTGCTTGATCAAGGCCTCGGGACGAAGGAAGGGGCATCTCAGGAACTCAAGCACATCGTCTCGGCGGAAGCCCTCTTGAACCATGTCGAGCACCGACAGAAACGCGCGAACAGCGGCTGAGTGCAGCACAAGAAGCGTCTCTGGGCCCATGACGGGTATCCCATATTCCGAGAGCATCTTTCGCACGTCGCGCTCGCGTTCGGCCAACTGTGGGAACGAGACGACGATGCGTCGGGGCTTGCATCTCCCGTCCACAATCAGCATCTTGATGGCCTTGGCCATCCCACGTAACTCCCGCCTGGGGTCGGCCGCCTCAACGATGTGGACACCGGCGGGCGGCTCCCCATGAGGGCTAGGCTCGTTGGTGCTTTGAGACAATACCTGAGGGGGATAGTCGGAGTATATGCGGTTGGCGATCTGCGGTCTAGCAGCTCTTGAGTCGTCCGCCGCAGAGAATCGCTCGATCTTGACCTCGACCGAGCCGGAAAGTGTCTCAAGCGCCGCAAGTGTCCGCCTGGGGAGCTCGAAGACCTCATCTGAACCCTGTGGCACGAGGTCCAGGCTCACCCAACTCTCGGGCAACGCCTTGATGAGAGATAGAAGCAAGCGCTCCTCGAGCGGGGAGAAACTGAAGAAGCCCTCAACGATCATCAGTTCCACGCCTTGAAGCCTCTTGGCCAGCCCCTCGTGCCCCTGCGACAGCGCCTCGCAAACGAGGACGCCAGCATGTTCCGCATCTATCAGTCCATTTCGCTCAAGGGCGGCGCGATACCTGCCATAAACGATTAGAGCGTCATTGAGCTTGCTGATGCGCCGCGCAGATTGCTTGCCGGTGATTCTTCTTATGTCTCCCGGCGATGTCAGCGAATGCCTCCCGAACGTGGCGAATAGCCTCTTGAGGGTTCTGCTCATCCCTCGACCGGCAGCCGAGGCGCCTATGACGGAGAGCGAACCATCCTTCCTCGCGTTTTCGACAAGCCCGATCATTAAAGCGTCCCGCGCGGCGTCGCTGATGAGATTTCTCTTGTGCTGCAAAGCGGAGAAAAGGTCCCTGAAAAGGGGCCCGAACGTGATGAGCGGGAACGAGAAGAAGCCGGGCAGCTCGTCGAGAATCGCTTTCTCGATCTGCTTGGCGAACGAACGGCTCGGGACAAGATACAGCAGGGAATCCGCCCTATCTTGCCTGAGGCGCTGTTTCAGCTCTTCCCTGAAACGCCGATTCTTGGCTGAGCCGACTGGCCCAAGGCATATTCTGAGTCGTGCCATGTCGGGAACATGATAAGACCCACCAGGCATGGCATTCAAGACAATCTATCCAGGAGCGCTTCTGAGTCGGTCTCATTCGGCCGGCCCAGCGAACGAGACAGGTCAGTTCGGCGGATTCTCGTCGAAAGAAAGCGCCTCGTTCTTGGCGAACAACTTGAACATGTCGGCAGCGAGTCTTTGGATGTAGTCCGAGTTCTCAACACAGTCAACCCAACGGTCTGGAATCGCATCGACACCCTGGTAAGCCCCCAGAATCGCTCCGCAGATGGCGCCAGTCGAATCGCTGTCACCGGAATGATTGACGGCGGCCAAAACGCTGGCCGCGAAGTCGTCGGGAAACCTGAGCGCACAATAAACCGCAATGCCCAGCGCCTCCTCCGCGACCCAGCCCTGGCCGATCGCCGGGATCGCCTCTTCGACACGCTTATCGCTCTCGGCAAGCCTCTGGGACAGGTTCACCATTTCAAGCGTCTCCTCGTGGCGGTCCCACTGGACGAGGCGCTCCTTGCAGAGCTCAATTGCGTCGCTGATCGGCTTGTCTCTGATGAGATGAGCGATCATTTCGGCGAGAAAGCCGGCTGTCAAGTAACCGGACGGGTGGCCGTGGGTGATGGCTCCGAACTCTGCGCCATATCGGAACGCCTCGTCGGTCGGGAACGAAAGCCCCACGGGCGCCATGCGCATCACGCCGCCGCATCCCTTGCTGTCGTTGAACGGTTTCTCGGTTGTACCCATCTGGCCGCTGCCAAGAGCCGACAGGCAAGTCATCCCGGGACCTCTGCGCTGTGCTGGGTCCTTCTGCGTCTCGAACCACTCCAAGTATCGCCGATAGACGACGTCAGCCGCGTCGCGGACGCCCTTTTCCTGCCATATCTGGTGCGCGTCGATGCAGCCGAGAGCGGTCGCAAGCGTCATCTGTGTGTCGTCGGTATAGCAACCTGCCGCAAAGCCTCGATAAGGATGGAAATCCGCAACGCCGCTTTTGCCAAAGGTCCGCTTGATCTCATCGAGCGACATGAACTCGACCGGCGCACCGAGCGCATCCCCAATCGCCACGCCCAACATGCACCCGAGGTACCTGTTCAGCCTGGCGGCGCTATCCTGGGTCAAGCCGTAATACCAGACTCGCTTTGATGGGGAACCTCTCGCGCGTACGCCAGACAGGCCGTGATCTGCTCCTCAGTCAGGTCAGGGAATTCCTCCATGATCTCGGCCGCAGTCCTCCCTGCTGCCAAATAGTCCAGAACAAGGCTTACTTCGATCCTCGTCCCCTTGATTCGGGGCTTGCCACGAAGCACATCGGGTGTGCTGACGATGTGTTCTCGCCAGTTCGCTAAGCTACGCCTCATTCTCATTAAGCGGAAGTAAGAGGCCCACGGGGCCAAGTCAGTATCCGAAGGAGCATGCGAGCCTCTGGAAGGGATGAATATATCCGCCTGCATGCATCATAGGTCAGATACCTGAGGGCCTTGTTCTCAAGATCCTCCGGCCGCAGTTGAGTGAAGTCAGAGCAACCATAGAGCTTCTCCTTGAGCCATGGAGCTTTCTTACCACGGAATTCAAAGCTGACGCTTCTGGCGGCTGCAATCAGGACATCCGTACTGGGGAACAGAACCAAAGGAATAACAAGCGGCAGGCACTCCCAGTTCAGGCGATTGCCGGGAGCGTTGTAGAACTCCGATATCGCTCCATCAAAGATCCGGTATATGACCGCAATCCGCTCTATTTCGTGCCACTCGTTCTGAGCCTTGATTGGCCATTCGGCGTCCGTGTTGAGAAGGAGCACATCGGAATGGCATAAACCCCTTGAAATGCCATCCTTGAACTCGCCAACCGAGCTATGAATGACACTCACGATCGCTTTTCTCAGTTTGATCGCAGGGTCCGTAAATAGGCCATATTGGTTAGTGTTCGAGGCCTTCTTTCTGAACTGAGACATCGGGACACTTAGGTCTTTGCCGATCATTCTCTCTTCACATGGCCCCGCGGGCTCTACAAGGGACTTGAGAAACCTGGCCATGATCTCCTGGTCCGTGGGCCCGTCGGCTATTATGCCCAGATACCGGGTTCTATCTTTTGTGTTCGTTAACCGGCTCACCGCCAATGACTCCGCTGTACCAGAGGTTCATAAGGTCCTGTGGCGACAGAATCACAACATCCTTGCCATCTCTATTCTCTACTTCCCCATCGACCGTGCCCAAATCGACAAATCCAAGCAGGGCCGAGTTAAGGTTCCTCACTACGCTCTTGTAGCCTCGCCTTTCGAGTCGCATGTAATGGACATCATTCAGATGCTCAGAAAACTCAAAAAGCACCGAGGGACTGTGAGAGGTCAGAATGAACTGTGTGTTGTAGCCTCTATCGCTGGAATCATGCAATCCAGCCGCCTGCCGTAGCCACCCAAGAAACCGTCCGAGGTTTTTCTGGCTGATTCCATTCTCGATCTCCTCTATCATAATCAAGGCTGGTGGCCTCTCCGTGGACGATAAGAGGGAAATAGCCGCAGCTCTCAATATGCCATCCGATATTATGTCGGGCGGGAATTCGTCAGGCCGCGGCGGCACACGACCTAAGTCAAACAGCCAAGTCGTCTGCTTCAGTTGCTCATCATATCCAAGCCCCTGGAAACTGGGCTCAAACCTCCTAAGCGAGGACACAAAGCGATTGTAGGTCCTCTGGTCCTCTTGCTGAACACGGTGGAGCACATCCTGCAGATGCTCTCCCCTATAACCCAGTTGAGTGGAGATACTCAGGTCCAGCCAGCCATTGACAGCTTCTGAATCGCCCGCTTCGCCCTTAAGAAACGCCGGCTGGAAGTGGTAGGCCTGACAGCTGGCGAGGTCCCGAAATACATCCCCGACCGCACTCAAATGCTCCGAATCCGGACTCGCTCCGACTTCATGCTGCAATCCCATTCTGTCCGTCCGTGCCGTCCATCCGGACTCGAAACTCTCGCTTTCGCCATCCTTTTCAGCGAAGCGTATTTTCTCTCTACAGCCCACCCCATTCTCGTCTTCATACAGATCGATTTCGTACTCCATATCGCAATGGGGGCAAGTGAAAACCCAAGAAGCACCCAAGTCTGAACCGGATGCAAGCCGGTGGATATAAGGGTGAAGATCATTGCCGGCCACACGGTCTCCTCTTGCGATTAGCCGTGCGAAATGACTGATCCCCTGCAGGAAATTCGACTTACCAGCGTTGTTCGGTCCTATTAGAAGCGTAATAGGTCCGAGCTCCAATTTCGTATCTACGTGTGTTCGGAAGCCCTTGATTCTTATTTCCTTGAACATCCATAGAACCCTCTAAACAGAGAAGCAGGCAACATATTTGAGATAGAATCTCGATCCAGCAAGACCGTCTGGACTTGCCACGTAATTCAAAGCATGACCGTTAAACCTGCAATTGTCAAAGACCACTTCTTACGTCCTGCCCCTCTTACCTCCTACGGCACCTCGATGCTGTCCAGGATCGTCTTGATGATGTCGTCGGAGGTTTTTTCTTGCGCCTCGGCCTCATACGTGAGGATGATGCGGTGGCGCAGGATGTCGGGCGCGACAGCCTTGATGTCGTCAGGGATAACGTAGCCGCGATGGCGGAGGAAGGCGTGCGTCTTGGCCGCAGTTGTCAAGTAGATCGAGGCGCGAGGTGAGGCGCCGTATTCGATCATTGGCGTTAGCTCGTGGAGGCCGTATTTGGCTGGGAAGCGGGACGCAAAGACTATCTCGACGATGTAGTCCTTGAGCTTGTCCTCGATGTATATCTCGTTGACGAGCTTCCGCGCGTCGAGTATCCGCTCTGGAGCGACGACTGGCTTGACCTGTGGCTCCTCGCCCGTGGTCATCAGGTCGATTATTTGCCGCTCCTCCTGCTTGCTGGGATATGAGATGAGCACCTTCAGCATGAACCTATCGACCTGCGCCTCAGGCAGCGGATAGGTTCCCTCCTGCTCGATGGGATTCTGCGTCGCCAGCACCAGAAACGGCTGCTCAAGCTTGAATGTTTCCTTGCTTATCGTTACCTGACGCTCCTGCATCGCCTCCAAGAGCGCACTCTGCACCTTGGCGGGGGCGCGGTTGATCTCGTCGGCCAGAATGATGTTCGAGAAGATCGGGCCTTTATGAGCCGCGAACTCGCCGGTCTTCTGGTTATAGACCATGGTGCCGATAAGGTCCGCAGGCAGCAGGTCCGGCGTGAACTGTATTCTCTGGAAACCCGCCGTTATCGTTCCGGCGAGCGACTTGACCGACAGCGTTTTGGCGAGTCCGGGAACCCCCTCGAGCAGAATGTGTCCGTCAGCCAAAAGACCGATCAGCAGCCGATCGATGATGAGGTCCTGCCCCACGATGACCTTGCGCATCTCGGCCGTTATGTCGTCA
>Ga0315545_1001660_pt1 | contig 21337 bp, 21 predicted proteins | sample SalMarSW160210MG_FD_203096 | JGI IMG/M metagenome (GOLD analysis project Ga0315545, IMG submission 203096) | Salt marsh sediment microbial communities from the Plum Island Ecosystem LTER, Massachusetts, United States - Salt Marsh Sediment SW1602-10 ...
ACCAAAACGCGACAATCAACGACAATATGATTAGGCATGCTATCAGCTTCATTCTCACCTCCAAGGGAGATGTAATCCACTGATAGTATGCCAGCAATTATCTCAGTTGTCCAAGGACACTACCAACTCGTTCACCTTTGGCTCCTTTCTGTCCTGTTGACTTTGATCTCTTCCGGTCTCAAACTGGACAAAGCGTACCAGTTCATCAATGATAGGCCTGCGGTCCCGGCTACAGGACTGGGACATTATGTCATCACACCAAGGATGTGCAAAGAGAACCTCCCACAGGCTGTCGAGTCTGTGGGAGGCATGCGCTACCGTCGCCAACTATCACTCTGCGTCCGGGTCCAGGGCCCAGAGCCAGTCTTGATCCTCGTGCTTCGCCAGGAACCACACCCGGCCGGAAGTGTCCACGGCGACGGATTGAACGTACAGGTCGGCCACCGGCTCGGGCACGTCGCCTTTGAGCCGATAAACGACCCTGTCCCAGAAGAGCCAGGATGCGTCGGCTGTGAAAACCAGGCTGTATGGCACGACCTCAAACTCGACCACCTTTCCGATTTGCGTCCACGCTCCATCGTGGACATGGTAGAGCACGATCTTTCCGTAGCAACTGGCGCCGCAAAGCACCATCATCAACCAGGGGTCGCCGGACGGATCCACCGTCAGGTAGTTGACGAATCCGAAGCGGGTCCAGTCGATCGGCGGTTCGGGCGGCGCGAATTTGGTCCACTCACCAGAGGCGGGATCGTGGCGCCACAGGGTGTCCTCCATACCCAGCCAGACGCGCCCGTCGCCGTCCTCGGCGATCGCCGTCGCGCAGCCGGAGGCGACCGGCGAGTCCGCACCGTGCCACGTCGAGCCGCCTGTGGTGAGCTCGGTCGAACCATCGAACCAGCGCACGCCACGCCCGCCGATGGGGCCGGGCCCACCCCAGTCGCACTCCCTCACCCACACGGCGCCGCTGCTCAAGATGGTGACCCCAAATCCCAATTCCGGGTCGTCGTCCAATGATGGCTCCATGCCCATGTCCTGCAGGGTGAGAACGGTCCATCGCTCGCCGTCAAAGACGCGCACATCCTGGGACGTGGCGAACCACAGCCGCCCCAGCGCGTCACTCTCCCCACCTCTGGCATACCGCTGCCCTGGGTCGCCGACAGCCGTCCAGTACCACGTGTCGGTGATGGGCGTCCACCCCGCATCGGCACCATAGGCTGTCCAAGAGTCGCCGTCCCAGGCGGAGATTCTATCACCACCTTCGCTGACCACCCAGACGCGGCCAGAGGCGTCGATGCCGGCTATCTCGCCCGTATAGTCGGATAGATAGACGACCCATGCAGTTTCCTCCAATTTAGCAACGCTCTCGTCAGTGATCAGCCACAGTGTGCCATGGGTGCATCTCCCAAATTGTGAGCACAGATGTTCGACTTACGCTTGAAGATTTGAATTTCCCTGCAAAGTCCTGCACAGATCACGTGATTTCGGCCTGCTTTCGCTGTGACTGCTTGGCTGCGAAGGAACGATTTACATGACCCAAGCCAATTTGTCTCGCACGACGCCATTTGGCATCCAAAGCACGGCAAAAGCGTGCTCAGTTTGGGGGTTTTAGTCACAATTCCAGAGATGCACCCGTGTGCCATCGGGCAAGGTGTGTAGCTCTCCGCCGGTTCCCAGGCTCTCTTCGTCGATGGGGACGACCGGACGGAATATGCCTGGAAGCGGCGTGGGCGTAAAAGTGGGAGTAGCGGTAGGTTTAGGAGTCCTGGTTGGGCGGGGTGTCCTGGTTGGTTTGGACGTTGGTGTAAGGGTCGGAGGAAAGGGGGTATGGGTTGACGTGGGAGTTTTGGCCGGGGTGAGCGTGGATGTGGGGGGGGCGGTAGCCATAGGCACCGGCGTTGCTGCCGGCATACAGGCCATCACCAGTAGCACGATGAGTGAGGCCAAGACGGCAAGTGTGGCCCTACGCGGCTTCCTCCACATTTTCATGTCTTCCTTGGGCGTGCTCAGTAGTTCCGCAGCACCAGCGGCAGGTAGACCTCCTTGTCCCCATCGTACTCATACGCGCCGATGTCACAGGCGCTGCCTTGGGGCCGGGTCACACCGCGCTGATCGGTCGTGACCCCAGTCACGCAGATCCCGGCGTCGATGGCCGGGCTATCCTCCTGCAATGGATGCACCCAGGTGGAACTGTCGTGGGTTAGCGGACCGAGGAGCGGATTGGTGTCTGTGATGTCACCGGTGGCGGTCAGATTGCAGGTATCGCCGTATTCTAGGTTGTGGCCGTTTGAGGTCAACACGCCGGAGCAGTTTGTTGCCGTCGTGCCGTTATGGGCCACGATGGTGTTTTGGAGCAGGACTGCGCCGCCTGTCGTGTGGATGCCGTAGCCGCCACTATCGGCGGTGTTGCTGGCGATGGTGGTAAAGGTGATGGTGATCGTGCCGCCGCCGCTGCCCGCGGTGGCCTGGTTGCCGCTGACGGTGGTGTTGATCATGGCCAAGGTGCCGCCACTGTTGTAGATGCCGCCGCCGTTGCTAGTGGCGGTGTTGCTGATGATCTGCCCTCCACTCAGTGTGGCGCTTCCGTGGTGGACATATACGCCGCCGCCCTTGCCGCTGGCGGTGTTGCTGATGATCTGCCCTCCGCTTAGATTCAACGTGGCGTCGTTGTCAGAAACGTATATACCGCCTCCTCCATCATAGGTCGTTGCGCCGGTGGCTGTATTGTCGCGGATTTCTCCACCTTCCATCGTCACAGTGCCACTATTCACAAACACGCCGCCACCGCCCTTGTGGTCTGTGCCATGGGCGGTGTTGTGGGCGATGAGGCTATCGCCGGTCTGAGTGAAGGTGGCACTACTATACTGGAGAAACACCCCGCCGCCCTTGCCGCTGGCGGTGTTGCTGACGATCTGCCCCCCGCTCAGCGCCGCACTACCCTCGTTGACGTACATCCCGCCGCCGTCGTTGGTGGCGGTGTTGCTGACGATCTGCCCGCCTGCCAGCGTCGCGTTGCCCACGAATACGAATACCCCACCACCATATCTGGCGGCGTTGCTGATGACCTGTCCCTGACTCATAGTGAAGTCGCCAAAGCGGGCGTACACCCCGCCGCCGAAAATGCCAGCCGTGTTGCTGAGGATCTGACCGCCCGCCAACGTCGCACTCCCGCGGAGGACCAACACGCCCGCACCACCCCATTCAGCAGTGTTGTCGAACAGGATAGCATCGCCGGTCTGGGTAAAGACGGCAGAGGTATTGGCAACGTATACTCCTCCACCGTAGTAGGCCGCGTTGTGGGCGATCTGGCCTCCCTTCAACATCACGCTACCGGACTCCAAGTATAGCCCTCCTCCCGATGCCTCGACGCCGGTGGCAACATTGCTGATGATCTGTGTCCCACTCAGCGTCGCACTGCCGTTCCAGATGTACATCCCGGCCCCCACATAGGCGGTGTTGCTCACAACGTCTACGGTATCGAGGAGCAGCGCGCCTTCACAGCGGATGCCACCACCGTAGTCACCGGTTCCGTTACCATCCCGGATCGTCAAGCCGGAGATTGTGACGACCGTGCTGCTGGCGATCTCGATGACCCGGTAGGCGTTGTCACCGCTGATGGACAAGGTGTCTGGCCCAGGACCAGCAATGGTCAGATCGTCGTCGATTTGGGGCAGTGTGCCCGTCAGCACAATGGTCCCGCTCACACTGGGCGCGAAATCGATAGTGTCGTGTCCGCTGTTCCCATTGGCGTCGAGGATGGCTTGGTGCAGCGAGCCCGGGCCGCTGGCATTGGTGTTGGTGACGGTGTAGGTCGATGCCCGGGCGACAGGCAGAGAGTCTGTGCCCAGCAGCCACACGAATCCGATCGTCAGCCCCAGGCCTAGCGCCAGGGCGATGGTTGTGTTGCGTGTGAAGCGTTTCATCTCAAGACCTCCTTCTGCGCGTGAATGGCGGTCCGTGATTGCCGCCCGGTTGCCTGTAGATCGATGAAGCGGTCATTCCTCCAGTAGGGCTTGGGCGGCCTCCGCCGACCAGGTAAAGCTCTCCAACGAGGCCCTGATCTCTGCCTCCCGCGCGGGCCATTCGTCGATGGGGACGACCAGTACCACAACGGCTAGGACACCATCGGCCTCCTCCACCCACACCAGCCCGTGCGCGTTCGTCTCCTCCGACTCGACCTCCAGGAAGAGCACGTGCGCCCCGGGCTCGCCCAGTTGCCGCTCCAACTCGACGGTGTCTTCCCCAAACCCGGCCAGTCCTGCGACAGAGTACCCCTCGGCAAAGGTCTCCCACTGCTCGTCGGTGAGGGATTCCCCGAGGTAACCGAAGAAGATGTACAGGATGCTCCAGTCTCCCGGCGCATCAAAGGTGTAGGAGTATCCCCCCTCGGTGTTCTTCTCGATCTGGTCAAAGTCGGGCGGGTGGCTGATGCTGAACACCCCCTCTGGATCCTCGAAGGGCACCAGGACCATCTCCTTGATGGTAAAGTCATAGCGCCCGACCTCCTCGTCGTTCATCATCAATATCACCTGGTGCTCGCCCTCCGGCCAGCCTCCCTCGGGCAGGTAAGAGAAGAAGAAGCCCGCGTCGGTCTTGTTCTCCTCGGCGGTGATGCTGTTGGTGCCGGCTTCGTCCAGGTCGCCGTTCACGTACCACTTGGTCTCCAGCCACGTATACAGGCCAATGTCCCCACGCGCGACCAGGTAGACCTTCTCGTCGGGGCCGAACGTGTCGGTGGGCTCGATGGGATTGTAATCGTCGTCCACCCCGCGGGCCAACGTCGCCTCTCGGATCACGGAGGGGATGGCGTCGGTCGGCGCCACCACGCTGAAGGTGTAGCTGTCGATGAACTCGTCGTCGTAAGAAACGTCAGCCCGCCATGCCCGGCTGATGGACAAGGCATCGTCGCTGGATAGCCAAAAGTTCACGTAGGTATCCTCTCCAATGGAGAAGATGACGCCTTCATTGACGTCGGATAGATCGATGTCGGCCTCAGCGATCAGCTCTTCACCCATGTAGAACTGGGCGCTAACGGTCCCCTCTTTGGGCCGTCCCTTGACGACCAACGAGAGGTAGACGGTTTTGTCGGGGGTGAATTCGGTGCCGGGGTCCACAGGCCCACCATCGTCGGCCAAGCCGTGGGCGAAGGTCGCCTCGCGGACTTGGATGCCGGCAGTAGGAACTGCCGTGTCAGCGACCTCCTGCGTCCCTGAGCTGGATCCGCACGCCAGTGCTGAAATCACCAAGGCCGCTGCTGATAGAATCGGAATCAAATGTGAGCGCTTCATCGTACACCTCCTCAATAGGTTACTGCTACTGTTTATCGGTCTTCTCCTCTTCAGTGGAGGGTGATCCGGAGATCGGCCGCTCGGTCCAGTTCTCCAACAAGTCCCACAACTCGCGGCGATCCCGGAAGGTGGCCTCTCGATGCGGGGTCACCATTTCTATCTGGCCATACCAGTCTTGCGCCGCCGGGTCCCGCTGCAGGCGGACGATGACGGTTAGACGTTGCAGCATAGACGATCTCCCTGGGAGTAGTTGTCGTCGTTCGCGATGTGAGCCGACATTGCAGACCGCACACAGTGTAGCATGCAGGCGTCTCGATACTGTCTCGGTCTACCTATTGTCTAATTTTCAGGAGGGTGTGTCTCTGTGGCCTCGGGTGAAGGCGGGCCAGCCTTCCTGCCGCAAGGCGGCGAGGTCGGTGTTGAGGGTGGCTGGGGAGACGCTCAGGACTTGGGCCAGGTGCTCTATGGTGGGAGCAGCGCCTTGGACGGCGGCCTCGGTGAGGAGGCGGCGCAGGCGGGCCCGTCGCAGGTGCTGGCGGCGCAGGGGGGGCTCCAGCGGGCCTGCGTCGGGCGTCCAAAGGATCGTCGTGCGCTCTTCGGCGGTGGGGTGGCGGCGCAGTGGGGCATCGAGGCGGGGGAGGTCTGCCTCCTGCTGGCCCGGTAGGACGGGCGGGCGTTCCAGCTGAGCGAGCAGGCGGGCCAAGTCGAGACGCAGCATGCGGCGAGCCAGTTCCTCCCAAGCCGCACTCAGGAGTTCCGCGGCTTCGTCTTCCCGTCCTGAGCGCTGCAGCACCAACCCCAGTTCAGCCCGGGCATTGGCTGCGTCGGCGCGGAAGCCCCGTGATTCGCAGATCTGCACGGCCTGGCGCAGGGAGCGTTCTGCGGCTTCCAGCTCTCTCTCGGCAGCCGCAACCTTGCCATCCAGTAGGCTTACTAGTCCTTCCAGCCACCCTATGCTCGCTTGCTGCGCCAACAGGGCGAGCCGTTCGGCGTGATGGGCAGCGGTTGCCGCGTCTTGCAGGGCCAGGTAGACGTTGGCCGATTGGTAGTGATAGTAGAGGTGTTCTTCTTGGAGTTCTTGCTGGGGCAGGATTCGACGGGCTTGTTGCAGGTAGTCCAGTGCCTCCTTCGGGGTATCGGCGGCCACCGCCCAGCCGGCCAGATCCGCCAGGGCTTTGGCGTGTTCGCCGGGCCAGTCAAGTTGCTCGTGCAGGCCCAAAGCCGTATCCAGGTAGGCGCGAGCTGTCTCCGGATGTCCCATGACCATCCACGCCTCGGCCAGGTTGCGCTGCACGAGCGCCTGCCCTTCGCGGATCTCTAGGGCCTGCACAGCCGCGAGTGCGCTTTCGTAAGCCTTTCTGGCCGGGCCGTAATCACCCTGCAGGACGTGGATGGTACCCAGGTTGTTGATGGCACGGCTCTCCGTCAGGCGGTCGCCGCAGGCAGCAGCTAGGGCGGCTGATCGGCGATACATCTCTGCTGCATCCGCCACCTCTCCACCGACCTCCAAGGCGATAGCCAGGCTGTTGAGGCTCTCTGCCTCTTGCTGAAGAGCGCCTGCACGGGAAGCGGCGTCGGCTGCCTGCCGGTGGAACTCGAGTGATCTAACCAGATCGCCCTGGGCCTCATGGCACATTCCCAGGGCCTCCAGGGCTGTCGCTTGAGCGTTGGGGTCTCTGCCCGCCAGCCGGACGGCCTCCTGCGCCCAAGGTAGGGCATCGATGCTACGCCCTCGCCGGCAGGCGTTTCTGGCCAGCTCTGCCAAAGCCAAGGACTCAATGACCGCATCTTCTATGGCGTGTGCGATGGCTCGCCATTCCTCCAACACCTGGGCTTCGGCCTCTTCCTCGTTGCGCAACCGATACACTCGAGCCAGGCCACGTAGTCGTCGGAGACGCGTGTTGGGATCTACGTCTCCCAGGCGTTGCTCAGCGCTGTGGACGAGGCTATAGAAGGCCTCCGCTTCCTCGGTAGCAAAGACCGCCAGGGCCTGCTCCGCGGCCTGGAGGCCCAACTCCAGCGCCCCCGGCCATTCCTTGGCGGCATGGGCGTGGCGGGCGCGGGCAGCCACCTGCTGGGGAGCCAGGTGGGCCAGGGCCTCGGCGGCTTTGCGGTGCCATAGCCGTCGCCGTCGGGTATGGATATCATCGTACAAGACGCGCCGCACCAGGCTGTGCGAAAAGTGATACCTTTCGTCTGCCTCTTTCAGTAGGTTCCGGCCCAGCAATTCGTCCAACTGCTCCAGCAACTGCTCCTCGTCCTCCTCACCGCTCACCGCCTGGAGAAGATCGAAATCGAAATCGTCCCCCAGGACGGCGGCCTGGCACAGCAGGCGCTGGGATTGGGGCGTCAGGTGACTCAGTCGCGTGGTGATGGCTTGGTGTAGAGTAGTCGGAATGGGCAGTGCTTCCTCGGATGGCCATGCCGGGTGACCGTTGGGCGTCGGGTGAAAGTCGCCCTCCTCCATCAGCCCGCGCATCGTCTCGACGACGAAAAGGGGATTCCCGCCGGTCTCCCGGTGGATGCGGCCGGTGAGGGCGGTTGGCAGCGGTTGCCCCAGCAGTTGCGTGGTCAGTTGGCCCACCTCGTCTGGAGAGAGTTGGGGCAGGGTCAGGGAATGGGCGTTGGAGTGGGCGGCGAGCCGATCCGGCCAAGGGACGATGGCGGTGGGTAGGTCGGCGGAACGGAAGGCCGCGATCACGACTAGGGGGCATCCGGTCAAGTGCGGGAGCAGGGCGCGCAAGACGACCCACACGGCAGGGTCGGCCCAATGCAAGTCATCCAGCACCAGGAGCAGCGGGCCGGGGTCGGCCAGGGAGGCCAGAGCACTGGCCAGGGCGTCGTGGAAGCGGGCTGGGGGCAGGGTCGCTGCGTCCAGATCGGGCGTGGCGGGCACGAGGTCGGGCAAGAGGGCTGCTAGGGCAGCCTGCCCCAGAGGTGAGAGACCTGGCGGCAGGTCACCCAGAGCCTCCACCCCTGCGCGCAGGGCTTGGTCCAGCGGGTCGTAGGGGGCCGGCGGTCCAAAGGGTTCCTCAGCATGGGCGTACAGGGTCCAGAATCCCAGTCGATGGGCTGCTGCAGCGGTTGTCCGGGCTGCGTGCGTCTTGCCGATGCCGGCCGGCCCGGATAGCAGGATCAGCCGCCCTTCATCCCGCCGGGCGGACTGCAGCGCAGCTTCCAGGGTGGCTATCTCGCGCTCGCGGACGACCGGCTGGGGAGAGGGTAGTGCAGGAGTCGCGGGCGATGGTATCTGAGGATGGGCGGCGCGAAGCCGGTGATAGAGGTCCTTGGTCTCGGCTGCGGGAGATACACCCAGGTCGGCCTGGAGGCGCGCGCGCAGGTCGAGATAGACGTGCAGGGCTTCTCCAGCCCGTCCCTGGTCGGCCAGGAGGGTCATCAACAGCCGCGCGCCCGGCTCATGCCAGGGATCGGCCTGTAGCAGCACGCGGGCTGTTTCGACCGCCGCCTCAGGTTGGCCTTCTTCGCGATACGCATGGGCCAGTTGGTCCAGGAGGATCAGCCAGCGCTCGCGGAGCTGCTCCTGCTCCAGCAGGATCCAGTCGTCGTAAATGCCGGACAGGAGGGAGCCACGGTAGAGGCGTGCGGCCTCGGCCATCTCTGCCGCGCTGCCCCGGCTCAAGCGGTCGAACATGTCCACGTCCACCTGGTGGGGCAGGGCGGCGTCGAAGCCCACGAGATCACCCTCTCGCACGAGGTATGGGCCTTGTGGCAGGTCGTTCACCCGGCGGGCGATGTGCCACAGCGCCTGGCGTAGCCGCTGCCGGGCTTGCGTCTCGGGGAGATCAGGCCAGAAGATGCCTGCCAGGGCTGCGCGGGGGTGAGACCGGTCGCGGTTCAGCACCAGGTAGGCAAAGAGTGCGCGGGCACGGGTCGATGCGATGGGCGGAAGAGGATGGCCGTCCCAGGCCAGGGATACCTCTCCCAACAAGGCAATCTGCAGCATATTGATCGGCGAGCAAATGATCAGAGAGACGCACTGCTATTATGATTATACCATCACCACGGCGGGGTGCAAAATAAACCCCCCAGTTTGTACCGCTGGGAGGTTTGCGGGTTGGCCTACGAGTCCGCTCAATCGCCCGGCAACAGCCGCAGTTTAGCGACGACAGCGCGATGATCCGAGAAGCCGTCCCACTCGGCGACCCAGGCGTCCTCGGCACGCCACTCGGCGGAGTGAAACACATAGTCGATGCGCACGAAGCGAGGGGGATAGGGGATACTCCACCAGTGCCCGCTCTCCGCCGGCCAGGTGTGCCCCAACCCCCAGCCTGCCTCGGTGAAGGCGTCGGTGTAGCGGGACGAAAGCATCTGGTAGACCTTGCTCATCGGCGCCGAGTTCAGGTCGCCGAGGAGCACCAGCGGCTCTGGCTGTCCCTCGACCATGTCGAGCAATAGGTCGATCTGCTCCTTCCGCCAGCGGAAGCCCTGCTCGATGCTCTCACGGTCGGTTCCTGTGTAGGGCCAGGCGTGCACGTTCACCACTCGTACCGGCTGCCCTCCGAAGTCGATCACCACCGAGCGCATGCGACATACTACGTCCGGGTCTACGTCCTCGATCTTGAGGATGGGGTAGCGACTCCAGATAGCGGCCTGAACGTAGCACCGATCGGGGTCGATGGGCGTGCGATGGGGGTAGCTTTCGCCGATCGTCTGCGCCAGCGCCTGTGCCCGCGGGTAAGATAGCTCCTGGAAGGCGATCACGTCAGGCTCGGCCTGTGCGATGCTGGCGGCGATGGGCGCGGCGTCGGTAGTAGTGTAGAACACGTTATAGGTCATGACCGTCAGCGCCGGAGCGCCATCGCCTGCGTGGGCCATACGCAGCGGGGGCGTCAGTTCGCCGTCGAACAAACCTACGAACAGCAGCGCCACGACCAGCAGAGCAGCCCAGGCGGCGCGGCGCCGGGCCAACAGGGCGAGAAGCGCCATCAGAGGCAGCGGCGCGAACAGGTAAACTGCGAGGGCATTGGCCAGCGCCAGCAACCAGAAGCCGTCACCGACGAGCCGGTGGGCGATGGCCCATCCGACTATCAAGACTGCGTACAGGATCACCGGCGCGGCAATAGCTCGTCTGAACCCGTGGGGTTTTCGCTTCTCCATACGGTGGCTATTGTACTGCCGCCCGTCGCTTCTGGCTGGACGGCTGCCCTACGCTTCCCCCACGCCTGATGGGCGCGGGCAAGACAAGGCGGCTTGGTGCAGCTTGCACCAGGCCGCCGTGCGTCATACTCTAGAATTGCAGGACCTATTCGGCCTCTTCCAAATCCTTCTTGCTAAAGCTGTCGGGTAGCAGGTCTGCCACCATCGTCTCACGGTAGTTACCCTCGGCGTCGGAGATCAGGACGATGATGTCCTCCCCGAACTCGCGCATCACCTGGCGGCAGGAGCCACAGGGGGAGCCTGCGTTCTCGGTCGTCACGGCCAGCGCCACGAACTCGCGCTCGCCTTCAGAGACGGCCTTGGCGACCGCCGCGCGCTCGGCGCAGATCGCCAGCGGGTAGACGGCGTTCTCCACGTTGCAGCCGGTGTAGATGCGGCCCGATTTTCCCAACAGCGCCGCCCCGACCCTGTAGTTGGAGTAAGGGGCGTAGGCTTTTTCACGCGCCGCGATGGCCTGTCGCACCAGCTTCTCGCGGTCGAATTCAGGGCTCTTCATCTTTCGCGCCTGTGCCTCGCGTCCGCGCCGGCACGCCGTAGGCCATTGCGCCGTCGGGGACATCGTGGGTCACCACCGATCCAGCACCGGTCTTGGCTCCTTTGCCCACTTTCACCGGCGCGACCAGCAGCGTGTCGGAGCCGATGAAGGCTCCCTCGCCGACTTCCGTCTTGTGCTTGCGCACACCGTCATAGTTGCAGGTGATGGTGCCGGCACCGATGTTTGCCTCGGCGCCGATCTCGGCATCGCCCACATAGCTAAAGTGACCCATCTTTGCCCCGGGGCCGAGCGAGGCGTTCTTCAGCTCGCCAAAGTTGCCCATGTGCGCGCCCCGGCACAGCCGCGCGCCCTCGCGCAGGTGGCCGAACGGCCCGATGTCGGCGTCATCCTCCATCACTGCCCGCTCCAGCACCGAGGCGAGCACCCTGCAACGGTCGCCGATCTGGCAGTCCTCGACGATGGTGTTGGGGCCGATGGTGCACTGCTCACCGACCGCCGTCTGGCCGCGCAGATGGGTGTTGGGCCAAATGGTCGTATCTCGCCCGATGGTCACGCCGGGCTCGATATAGGTAGTGTCCGGATCGACGATGGTCACCCCTTCCAGCATCCACTGCGTGTTGATGCGCTGGCGCAGCGCGCGCTCCGCCTCGGCCAGGTGCGCGCGGGTGTTGATGCCCAGCGCTTCTGCTTTGTCCTCGGTGGTCACCGTCTCGACCCGCTGCCCCTCGCCGACGGCCATCCCGATCAGATCAGGGAGGTAGTACTCCTCCTTGGGCAGGCTCAGGGGGATCTGGCCGACGTGCGACCACAGCCACTCGGCAGCGAAGCAATAGACGCCGACGTTGAGCTCCCGGATCGCCAACTCCTCCGGCGTGGCCACCGCCTCCTCGACGATCTCGAGCACGCCGCCGTTTCCATCCCGCACGATGCGCCCAAAGCCACGGGGGTCGTCGGTCACCAGTGTGAGCACTGTCAGGGGGCCGTCGTTTTGCTGCTGCCTCTCGACCAACTGGCGGAGTGTGTCAAGGGTGAGCAGCGGCATATCGGCGTAGGTGACCAGCACCAAGTCGCTTTTACCCTGGAGCGCATCCCGTGCCTGGAGCACGGCGTGGCCGGTGCCCTTTTGCTCGGCCTGCTCGACGAAGACGGCGGCATCGCCTACTGTTTCGCGTACCGCGTCGGCCTCGCGCCCCACGACCAGCACTGGCGCGGTACCCGTCAGCGCCCGCACCGTCTCCACCGCGTAGGTGACCATCGGCCTGCCCAGCAGGGGATGCAGTACTTTCTGCAGGTCAGACTTCATCCGGGTGCCCTGGCCTGCTGCCAGGATCACGACTGCTATTCTCACGTTGTGATGCCTCCAGATTGAAAATGGCCGTGGTATTGACCCGAAGAAGATCACCACAGCCACCGACAGTTCAGGCTGGGGAGGAGGGATTCGAACCCCCGGTACACGGATTCAAAGTCCGTTGCCTTACCGCTTGGCCACTCCCCAGGGACGCCCGTATCTTACCACAACTGGTGACGGATCGCAAACAGCAGCCGCAAGGGGAATCAGGCATTTTCTCTGAGGGCCGGCATCTCGTGCGCGCGCTCCATCCAGTCACTGATCGCGCTCTGCTGCATTCCAGTTGTCGCTTCGCCTGCGCCTCCCTATTTCCAGAATACCTCAAACAGCGCCGCTTCGACTTCTCCGGTGGCCAGGCGATGTCCTTCATACGGCTCAAAGATGATGAAATCGCCGCTGCTTGCCGTTTTTATCTCCTGCCCGACGAACACCTGAAGGCTGCCCTTGCTCACGTAGAGCATCTCGTGCCTTTCGTGCGTGTGCGGCTCGTCGGGAAGCTCGGAGTGCGACGCGATGATGGACACGCTGACGGATATATCGGGTGTGTCGACGATGTGCTTGCTGCTCACCTCTCCACGAGAGAAGGACCGGCGTTTGCTTTCCAGTGCTTTCTCATCGACGATTCTCATGGCTGTCTACTCTTTCATGAAGTAAAAGTGGTCGCAGCACTCGTGCCCCTCCATCAACGTTTTCGTGCGCCGGAATCCCATGGCTGGATTGAACCCTTCGACAATGTAAGGGTCTGCCCCACACAACAGATGATAGAGCCACTTGGTTCCGTTGATTCTTTTCCCCAGCTCGGCATAAGGACAGTAGGTGCAATGCATTTGGACGCCGTCCTCGCGGGCCTCCACGGTATATTCAAACCCCTTACCTCGGCCGGGTTCCCACAGCAGCCGGATCAGGTCGTCGATCATGTGGCTCGTTTCACGCCGGGCGATCTCGGCCCAATCCCGGCGGGTGTTTTCAGCCATCACCAACTCGATGACCTTGAGGAGTCTCGCCCCAAACCGCTCGTGCAAGGCGTCGAGTTGTGCGATGACAACTGGTTCTTTCCAATCCAGTGTAGTTAAGGCGTCAAAGATCGTGCGTTGACCTTGATCCGCAAAATGCAGGATATCGTCTTGATCGTAGGCGAACCATCCGTCCAACCAAAAGACATGGGTGAAAAATGCATCGGCGGCGGCGTTTTCTTGATCGTTCATCGGACGTTTCTCCTAAAAGCGTTTAATGTCGTTGACGGTTTGTTTTCTTTCCTCTCGTGGTCTGTGTCGCTCATCGATTCTCCTCTGTGAAAGGTCTTAATCAGCAGCAGGGAACGTCTGCCACAGCACGTTTACGATCATCCACTTGCCGTCGAACTTTGCCAGGTGCACATAGTCGATGCCCCACCACGCCTCGATCTTGGCGCTGGCCGTCTGGTCGAGGACCTCGTAGATGGTGACCTTCTTCGGGGCATCTTTGGGGATCTGGCCGTCTCTGTTAAACGTCTTGACTATCTCGACGAGTTCCTCGAACGTCATCGGGTGCTCGACGTATTGCCCGTTCTCTTGGATAAAGCCAAGTTTCGCCAAACGCGGGTGCACACTGCGTTTGATGAGGGAAGGATCGACGTTATATGCGCCCTCGACGTAATCCAAAACGGCTCGTTTTACTGCCTCCCGTTCTTTTTCAGACACTCAATCACCCTCCTTGATGAACAGCTTCTCGTGGACGCGCCCCATCCAGTCGCTGATCTCGATCTGCTGCGGGCACTTTTCCTCGCACTCCCGGCACGCGATGCATGCACCTGCCCGCTCCGCCTCCGGCATGTGGTAGTTGTAGAGCGCCTTGCTCAAGCTCTCGGTGTTGTAGGCGACGGCCTGGTTGTAGAGCTCAAAGTTGCGTGGAATGTTCACCCCGTTGGGGCACGGCATGCAGTACGCGCACTTGGTGCAGGGGATCGATTCAAGCCCTTTGTATGCCGCTTGCACGCGGGCGACCAGGTCGAGCTCTTCCGGCGGCAGCGTGCCAACGCCCGACCTGTCGGCGCTGGCCAAGTTCTGCTGCACCTGCTCCAGCGCGTTCATCCCGCTGAGGACGACAGACACCTGCGGCTTGTGCCACAGCCAGCGCAGCGCCACATCGACCGGGCTCTGGCCCGCCTCGTCCCAGATGCGCTGAACGTCAGGCGGCGGGTTCACCAGCGCCCCGCCCAGCAGCGGCTCCATGATCACCACGGCGACACCCCTCTCTGCCGCGTATTCCAGCCCCTCCGTGCCTGCCTGCACGTCCTCGTTGAGCAGGTTGTACTGGATCTGGCACATCGTCCAGTCGTAGGCGTCGATGACCTCCTTGAACAGCGGCAGGGTGCCGTGGAAGGAAAAGCCCAGGTGGCCGATGCGCCCGTCGGCGATAGCCCTCTCCGCCCACTCGAGCACGTTCATCTTTTGCATCTTGTCCCAGCGCTCGCGCCACAGCGCGTGCAGCAGGTAGACGTCGATGTGGTCGGTCTGCAGCTTTTCGAGTTGCTCGTCCAGGAACTTTTCGAAATCGGCGGGCGTCTCGACCAGCCAGCACGGCATCTTGGTCGCCAGCTTGACCTTTCCCCGGTACCCGTCCTGGAGCGCCCGGCCCAGGAAGCGCTCGCTGTTCCCTTCGTGATAGGGATAGGCGGTGTCCACGTAATTCACGCCGCGATCGATGGCATGGCACAGCATCTCGCCGGCTTTGGGTTCGTCAATGTCGCTCCAGTCCCCTGCCTCGTTGGGCAAGTAAGGCAGTCGCATCGTGCCGAATCCCAGCGCGGAGACTTTCCAATCCAGCTTTCCGAATTTCCGATATTGCATTTTTACTCCCTTTCGTTAGAACTTGCTCTTTCTAGCTTCGTGATGACGGGCGCGTACTTGGCTTGCTTGCTGCCGGCGCTGACCGACATGGCGATGGCCAACGCTTCTGCGATTTCCTCTTGAGACGCGCCGTACTCGACTGCTTTCCCGTAATGATAGTTGATACAGGGAATGCAATCTGCCATTACAGAGTCCGACAGTGCGATCAGTTCTTTTGTTTTTCCATTGAGGACGTTCGGTTTGTAGACGGCGTCGGCAAATCCTCTGTACAACGCCTCGACTTCTTTTAGCATGAACATTTCAATCTCCTTTGTGTGTTAAGCAGTGATGCCGTTTGAAAACGGCCCGCTATTCTAGTCTCGTAACGTAAGGCCCGTTCTCTCCGAGGGCCTGGTGAATGACGGGCATCCACTCGCTGATGGGGATGGACTGTGGGCACTTGGCCTCGCACTCGCCGCACTGGATGCACTGGGCGGCGCGGATGTCATGATCAAAGATGCCCTGTTCCTCGTACGCAAACTTCCACCAGCCGTACTGGCCTCGAGCGGCGTCGGGCTTGTCGAACATGATGCCGTCGTTGTAGGTGCCAAAGTTTCCTGGGATATCGACCCCCTGCGGGCATGGCATACAGTATCCGCACCTGGTGCAGGGAATGGCGGTCAGCTCCTGGTACTTGGCCCGCACCTGGTCGTAGAGCGCCAGCTCTTCGCCTGTCAGCGTGCCGACGCCGGATGCGCCGGCCAGGGCGACGTTCTCCTCCAACTGCGCCATCGTGCTCATGCCGCTGAGGACGACGGATACCTCGGGCTGATCCCACAACCACCGCAGCGCCCAGGCGGCCGGCGTGCGTTTCTCGGCAGCACCGTCCCAGATGGTCTGGATCGGCGGGGGTGGGCCGACGAGCTTGCCGCCCAGCATGGGCTCCATGATCACCACGGCCAGGCCCTTCGAGGCGGCGTACTGCAGCCCCTTGGTGCCGGCCTGGTTCTCCACGTCCATGTAGTTGTACTGGATCTGACACATGGCCCACTTGTCGTAGCCATCGACGACCTGCTTGAAGGTATCATAGTCGTCGTGGAACGAAAACCCCAGGTGGCGGAAGCGCCCGGCGGCGATGGCGTTTTCGGCCCATTCGATCACGCCCAGGTCGCGCAGCTTGGGCCACCGCTCTTTGTTCAGGCCGTGCAGTAGATAAAGGTCGACGTAGTCGAGTTGCAGCCGACCGAGCTGTATGTTCAGGTACTTGTCGAAATCGTCGGCGGTCTTGATCTCCCAACTGGGCAGCTTGGTCGCCAGCTTGACCTTCTCCCGGTAGCCGCCTTTGAGCGCCCGGCCCAGAAAGGTCTCGCTGCCCCCGTTGTGATAGGGGTAGGCCGTATCCACGTAGTTGACGCCGTGATCGATAGCGTAGTGAAGCATCTTGGTCGCCTCGGCCTCGTCTATTTTGCCATCCACCGTGGGGAGGCGCATCGCGCCAAATCCCAGGGTGGAGACTTGAAAGTCCAGTTTTCCGAATTGTCTGTATTGCATCATTCCTCCATATTTTGTAGATTGTGTTGGCGAAACTTGCCGTTTAGTGGGTACTGCGGCGCGAGTTCCTCGACCAGCCTCACGTTCTCGTCGAGATGCTCGCGTCTGCTGATGCCGATGGTGATGGCATGGACAACGCCCAGCTTGAGTACGTACTGGATCGCGGCGCGGGCTTTTCTCACGAGCTGCCCACAGCCCAGGACCTTCATGCCATAGACCGCCCTACCGGATGCATACAGCCGTTCGATGACGGGCACCATTTCAGAGGGGGACGCATTCATATGCACGCCCGCCGGGTTGATGCGCGCCAGCACCACCTCCGCCCAGTCCGTCTCCGCAGCCGCGCGCAACGGCCCCAGGCCGTGGCATGAGACGCCCACGGCACGCACTTTGCCTTGCTCCTTGGCCCGCGAGAGCGCCGCCATCGCGCCCTCGTGGCGCTGCGGCCAGTCGGCCTGGGTCATAAAGTGCAGCAGGACGACGTCGATCACGTCGGTGCCCAGTTCCCGCAGGAAGCGCTCCACGTTCCGCGTGACCTGCTCGGCGCTCCGGGCCGAGGTCTTGGTGGCGATCACCACTTTATCGCGGGGCAGACCGGCGAGCGCTTTTGCGATGTGCGGGTGCGAGCCGTACGCGTCGGCCGCGTCCCAAAAGTTGACGCCGTGGTCGTATGCCAGCCGCAGCAGCCCCGCCAGCTCGTCGACCCCCAGGTCGGTCTGTTCTGATCGGCCCGCCCAGCCGTGGGTACCGGTGCCAAAGGCCAGGCGCGAAACCCGCAACCCCGTTTTCCCAAACTCGACGGTGTCCACAGCTACAAACTCATTACAAAGGGCTTCTCCTCACCAAGCACCTGGTGGACAATCGGCATCCACTCGCTGATGGGGATGGACTGCGGGCACTTTTTCTCGCACTCCCGGCACTGGATACACTCAGCGGCCTGTACCCTTTGATGGTAATCGTCCTTGTAACCATCCACCATGAACCGGTACCACCCACGGGCGCGCCTGGGGTCTTCCCTCTCATGCATGGAACCATCGTTGAACAGCATAAAATTGTACGGGATATCGACCCCATTCGGGCAGGGCATGCAGTACCTGCACTCCGTGCAAGGGATCGGTCGCAGCTCGCGGTATGCCTCGCGCACGCGGTCAACGAGGGCCAGTTCCTCTGTGGTCAAGATGCCGACCTCCGACGCGGAGGCACTGGCGACGTTCTCCTCTACCTGCGCCGATGTGCTCATCCCGCTGAGAACGACCGACACCTCGGGCTGGTTCCACAGCCAGTGCAGCGCCCAGGCAGCCAGCGTGCGCTTTTGGCGAGCGGTGTCCCAGAGCTCCTACACGGACTGGGGCGCCCTGGCGAGCCAGCCGCCCAGCAGGGGTTCCATGACCGCTACGGCCAGTCCCCTGGAGGCAGCATACTTCAGCCCCTCGGTGCCTGCCTGGTGCTCGATGTCCATGTAGTTGTGCTGGATCTGGCAAAAGGTCCAGTTGTCGTAGGCGTCGACGATCTCCTGGAAGACGGGGAACTCGTCGTGGAAGGAAAAGCCCAGGTGGCCAATGCGGCCGTCGGCGAGGGCCCCCTCGGCCCAGTCGAGCACGCCCAGGTCGCGCATCCTCGGCCACCATCTGGCATTCATCCCGTGCAGCAGGTAAAAGTCAACGTGATCCGTTTGCAGCCTCTTCAATTGCTCATCAAGCAAGCGATCAAAGTCATCGGCGGTCTTGATTTCCAGGGGGAACTGCTTAGTGGCCAGCTGGATCTTCTCGCGGTAGCCACCCTTGAGCGCCCGACCGAGAAAGCGCTCGCTGTTCTCCATATGGTAGTTGTACGCGGTATCCACGTAATTCACACCGTGGTCGATGGCATAGTGGAGCATGCGGGTCGCTTCTGGCTCGTCGATCTTGGCATAGTCGTCATCCACAACGGGGAGCCGCATCGCGCCGAATCCAAGGGCCGATGCCTTCCACGCCAGCTTTCCGAACCTGCGGTACTGCATTCTTATTCTATACGGCCTTTGCCAGCTGCCGCCCGAGCTCGCGGCACGCATCCAATACAGCCTGGTTCGGCCTCCCGCGCGACTCGACGGTCTCGCCCACCTTCGTGCCCATCCTGCTAAAGAGTTCCTCGAGTGGGCCGCGCCCGCGCCCGCCGCCGCCGTGGGAGTAGAACAGCCCGTAGGGCTTATCTTTTAAGCCTCGACTGTTTGATTTCTGGGCGATGTACCAGTCGTCCGCGAAAACCTTCAACCCGCCGGCGATGTAGCTGTAGTAATCGGGCGAGCCAAAGGCCACCGCATCGAAGCGGCGGTAGTGCTCGATGTCCAGCCGCTGCTCATTCGTGTTGACCAGGGTCACCTCCGCGCCTGCGGCCTTTGCGCCTTCAGCTACGGCCTCGGCCATCGCCTCGGTGTTGCCGTACTCCTGAGAATGATAGAGAACGAGCAATGATCTCATCTTTGCACTCTCCTGGCTATGACTGACACACACGTTCATAGAACGCGACGTTCTCGGTAATCATCTCGCGGATGGGTAGCTGATAGGGGCACTTTTCCTCGCACTCGCCGCATTGCACGCAGTTTCTGGCCCCGTCTACGACCTCTCCCATCCACCCAAGAAAAGTCTCCCGCGGCCACAGCTTCCACATCCCCTGTGTGATCATCACCATCGGGATTTGCACACCCTCCGGGCACGGTTGGCAGTACCCGCACTGGCGGCAGAATTGCGTGCCCAGCTCGGCGCGCCGGGCCTCGATCTCCTGGAGCTCCTGGAGTGTCAGCTCCCAGTCTCCGCTTTCGACAATGGCCACGATCTCTTCGATCTCTTCGACCTTTTCTATCCCCGGATCGGGCACCACCGAGTCGAACTGCAGCACGTACTTGATAGCGAGATCAGCGTTCCCCAGCATCCCTCCGGCGAAGGGCTTCATCCCGACAAAGCCCACATCGTGTGCCTTGGCCAGGGGGATCAGTTCGTCCGCCGGCTCGCGGGTGACATAGTTGAAAGGGAACTGGATCGTCCCGAAAAGGCCCGACTTGACCGCCTCCATCGCCACATCCAGGTTGTGGCTGCTGATGCCGATGTGCCGAATCTTGCCCGCCTGCAGCGCTTCCTGGGCTGCCTCCAGCGACCCGCCGGGCCCGGTCACCTGTGCGTATGCCTCCGCACTGCTGATGCCGTGAAGCTGCCAGATGTCGATAACGTCGGTCTTTAGCCGTTCCAGGCTGCGCTCCAGCTCCGCTGCCGCGTCCGCTTTGCTCGGTTGCCCGCTCTTGGTGGCGATGATCACCTGATCGCGGCGGCCAGCCAGCGCTTTGCCGATGCGCTCCTCGCTGTTTCCATAGCCGGCGGCCGTGTCAATGAAATTGACACCCAGGTCGAGCGCTCGGTGTATTACCTCGATGGCCTCGTCCTCACTGGGACGTTGGAGTGGAATGCCGCCCATTCCTATTCTGGAGACCATCAACCCGGTTTTGCCCAATCTGGTGGTTATCATTTCGCTTACTCCTCGCCTTTATAGAACCCATACCAGTGCTCCAACGTAGCCTTTCTGACCCAGATATCTTCCTCGTCCAGACCGTAGAACTCGGGGATCTTGATGGCCTCGTGGCCTTTTCCTGCTCCGATGGCCTCCTTCGTCGCGTCCCGTAGTGCTTCGAAAAATGCCAGGTGCTTTTCGACCTCGTCCTTTCCAACTACCGGGCCGTGACCCGGCACGAGCTTTTCGAAGTCAAAGGACAAGAAATCTCTGAAAACGTCCATCCACCGGTCGGGATCGCAGGTTGGATCGCCGGCATAGGGAAAGCCCTTGGCAAACATCAGGTCGCCGGCGAACAGCACTCTTTCGCGGGGGACGTACGCGTAAGTGGAGCAGCTCGTATGCCCCCCGGCGTGGTAAAGCTCGACGACTTGGTCGCCGTCGCGTATTTCCAGCCCGTCCCGAAAGCCCAGCGTGGGGACGAGGATTTCGACCTCGTCGAGCCAGTCGGTATCCTCGGCGGGATTGTTTTGCTTCCATCGTTCTATGGCTTCTGGAGTCCACTCTGTGTCTTTTCTCTTTAGGATATTCGCGGTCAGGTTCATTGAGCCGATGATGCACGTATCCTTGAAGGGGGCAGCCCCAAACACGTGATCGGCGTGGCAGTGGGTGACGAGGAGAAATCTCACCGGCATACCGAAATGGTGTTCCAGCTTTTGTCGGAACGCCCTGGCTGCCGGAGGTATCATCGTGGGGTCGATGGCGACGATGAAGCTGTCGAGGGCGACCGCCCCGGCGTTTGAGTGTAACCCGGGGGCAATGACGGCCGTCGTTCCTTCGCTGACTTGTTCCAGTTCAAATTCGATGCTCATATCAAGTCTCCTCCCAACTGTGTGTCATCCCCCGGTGCGTGTTCTCCGCCGTCTTTCGGCGGTTGTCTCTTCAGGTACGTATCAAGTGCTCCATGATTCTGTGCAGTTCTCTTGGCAAATCGTCGCCATAGCGGTAATGGTCAACCCACCTATCGCTCAACTGGTGTGTCCAGGCGATTGGTTGAGGCGGTGCGTTTCCCATGCGCGTCAACCTAAGCCTCCAAGGATTGAGCCATAGCCAACTCGATCCGCCGGCAGGTACTCAAACGAGTGCGCCGTTTGTCCTTGAGCGCGAAGCGTCGCCAACGGCGGATCAGTTCGCG
>Ga0315545_1001661_pt1 | contig 21328 bp, 14 predicted proteins | sample SalMarSW160210MG_FD_203096 | JGI IMG/M metagenome (GOLD analysis project Ga0315545, IMG submission 203096) | Salt marsh sediment microbial communities from the Plum Island Ecosystem LTER, Massachusetts, United States - Salt Marsh Sediment SW1602-10 ...
AACTTAACATGAAATCTACGCATCATATCGAGGCCTCCTTAAATATTGTGTTTTAGAGGCTATCTACTATGGTTACAATTAATTGTAAATATATTATATAAGCTTAATTGCAGGTTTTAGGTTAAATATTATGCCAACCGTTATGTATCTTTGACATTTCTCGATATGATCAAAAAGAACCAACCGTTTGATCAGTAATGGAGAGCACACGAATCTGGCCTGTTTTAATCCATGTGCTATACACAGCGTCCAAGGTAAATGCTCATCAGTTTCATAAAATAAGCGTTTAACAGTTATACGACGAAATATTGTGCGCAACTATTTATGACGTTCAGTATAACTCCAACCGAGCAGTAAGAAACCCTAATTTCATCTAACTGCAATTTATTTTGAAATTTGAAGTCGGTTTTATAGTTGTGATATCGTTTTTCATCGGCGCCTGGTGGCACCATAAATAATTCACTAAATTTGGCACAAAAAATTCATAAAAAATTTTATCAAAACAACTTTGATAAAACCCACATTTTGGGTGTTGTAAACCCATTGTAAATCTTTTGTCGGCATTTTTGCCGGCAAGTTATAACAATTTTGGGCTTTAGTTTTACCCTAATTGAGCGAAAGTCGAGGATGCCCCAGATTCAAGGCGTCACGGGTGAAGCCGTAATGAACTACTGCAAACCCGTGACAACGCCGAAGATGGGGTATCATCGACTTTCCCGAAGGGTAAACAAAACCGATATAAAATAACAGAATTCATATCTCACTGATAGAAGAGATATTAAAATGTCATCGAATCATCAAAATTGTTCTTGAAATAAATATATTATAATCGTTTTCGGTTTTGTTTACGCTCATTTAGGGTTTTAACACCCCCGTACACTGAGGGGAGGTTTGGAAACCACTTCTAATTATGATCAAAAATATAGCCCAGCGATCGAAGGCTTTTAAAATAGACCGGTTTTTTTGGATCGTCCTCAAAATACTTCCGAAACCTAACCATAAAATTGTCCACCGTCCGTGTGGTCATACTCCCTGTATATCCCCAGCCGATTCCTAAGAGTTTGCTCCTTGAAATCGGTTTCCCCTTATTGACGATAAACAGCTTCAAAAGCTTGACCTCCTGTTCAGTGAGACATATTTGTCCGCATTTGCAATGGGCAACAGACAATTCAAAATCGATCCGGTTTCCGCCAAACATATAGGTCTTTTTTAATGAAGAAGGATAGTTTTCGTCCGGATCGCCATTCTTGCGATACCAAGATGCGTGGGTCAAAAGACGTTCTACCCTCAGCAAAAGCTCCTCAAGGTCAAAGGGTTTTACAATATAATCATCTACACCGTAGGAAAGCCCTTTAACCTTATCATCTGAAGCGCTTTTGGCAGACAATATTAAAACCGGAACCTGTTCATCTTCAAGACGTATGCTTTGAAGTACCGAAAATCCATCAATACCGGGAAGCATTATATCGAGTATGATCAGGTCGGGCTGCCATTTCTTCCATTGATTAAGGCCTGAAACCCCGTCCAGAGCTATCATTACATCATACCCTTGAAGCGTCAGGTTCAGTTTCAAACCTTCGGCGATATGATTCTCATCTTCTATGACCAAAATGCGTTTTTTTTCAATCTTTTTCACAAGTACCTCAAGCCGTTATTCACAAATTTTATCCGCCTTGGGCATTATTTCCCAAAAAAAATTAATAGTAGTCATGATGTTACATCTTTAAACGCTCGACGGTCTCGTAACAAGCAAGAAAAGCGACTTTTTACGAAACCGTCAAGATTTAAAAGGAAGCATCACGGTAAACACCGACCCTTCTCCGCGTCCTTTGCTTTGAGCGACGACTTTTCCTTTATGAATCCGTGCAATATTCTGCACCAGATGCAACCCGAGTCCGCTCCCCATGGCTGTCATATCATCCGCCCGGCCTGACTGATAAAATTTCTTGAAAATTTTTTTGAGCTCCGTCTTTTCAATTCCGATCCCGTTGTCCTCAAATCGTATATGCAATCTGCGATGATACAACTTAAAAATAATATCTATTCTTGGTTCTTCCGATTCATTATACTTAACCGCATTGGTCATAAGATTCATCAAGAGCATTTCAAATAAAGACAAGTTAATACGATATGCAAAGGAGCGTCCTGAAGAATTATGAATATTGATTTTGCAATTGCGAAAAAGATGGTCATTATCTGTAATAAATTGCTCAACCGTGGCCAAAAGATCCGCTACAACGAATTCCTCACCGTAAATCTTACTCTCAATTCTGGCGAGATTCAGGATGCGGTTGATATTTTCCGAAAGCCGTCCCACATCCTGAACCATGTAATCAAGATACGCTAGCTGATCATCACGTGAAAACTCATGTTTCATAAATGTTTCCAGATAGAGTTTTAACGACGTAACCGGGGTTTTGAGCTCGTGTGTAAAATTATTTATAAAGTTGTATTGCAATCGGTAGAGCTGTATTATTTTCTGATTGTACACAAAAATAATAAAAATCCCTACCAGAATGATTCCAACAAGAATCGAAAGAATCAGAATAACCACCCAGGTTTCGGATTCCAATAACTGCCCATGGTCCAGATTGAATTTTTCCGCAACCTCCTTGAGCCCTGTGCTGACCTCCATATACCAGTAGATGTACAATACAAGGGATGTGGCCAACGCTACGATGGAAAAAATAAAGATAAAAATGGGGTGAAAAAACCATTTTGTTCGAGTTATTGCTTGTTCCATTGCGTCACTAACCGTTTTTTAATGAAAATATCTTTGGGCAAATTGATTTGAATAAAACTTTCCCCGGTTATTTACTAAAAAACTTATATAACAAATTTATCTACACTTTGTAAAACTTTTGTAAAACCAAAAAAGACCCCTGTAATTTTTCAATCATCCCTATTATATCAAACCATGTATTGAGACCTTTGAAAAATGACCGTTTTCGGTCATATCCCTTTAAAAATTCAGGAAATAGATTATGAATACTGCACCATTGGCCCACCCGCTCGGGACCCGTGCCAAAGTGTTACTATCCAGCGTCTTTGGGCCATATGCCCAAAACGACAAGTATGGAAGCCGGGAAATCAATCCCATGGAACTTTATCATAACCAGGTCACAAGGGTTCAGGGCGGTTTTTCCCTTCGAATGTTTCATCGCAGCTTCGGGTTGATGTTAATTCAGAGCAATATCGAAGCCCCCTGCACCCTTCTCGATTTTCCATCCCTTGACCGTTTTGTTCACGAAATCGAGCATCATTCCTACGACATCGTCGGCATCAGCTCAATTATACCCAATATCGGAAAACTGAAAAAAATGTGTGAACTGGTCAGGAAATACCTGCCAAAAGCAACGATTGTCGTTGGAGGACATGTGGCAAATAAAGGCGGCATCCACGAAATTATTGACGCGGATCATATCGTCAAGGGAGAGGGTATTCAATGGTTTCGAACCTTCCTGGGGCAAAATAAAACAGCCGCCATAAGGCATCCGCTGGTCTATTCGGGATTCGGCGCCAGAATCCTGGGGATTATGCTTCGGGACCAGCCCGGCGATACCGCCGCTGTCTTACTCCCTTCCGTGGGTTGCCCCGTGGGCTGTAATTTTTGTTCGACTTCTGCACTATTCGGCGGCAAGGGCAAATTTATCAACTTTTACCAAACCGGAGATGAGCTTTTTTCCGTCATGTGTCAACTGGAAGAAAAACTCAAAGTTCGATCTTTTTTTACCATGGATGAAAATTTTCTCCTGCATCGAAAAAGGGCGCTGCGGCTTCTTGAGTTGATGCAAAAAAGCAATAAAAGCTGGGCATTATATGTTTTCAGCTCGGCCAGGGTATTAAAATCTTATACCATTGAGCAACTGGTGGGTCTGGGAATATCCTGGGTGTGGATGGGACTGGAAGGCGAACAAAGCCAATATTCCAAGCTCAAAAACGTAGAGACGTTGCCTCTGGTTCGATGTCTTCAATCCCATGGAATTCGCGTTCTGGGGTCATCGATTATCGGCCTGGAAAACCATACCCCCGACAACATTTATCGCATCATAGACTACGCCGTCAGCCATGATACGGATTTTCATCAGTTTATGCTGTACACCCCGATTCCCGGGACGCCGCTGTATGAAGAGCATCAAAAACGCGGAACCCTTTTGGCCGAATCGGAATTCCCGTTGGCGGACACCCATGGGCAGTATCGCTTTAATTACCGGCATCAACACATTCAAAACGGCCGGGAAGAACAATTTATTCTCGACGCTTTCCAGCGTGATTTTGAGGTCAACGGTCCCAGTCTTGCCCGATTGATCAGAACCTTATTAAAGGGCTGGAAAAGATACAAAGACTACCCGGAAAAGCGTATTCGAGAGCGTTTTGCATGGGAAGTCAAGCCGCTCCGAACAACTTATGCCGCTGCTGTCTGGGCGATGAAGAGACGATTCCGGACAAATAAACGAATGGCCGCAAAAATGAATTCTCTGCTCCAAGAAATTTACGAAACCTTCGGCTGGAAGACAAGGATTATCGCTCCCCTGGCAGGGATATACGTTTATGCCGCTCTTAAAAAAGAACAAAGACGCCTGGCAAACGGATGGACGTATGAGCCCGATTGTTTTTATGAAAAAAATGCTACGGCCTTGGTCCTGGAAAATGCCTCCCCGCCTTACTCCGAAGCGCTATCCCCAAAAATTAGATACGTTTCATGTAAGGCTTTCCCCGTCCCCGGCAGATAATTTGATTTCATGACTTGCCAATGGGAGCCCGCCCCGTTTAGCGCGGAACAAAATCGAATTTTACAGTATACCACATATCGTCCACCCGTGCGTATCGACAGCTGCTGGTCTTGTACTTGCCCGGCAGCGCGTTGGCCCTGTCTTCTGGAGTATCATGATCACTGGCATGCAGGAGTACTGCGCTATAGATGTTGTTGTCCCCATCCAGCAGCCGCCACTGTGTACCAGGTTCAGCCAGGACCGGTGGTTTGAGCTCAAAGGTCAGCAGCCACTCGTGCTTAATCGGCGCACTCTGGACGGCAGGCAATTCTTGGCTTGTGGCCAGAGCCTGGCGATTGCCTATCATCAGCTTGAGCCGGTTGGGGCCTGACTTAATTCTGGTGTAGTAACTATCCGACCGACTTCCGGTCAGATAAAAAGTTACGGTAGACACTTCGCGCCGGGGGAAATCGGTTGGCAGTGTGCCGTAGTGTTCAATGCGGCAACCACAGCAACTCGAACCGCCGGCAAAGGGCCAGCTTTGCTTGACTTTTCCTGAGGCAATATAGAGTTTCACCTGTGAAACATCCTCTTTTTTTAAACGAACATCAATACGCTTGTCTTCGCCCATGCCCAAAGTTACCCACTGCTTTTTAGTTACATAGCCATCAGCCGAAACTTCCACATGGTAACGGCCCTCCTTAAGCGCCATACCTTGATAAAATTTCGGTTCTATATTAAGCATCCGAACCTTTGCATCGTCCGGCTGTGTTTCTATATAAAGCCTGCCTTTTGCAGTGCTTGATACGACAAACACAAACTCTCCGCCTTGGTCACCTGTATTTCGTACCGGGCGGCAAAGGGGGGTCTGCTCGGAGTTGTTACTTACGATAGGTGCAATACGAGTATAAAGTTCCTGTGTGGAAATATAGGGCTTCTCATTCTTTCTCAATTCCTTAAGCAATTGATAGGCAAACACGCTGTGGCCGCCAGTGCCGTCGTCTGCTACCGGTGTTTTGTTTCCGGAGGTCATGCCCCAGCGGCTTTTTTCGTTATACAGATTTAGATAGTATTTGTCGTCGATGACCTGCGGCACGCTACGTGCTTGACCAAACAGGGTGCCGGAATAGCAAGAATCAGAGATGAGCAGGACATGACGTGCTTCCATACTCCGCATGGATTTTTGGACCTGAACGTTTTCCAGATACGTTATAGGATCTCCGCCCGTTGCATCTGCCGGTATCCACCATCCATCATTGTATGTTCGATCAAAATCACCATGTCCGGCATAATATATGAGAACGCTGTCATCCGGATTTGCTGACGCTGCCAAATCCCGCAATGCCTGGTAAATAGCTTTCTTTGTGGCTTTCCGATCCAAGAGGAGTTTAACCTGAAAACCATAACGCTCACGAAGAACTTCGGATATGGACCTGGCATCATCTAAGGCTGTTTCAAGATCCGGAATTTTCGGATCTTTATAATCATTAATGCCGATGATTAATGCCCGGTATGCACCCAGTTTGCCACTCTGATGACTCAGATCGGCCATAACTTTTATCGCACGAGATGCATCAACCGGAAACTCGGACAGTAGAAAAATGCTGATAAGCGAAAATATCAACAGCAGTGTTTTTCTCATGATACCCACCAACGATTGATAATTGAAGCCATATATTGACAAGCCCTATACTCTTGATTAATAATCAGCCCTCCTATCGTTTAATCTTTTTTTAAATTTATCTCAAATAAGCTATATTTTTGATTTTTGGTAAGTAAGAACAGCTTGTTGCCGGAATCAGCAATGACTTGCTTGATAAATGTTTCATCCTTATTAATATCGGGCAGTATTAATACCTTTGTTTCACCTGTATTTATAAAATTCAATAAAATCTGGCAGCTGTTATCTTCTCTTTTTCTGATATAAGAAATACACTTGCCGGATTGGGTTACTGAAGGCGAATATTCTTTATAAGCTGTACCTGTAATATTATAAAACATGTCTTTTCTTAAGTCATAAACAAAAATATCATCATTTGCTTGTAAAGGAAGAATGCCGGATTTTACCATTCCTGCATAATTAATGTTGTATGGAAATTTTATTAATTCCGGTGGTTTTCCGGAATTTGATTTTAATTTGTATAATTCAAATAATTTTCCTCTTTTATTTGATATAAAGAAAATTGTACCCGCCCAGTAAGATGGAAATTTATTAATACATTTTTTATAGGTAAGTTTTCTCGATTTCTGTTCTTGTAAATACTTTTTTTCTCCTATAAAAATATGAGATTCATTCTGGCTTCTCTGTGTCGTTGATAGAACTATTTTTTCAGATATAATCCTTATATCGGTGTGTATGGTCTTAGCCAATTCTTTCCATTTTTTCAGAAAGGTGTCATCAGTAACGATTACGTCTTCTCCAGGTTCATTCTTCTTAATGATATAGAGGCTCTCATTGTAACTAGTGAAACTTATTCCATTTTCGTCTTCTAATTTTAAAATTGTTTTCTTAACTTCCGGTAAATACTTACCTTCAATAAGAGGCAATGCGGATTTTTCAGTAAAAAACCTGTTTTTCCAGATAATTATTTTTTCAAAATTAAATCCTCCTGAAATAAGCAGGAGTAAAACTAACAGGAATATTAATCGAATAGCAAAGCTGTGCCCGAAAAGATTTTTAAAGTACTCTTTGAAAGGGTAATAACAACATAAGAGGACCTTACTCCAAAAGTTTGTTTTGACTTTAACCCGAGGCAACCTTTTTTTATCGTGGCGAACCATACTCATTGTCTCAGGTTTTTCTGTCGGTGTATAAATATGTTGTATATCTTCATCTTTAATATTTATATCTGCTGTTACTCTTTCAATCTCATCATCATGTACAAAACAACACTGCCCTCTTATCATGCCTTTTGCCGAACTATCTTTAAAAAGAAAATCACCACGTCCAACCAAATCTTCAGCGCCAACAGTATCCAGTATCACCTTTGAATCAACCCCGGAAGAGACCTGAAAAGCAATCCTGGAAGGAAAATTGGCTTTTATCCTTCCGGTAATAATATCAACCGAAGGACGTTGAGTGGCAATTATCAAATGAATGCCAACGGATCGTGCAAGCTGTGCAAGTCTGCAAATAGGATTCTCTATTATTTCTGTCTTCAGCATCAAATCAGCAAATTCATCTATCATAACGACTATATATGGAAGGTGATTGTGAGGATTTTTTTGATTATAAGTGACAATGTTTTTACATTTTTTTTGCTGAAGCAAAACATAACGTTTTTCCATTTCTCCTACCAGTGCTTCAAGGAGATCATAGCTTTCATCAGCTTCATGTATAATTGGATTGAGCAAAAAAGGAATGTTTGAGTATAATGATAATTCAACTCTTTTGGGGTCAATTAAAACTATTTTTAAATCTTCGGGGGTTTTGGTTAAAATAAGTGACATCAGGATAACATTGAGGCATACACTCTTCCCGGAACCTGTTGCGCCTGCAACCAAAAGATGCGGCATTTTAGTTACATCAAAGATTATTTCAGAATTGTTTATATCCAACCCCAATACAACGGGAAGATTTCCCGAATGATTTCTGAAATTTTGGGAGGTTATCACCCTTTTTACGGGTATTATGGGTCTTTTGATAACCGGTACTTCCAAGTTAATTGCAAATTTTTTTGCGGATTGAGATATAGTAAGGCTTTTCGTTTTTAGCTCTAACTTTAAATCTTCTTTTAAGTTCTTGATATCTTTGAATCTTGTCTTTTTTTCTAACTTTATTTCATAAATAGTAGTTATTAAACCTCTTTTTATGTCTATGACACGAATATTTAATCCATAGTTTAGAAAAAAAATTTCAATTAAAGATTTCTCTTCTTCTGTTGCCGACGTTGTGCGATCATCAACGGGTCGATCTTCATTGAAATCTTCAAGCAACTCGATATCCGGGATGTTATATGTCATATTGTGATCCACAAATTTAATTTATGAAGGATAGTTGTAAACAGATCACTAAACAATAATTTCTCATCTATCATTTTTATCGAAACCATTGTTAAAATAAAAACAAAGAAAATGCCTGTAATTTCAATAAATATCAGTTTGTTTGTCGGTTTGAATTCATTTATTGTTGAAAATATTCCTGTTAAGTTCCAAAGTAAAAGGGGTAATAAAACACCACATAACAAATTACTGACAAGTATATTTTTAATAATTAAAGCAGTTATTAAGAGAATAACAAAAACCACATTTGTGACCAGATAATTCTTTGTATTGTAAAATTTGCCGAAAAGCGGAAATGATAATAGAACCCCGGCCATAAACAGAAGAAATGGAACAAAGGTAATTCTATTGATTAAATACAAAAGTGATACCTTAAACTCATATGCAATAGAAATTCCTGTAAAGAGCAGAACTATAAAAAGCAAAGTCTTTAAAATTATTTTTAACAATTTTACAGCCATTGGAAGTTCTTTTACAATAAGCAAATCAACAAAAAAGTCTCTCGAAAATTTTCATGAAATATTCGGGTTAGGTCATTATCGTAAGAGTATTCTCTTTCGTCAAGATTTTTATTTAATTAAACAACGGAGCCCAAACCCAAATCAAATCACCGTCAAAACTTTCATTAGCCACTAGCCTTCGTAGCGGTATAGACCGTTGAGTCTTGACACACAAGGCGTTTTTTGCCATATTTTATTAATATCTTAAGCAAATTATTATACTTTTAATAACAATGCATGATTAAAACAATGCCAAAGAAGTTATGCGATATATTCGCTGCTGTGATATTGGGTTATCTGGCATTATTCTGCATTACGGGTTGTGCAGTAACAGCGGAAAAACCAAAAAACGGTCAACTCCATAACTTTAAGAGTCTGGGTATAAAGGTAACCTCGCCGCTGCCTGATTCCGATTTTGCCGCAGTCCAAATTGAGCACTCCAACAAAGGGGAGCTACAACGCTCTAAGCTGCTTGAAAATATCATCGCCGGGCCGGTGTCAGATAGTAAAGTTGTTGACGCGCGTCTATCTGTGACGATCACCAAGCTGGATTATGTTCGTAGTAGGTATTTCGACATGATGAAAGGGGCAGTGGGAGCAAAAGGCGGCTTTGTTGCAGAGGTCGATCTGTCCGATGCCAGAACCGGCCAAACACCGGAATATGGCGATATCCGCAAGGCTGGCCACGCGGGTGGTGATTTTTTATTTGTCCGTCAAAAATGATGATGCCTTTCAATTGGGATTATACTTTACCCATAAGGGTGTTATTGAATTTGAGAAAGCCATGTGGCAGGAAGCACCATTTTGTTATTGGTACTTTGCACCTTTACTAGTGCCGGATATGGGCAGCTACGCCTCACAGGGAAACCAGATCGTCGTTTATAGCATGATGGGCTTAAACAGAACCGTTACCTACTCCTTGCAGGGAAATACGTTAACCTTCGTTGATCGTTCAAGCGGCTATCCGCTGACCACTGTCTACTATCGTATGAAATAAAGGAACAAAACTTGACCAGAAAAATTCCTTTAGTTCTTTATAACCTCCCTTTCACCGCACACCTATCAGGGCCACGTCATTTAAGCGTGCAATCCGTTATAACCAATCGTAAACTGACATTATTGCTCTTCTCACTATGGTTGGTCTTTTCAGGCTGTGTTCACTCCATCAAGGCCTTACCTGAAGGTATTGATTACCGAAGCAAAGGATATTGTGTTGGTGCCGAGGATATAGAATTCCTTGTGGATTTAACTTATAAGAATACTGTTGGAAAGACCGTACATGAACAGGAAATTTTTGACACGATTTTTACTCTGATTGATAACGCCCGCAAGTACATTCTGATTGACATGTTTCTCTTCAATTCATATCAAGGAAGGGCAGAAAAAGCTTACCGCAGACTTTGTTTTGAGCTCATGACCCGACTGGTAGAGAAGAAGAAGCTGATTCCGTCGATAAAAATAGACTTTATCACCGATCCGGTCAATAATGTGTATGGCGGGGTAAAATCGAAAGAGATCGCATTAATGAGGGCGGCGGGAATTAATGTTATTTACACTGATCTTAAAAAATTGCGTGACAGCAACCTGTTGTATTCTCCCATTTGGAGAATATTCATACAATGGTTTGGCAACTCTGACAGCGGCGGTATTTTCAAACATCCTTTCAGCGAGGATGAGCCGGGGGTTACTTTAAGATCATACCTGTCTCTCTTGAATTACAAGGCAAATCACCGGAAGGTTGTTTTGGCTGATAACAGGGGTAAGTGGACAACTGTCATTACCTCCGCCAATCCGCACGACGGCAGCTCAGCTCACTCCAATATTGCCTTGAAGATTACCGGCGACTTTTGTCGGGAAGTCTATATTGCCGAAAAATCGGTTGCCGCATTCTCCCGGGGAAAACTTCATGATGTTGTCTTTGAATATGTGGATAGTGGAAATTCCGGTCAAACAAACTGTGTGTATTTATTCCTGGTTACCGAAAAAAAGATCCAAGACGAACTGATTCGGCAGCTTGAGGACCTGGGACCGGGTGACCGTATTTTCATGGCATTATTTTACCTCTCAGACAGGGACATTATAAAAGCGCTGTTGAAGGCTGCCCAAGCCGGGGCGGAGGTAAGAATTATTCTTGACCCGAGCAAGGATGCGTTCGGCCGTGAGAAAAACGGCATTCCCAATCAGCCTGTGGCCTATGAGTTGATGAAAAAATCACGCGGCAAGATAAAAATCAGGTGGTACCATACCCATGGGGAGCAGTTTCATACCAAACTCACCCTGGTTGAAAAACAGAACGGTACCGCTGTTGCTGTATTAGGGTCGGCGAACTTGACGAGAAAAAACATCGAAAATTTCAATCTGGAATTAGATGTCAAGGTCCTCGGGACTTCGTCAGCAGAAGTTATCCGAGAGATAAAGCAATATTATGATAGAGTGTGGCACAACAAAAGGGGACATTATACCGTAGATTTTGAGTTCTATGAGGATAGATCCTTGAGCAAGACCTTTTTATACAGATTATATGAATACACGGGTATCTCCACTTTCTGAAGATTAAGTCTCAACATCATGAGTAGTCCAAACGGCTACTTTCAACAGATACTGCATGTTTTTCTACAGGAGGCGATATCATGGTAAACTCTTTACGAAAAAATTTGTCTTTCCTATTAAACAACCCCATGTTCAGGGGGTTGTCGAATAAGCAGCTTGAAGAAGTCATCGAAGTACTGGAAGAAGTGCATGTCAAGGCAGGGGAAATAATAGCTACGGAGGGAGATCCGGCATCAGAACTCTATTTCATAAAGAGTGGTACCGCAGAAGTTTTGAAAAAAGAACCCGAGCTTGATTATGAACATCGGCTGTCAACACTGTCAACGGGCGACAGCATTGGTGAAATGGCGGTTCTGGATTGCAAACCGCGCTCGGCTTCTGTCCGGGCGGTTTCGGATTGTTCCCTTTTAATGCTTAAAAATGATAAACTGCATTCCCTCTCATCGGCGGAAGAATCTACCTATTCCAAGATCAAAAGCAATCTGAGTTGTGAGATGAGTGAGCACTTACGTCAGACTAACGAAATGACGGTACGTTCCTTACGAATGCAGCTGGCCGAGGAAAAATCCAGAGTCTCTATGGGAATTCTCATCTGTATGCTACTGGTGGGAATATGTTTGTATGTGTTTTCTTTACAGGTTATTGCATCGTGGGCCAGGGCGGCGTCAACAACTACGGTTGTTAGCGTAAACATTATCTTCCTCTTTGCGGCGATGTCTTTTTTTGTTATTAAAAAAGGCGGTTATCCCTTTAGTATGTACGGCCTTACTACGAATAACTGGCGCCGATCGGTAATTGAATCTATTCTGTTCCTGGCACCTATTCTACTGTTCTTATGTGTGCTGAAATGGCTGTACCTGGTCCGGCTTCCCGGCATGCAGGAATATCCGTTGTTATCGTTAGGACAACATTTAAAACTAACTAAAGGCGGCCTTCTCCTCACTTGTTTTGCCTATTCGGTTTTTGCCCCTGTCCAGGAATTTATCGCCAGGGGATGCTTTCAATCTTCCTTTCAAAATTTCCTGGTAGGCAAATATAAAACTTTGACTGCCATTGTTATTTCAAATCTTATGTTCAGCATGACGCATCTTCACATCTCCATCAGTTTTGCCCTGCTGGCCTTTATTCCCGGACTTTTTTGGGGGTGGCAATATGCACGTCATAAGACGCTTATCGGAATTTCAATTTCACATATTGTCATCGGCCTCTCCGCTTCTATTTTTATCGGTTTCCCGGGAGTTTTATCATAAAGGAATCCATTCATACGAATTCCGGAAACTGGGGAATCTCTTAACGCCAACCGCCGGGCAATATGGTGAAGTCGGAGAATGTAACTTCAACCGGTTTTGCACTCCAGGTTTTGGCGATCATCCCAACACGATTCAGACTATCTTTGGTCGTGGTTAGAACACTGCCGAGATCCTGCCATGCGTCCGCCCCGGGTAACCGAACCCAGAACCGGAACGTCGTTCCTGTCTTGACGACTCGGAGCAAGCCGGAGGTTCCTTCATACTTAAGCAGAAACTCGCCCGAGTTCTCTGCGATCTTTGCGAGATCGTAGTGGGCACCGGTACAGTCATCCCCATAGGACCCGGAAATAACAACATCATTCGTCCCGGCCGGACCAAAATAAAGGGCGTGTACGGGTTTGTCTTCGTTGCCATTCCATAAAACCATACCCACATGGCTGTTTCCAACACGTTCCGGCATCTGGAATCTGACCTGGGCGATCCAGGTTTCCCGTGGCGGTGCTTCAACCGTCAACATGGGCGCCAGTCCCCGGTCGCAGTCCCAAATGTTATGCCCTCCGTTTGCTTTCATAAGCACAGTGTTGCCGAGGATTCGATGCATGGAGTCACCCTGGGGATCACTCCACTCGAAATCGACAAACTTACGCCCGGAAAAGACTTCTGACTCACCATTTTCCAGCCGGGCAAAATAGGACGGCACCCAATTTCGGATTCCTGCTACGCCCACCGCTACCTTAAAATCAGAAAAAGTGACACTCACGGGATTGCCCGCCCAGGTCTTGGTAATCATACCGATCCGATTGAATCCGTCCTTCACCGTTGTTAAAACAGAGCCCAGTTCCTGCCATTGCTTCTTAAAGGGTGACCTAAAAAAGAAACTATATGTGTCGTCCTTCTTGGTAATTCTCAGCCAGCCCGTGGCGGCTTCGTACTTTGTCCGAAATGTGCCGGAGTTGCCTTTAATGAACGCCAGGTCCAAGGGATGACCCGAGCAATCGTCGCGATAAGATCCGCTAACCACAACTTCGTTCGTTTCTCCCGGACCCACATACAGGGCGTGAACCGGCTTGTCTTCACTACCGTTCCACAACACCAGACCAACATGGCTGCGCCCGACACGTGTCGGCATTTCAAACTTTACTTGCACTGTCCAGGTTTCCGTCTGGGGTGCTTCCATGGTCAGCATGGGCGCCTGCCCGCGATTGCAGTCCCAGATGTTATGGCCCCCTTTGGTTTTCATGAAAACTCTGTTACCGGAGATTTCCTGCAGCGAATCTCCCTGAGGGTCGCTCCACTCAAAATCAGAGAAAGCATCACCGGAAAATGTCACTTCCGGCGATTTTTCAAGCTCCTTAAAATAGGCCGGAACCCACTGTTTAAACCCTGCAATGTCAGGCAGAATACGAAAGTCATAAAATGAAACCTGTACCGGGGAGTTACCCCAAGTCTTGGCGATTAGACCGATGTGGTCGAATCCGTCCTTAACGGTCGTCAAGACGGCGCCCAGTTCCTCCCATTGTTTCTTAAAAGGCGACTTGAAATAGAAATGGTACGTCATATCTTTCCTGCTGATCCTCAGCCAGCCCGTAGTGCCTCCGTAATTTGTACGAAAGTCACCCGAGTTTCCCTTGATTCGTGATAGGTCAAGGGGATGACCCGAGCAATCGTCGCGATAAGATCCTCCGGCCACCACTTCGTTGGTTTCCCCTGGTCCCACATAAAGGGCATGGACAGGTCTATCCTCACGACCGTTCCACAACACCAGGCCAACATGGCTACGTCCGACACGCGTCGGCATTTCGAATCTCACCCAGGCTGTCCACGTTTTTCTCCGGGGTGCTTCTACAGTCAGCATAGGCGCCTGCCCGCGATTGCAGTCCCAGATATTGCGGCCTCCGTTGGCCCGCATGTGAATCCACTTGTCATCGATCTTGTACATACCGTCTCCCTGTGGATTGCTGAACTGCCAGGTTTTGGCCGCAATACGGCCCTCTCCTGTTTTTTGGATAACCTTTTCTGAGGCTGGAGCCTGATGTTCAGGCGATATCGCAGCGATTTCCGTGCCTGAAATGAATAAATTACCCAGCTCTGTCTGGGCCGAGATTTTAAAGGAAGGCTTCGTTTGAGAAGGCGCTGTCGGCGTCCATTCCACTTGTTTGGGCCCACCCGCTTCAGAGATTTCCTGACCGGACGAAATTTGTAAAGGCTTTTCTTGTTCTTCACTCTTTACTTCCGGCTCCACAACTTTTTGATTTTCTTTCAGATCACCAGTTTTCCGTGCCTTGAGCGACTCGATCTTTTTGTGTGCGACGGCTGCAAAATTGCCATTAGGATATTGTTGAAGGTAGCTCTCAAAATCAGCAGGGTTTTCACTGGCAGCTACCGATGCCCAGTAAGTTATTTCGACCATGGCTTCCTGCCCGGTTGAAAGCTCGGCCGGGAGACTTGTCGCTTCAGTTTCCGTCGCCAGGTGGCCGGGCAAAAGAAAAACAAAGTCGCCCCGATCAAAATCGGGGTCACGCAGCTTGCCGTAACGGGGGGTTTGGGCCTGCTCCGTTAAGTTTGTGATTCGGTCGGAGAGATAGAGGCCCATCTCGCTGGCGGTAAGGTAGCCGTCTCCATTAGCATCGGCCCGCTCTTCGCCCCGTATTCCACGCAGAAACAATTTTCGAAACGCACCGTCGTCGCTAACCGTTTGATTGGAATCGCCCGAACTGAGAAACTGGCGGACAGGCAGGGTAGTTGCCCGGGTAATAGCAGCCGGAACGGCCCCGGCGCGGGCTTCAAAGATAGTGCCGGCAAAACAGCTGTCGAAAATGACGAATACATGTTTGGACTCTGCCAGCCGCATGAACCCGGCAAAGTCACGCATGTGGATTGCTTTTAGCTTAAACTCCGGTGAGATCGGTTGCGGTGCATCGGCCGGAACCAGAAAGCCTTCACCCTTGATTGTGTGGCCATGACCGGCAAACCAAAGGAACAACCTGGCTTCTGGATCGGACCCCTTGATCGCAAAAAATTTCTTCAGGCTTTGCTGAAGCCCATCCGCTTTGAGGTTTTTCTTGAATATAACCTCAAAACCACGGTTCTCCAACTCGGTTGCCACCTCACGGGCGTCTGATACGGCATTATGAAGCGGAGGCCATCCACTCGTGTACGTATCGATACCGATAACCAACGCATAGCTTTTATCGTAAAGTTTAAGTGTCTCGATCACTGGAGCGCTGATGCTGTCTTCCGCTCGGATTTTTACGGTGATCCCGCGGTCTTCAGCATGAGGTGACCGAAAGCTTGTAACGACGATACATACAACGATGGTCAATAACAAGCCAATTTTGTTTAAATGCCACATTTACATCCTCCTTGGGCCGCGGTCTTCCCAACCCTTATTTATTACTGAAAAGATGCACTGAATATCCTAACCACATTAAAAATAACCTACTTAAATATGGAAAAAAGTCAAGCGGTTTCAATCGAATAAAACCGGGGAAAAAATATTTTCAGGCGACTTGATCACAATTATAAAATGTTTTCTCAGGGTTAGCGCATTTGATTTCGGTGCAGCGTAGCGACGGCGTGTTTCTTTTGGAAACCGACTGACTGTTTGAAGGGCTTTAGCATGCGTTAGCCCTGAATATTTTCTTTATTGACGTTTAAATATAAGATGAGGTAGATTATTTTTGTGATACTGTGTTGTTATTCGGCTTGTGCAAGATTCAGGTATTACAATTTTAACATAGACTCCTAAAGGAAATAAGGCGTGTAAAATGAAAGACACGGATGGTTTTGTTTTCAGAGAAGTCTTTCGAGAATATGGTAATACTGTATCTTGGGCGGCGCTGACAGTTATCTTCATACTAATTTTGATTCCTCTAAATACACTTGCCGCTTCCGGCGAAATCACTGAATCGGATCTTTTGAAAAAATACGCACCTGTTTTATACTTCCATCCCGAAGAAAAAGTTTATCCCTGGGGAATCAACAAAAGAACTTAGGGAGACCCAAAGATGGTTAAAACTTATTCAGAAGGTACCATTAATTAAAAAACCTGAACTACTAAATGATATGTTAGAGGAAACAGAAGAATTAATTAAGATTTTTGTAACGAGTATCAAAACGGCTGAAAAGAAAAAGAAATAGCTGTTGAATGTTTTGTATTGGATGTTTGTTTTTCATTCGATTTTAGAATAATTTGAGGAGCGGAGCGACATCATTATTCGACGTTCAATGTTCGATGTTGGACGTTCATCTTTCAAAACAACCCTGTACGGCATAAATTTAACCTGTGAATATTTACAAACAACTTAGCACTTATGGGGCTTTGCCCCAATTGGAATATTGGAATGATGGAATATTGGAATGATGATTTAAAGAAGATGACATTCCTCTATTTAATTCCTGTCAAGAGGAATTTTACAATAATCCAACTTTCCATTTTCTCTCTGAGCCGTAGACTTTCCGCGCCGGAGGCCGGTGTTCCAATATTCCATCATTCTCCCGCTATATAGCGGGATGAGCGAAGCGAACTAACTTGTAGATAATGATCCGTTTTTGTATCATTCCCAAGAAGTTATTTCTAATCTGAAGATAAGATCTGTTTGAAAGGGGCATATTGTGTTTGATACTGTTTTTTGGCAAATTCTCATCGCTGTGGTTTTACTCAGCGGATACGTTATTATATCCAAGCGGTTGCAAAAAATACCTGCCATCCCTATCGGGCTTATAATCCTTTATCTGATTACGCGCATAATCGCATCGATTATCCGTGATCTAGAATGGGCGGCCGAGTGGGCGCCATGGATTCAGATTGCGTCCGTTGTTATTCTGTCATGGGCAGTTGCCCGATTAACTTTTTTTCTTTTCATCGAGTTGCCTCTCCGCCTGAGAAAGAAAAAAGAGCTTCCCAATATCACACGTGATCTTATACTGATTACCTGTTATGCAATCCTTTTTTTTATTGTGCTTCGCTTGAAGAGTAATATTAATCTTACCGGCATACTTACAACCTCAGCGGTTTTGACCGTTGTCGTGGGTTTTGCCGCTCAGACAACATTGAGCAGCCTTATTTCCGGTCTTATGCTGCAAATCGAACGTCCTTTCGGGCTGGGTGACTGGATCAAACTTGGGGAAAATCGCGGCCGGGTGATTGGCATTACCTGGAAATCCACCCGGTTGCTTACCCGTCAAGATGTTTTGGTTTATATCCCCAACGCCGAAATAACTAATAAAAGCTTTTTGAATTATTCGAAACCCAATCGAAGGATTGTCTCCCGAATTAACATCGGACTGGAATATGGGGCGCCCCCCAACACGGTTCGGAAAGTTGTTTTGGAAGTCATAAACCAGCATCCTCAGGTTTTGGAAACACCCCCGCCGGAAATTTATCTTGTTAAGTTCGGTGATTTTGCCATTACGTATGAAATTCGATTTTACCATAATAATTTTGCTGATGAACGCAGAATCAAGTCTGAAATAAATACTCAACTCTGGTATGCGCTCCGTCGCAATCATATCAAAATTCCCTTTCCAATTCGCGATGTTCAACATAGACATGTAGAAAGGCGCTTTCAGGCCAAAGAATTGGCAGCCCAGAAAAGTTCTGCCGATGTTGAAGGATTGCTTAAGCGTGTCTCGGTTTTTTCAGCCCTGTCAGAAGAACTCCGGACTCAGATTGCAGAACGTTCAGAAATTATCGAATATGGTTCCGGAGAATTCATTGTGCGCCAGGGTGATCAAGGAGATTCCCTTTATATCATTCGCACGGGCTTATGCGGGGTTTACATTAGAAAACATGGAAAGCATGAAAAAAGAATTGCAACCATTGACAGTGGCGGATTTTTTGGTGAAATGAGCCTTTTGACCGGCGAACCGCATACTGCAACAGTGCGGACAATGGAAGATACCTCGGTTATTATCATCGATAAGGAAAATTTCTCTAATATTTTAACCGACAATCCCTCCATTTCTGTCCAGTTGGGCGAGATCCTAGCCGAACGCCAAAAGGAATTGGCCGAGGAAGCCGGCCGGATCGTCGCAGCCACCCCTTCCTCCACCAGCATGATTGCCAAAATCAAGTCATTCTTTCGAATCGACTGAGCAGTAGATTTTACATTTTAACTGAAAAACACAGGAACGACTTATGACGGATTATCATAAACCCCCATCAAATGTATTTTCGAACCCAACCGACGCACTAAAGACATGTGTTGAGGTTGGCAAATTACTGACTTCGACGTTGAATCTACAGGAAATTTTGCAACTGATTATGATTAAGGTGAGTCTGTTAATCAGAGCACAGAACTGGTCTTTACTTTTAAAAAATGAAGCGTCCGGTGAATTGACGTTTGAGATTGTCGTGGGTCTTAACCCGGAGTTGTTTAACGGATTACACCTGCTGCCGGGCGAAGGGATAGCCCCCCATGTTGCAGAAACCGGCAAAGCCGTGTTCATACCGGATGTTAATGATTCCCCCCTGTTCAATAAAAAGGTTGACTTTCACACCGGCTTTACCACCCGATCGGTAATTTGCTTGCCACTTATTATCCGTGGAAAAAGCCTGGGGGTTATTGAAATCGTCAATGTCCAGGATATGAAGATTTTTGAATTAGAAGATTTGCCCATTTTGACCATCCTTGCGGATTATGCGGCAATTGCCATCGAAAATTCCCGGTATGTGGATAAAATCAGGAAGATGAGTGTCACGGATGAGTATACCGGACTCTATAACGCCCGGTATCTCCACCAAATATTAGATGAATTTTTTAGTAAAACCGATCAAAAAACACCACTTTCCGTTGTTTTTATGGACATTGATAATTTTAAATCCATTGTGGATCATTACGGCCATCTCCTGGGAACTCAATTATTAAAAGAAATCGGTGAAACCATTACCCGTAACCTTTCCGAGGAGGATATTCTGATAAAATACGGCGGGGATGAATATATAATCATCCTTCCAGGCAGGAGTAAAACCCAAGCGGTAAAACACTCTGAAAATATTCTTTGTGCTATCAAGGAATCAACCTATCTGAAATCAGAAGCGGAGCCCGCCAGAATTACGGCAAGTGTTGGAATTGCAACTTATCCCGAGGATGCAGAGACCAAAAAGGAGTTATTGATTTTAGCCGATAATGCTTTATTTAAAATTAAAAACTCGACAAAAAACAGTGTCGGCACCGCATAAGCTTCCGAGGGCTGATCGATTCGACACAATACAATAGAAGAAAAATCAATGCTTAGGTTTTATTCTAAATTGTGGCGAGGTGAAATGAAACTGGTCCATACGTTCTGGATAGCAAATGTTGCGGTATGGCTGGCATGCATATTTTTCTTTCATCTATTATCGAACGTTCTCAGTATGAGTTCAGGCCCTGTGGTGGGCATGCCCCTTGGCCTGATATTTGTCATCCATAATGCAGCGGCCCTGTCCGGAGTGATACGCAGTTCTCATAAAGGCGGCACAAAAAAATTCTATAGGTTCTTTGCAATTGCCATCTCATTTCTGCTTTTAATACTCTCATTATGGGTCCCGATTTATTTTTACGGAAAACCGCTGATTCGTATTTATGAGACCGAAAACAGCGTTTGCCGTTAACTTTCCACTTCAGTTCCTTGTCCGGTACGATTAACTTTCCTCCAGATGAACAGTCCAACAGGGACAAGTCCAATTAACATTAGCTCAAACACCAGAATCACATGGATGATACGATCGAATAGGCTGTCTTCTTCCAGGCGAGCAAGGAAAGGATTACTAAACTCGCAACCTCAAACTCGTCACCCAAAACACCTAAAATGAAAAGACTCCCGATAGATAATCTTTCTATCAAAAAAGGAAAATTTTCTGAAATTTGTATAAGATCAACGTAGATGGTTGCAATGAACTCAAAGAATTGATATTGGAAATAAGGGTTTAGTTAAGGCAATAAAGGGAAAACTTGGCATTCGGTATTTTAAACCTGATTATTGCAGCAAGGGGTATTATGGCAAAAACAGCCTGCACAGTTCCCATTTCACAGATTATCCTGGATGAGGACATATATCCGAGAAGCGGTGTTTATCCAAAACGCGTCTCCATGTTTGCCGAAAACCTGCGCGATGGTTTTGAGATCAATTCCATCGAGGTACAGATTCATCCGGAATATGGCGATAAATACCGCATTCTTGATGGCGCCCACCGCTGGCATGCATACAAGGAGATCGGCGCAACCGAAATACCGGTTCACATTATAACGCTGGATGGTTTGGATCCCCTGCTCTATGCCGCTAAAAAAGCGATAGGCCCTCTCCAGTTAACTGAAGAAGAAGCGAGAACGAC
>Ga0315545_1001666_pt1 | contig 21285 bp, 18 predicted proteins | sample SalMarSW160210MG_FD_203096 | JGI IMG/M metagenome (GOLD analysis project Ga0315545, IMG submission 203096) | Salt marsh sediment microbial communities from the Plum Island Ecosystem LTER, Massachusetts, United States - Salt Marsh Sediment SW1602-10 ...
AAATAGCAAATTATCCAATTTAGAAATATTCAGAATTATAAAATACAATCTTTTTCAACCCATTAAGAATGTTTACCTATATGATGGCTACGATTAACGCAACATTATTGGGATTTAGGGGGATTTTCCAAGTTTCAAATGCGTATGCATTCATACGAATCCCCCCTTCCCCCCCCTTTTCTGAGTCAATACCTTTTTTAGTTGAAATTAGAAAAGACCGTCCATCCATCTTTCGAATCATGTGACCGCCACCTTTTGTTTCTCTAAGATGCGTATGCACTCATACGGGCTTGCATCAAGGAGTATCTCTGTTTTTCTATTTTCTCCTGTATCCGTAGTCGCAGCATTTTGAGATACCGGAATCCTTTCACCTTTCTTAGTCGTGGCTCAAGGTGAAGTAATCCAGCTGCTACCCACCGCACAATATGCGTACCGTTTCTCCAGTAGTCGACCTTATCGGTATACTGGCCAAGCTGAGACATGATCGATTCGATACAATTCGTCGTGCTAAAGCTCACACCCAACTCCCGACACAACCCCAGTTGATGCAATGTCAGAGTCTCTTCCAGTCCTTCTCCTAAACTCTTCGCTGCTGAGGGATTGATACTCTCAAGTTCCTCCCCAATCTGAAGTAATGCTTTTTTTGCTCCTTCGTATGTCGGTTCATTATACGCATTTCTCAGTTTCACTCGATACCTTTTCTGTTCATTAAGGGAGAGGTAACTGACTATATTTTCTCTCTTGTGCCAGTGACACCGCTGGATCATTACACTCCTTCCCAATCGTTGGCGTATCGCTTTTGCTAACCCTTTCGAGCCGTCTATCACAAACAGCATCTCTTCTGCATATTTTAACCCTCGCTCGATTAATTTATCAAAAAACTGTATCAACGCTCGATGGTTCTCAGTACTCATCTGCTCTATCCCTAACACGATCTTCTTCCCCTCTATCGTAATCCCTAACGCTATCATAATCCCTTCCTCTGCATACCTCTTCCCGTCAATGAAAATAGCGACAAAATCATAATCCCCTAGCTCTCTCTCCTCCAAAAGTTCCAGGTAGGTCTCTGCTTTTTTGGTAAACCTCCTCGATACACTCGAGGCACTCAATCCAAATACCTCAGGCACCAGCTCTGCTGATTCTTTATATCGATGGGTGCTCAATCCATTCAGCAATTTCAAAAATGTTTGATGATCTCCTCGATACGGCTCCTGCAACTTTTGATACCTCTGAAGTCTCACCTCTTCACCCTTTTCCTTGTTCCTTACTCGAGGAACTCTTACCGGTATCTTCTGATCTCGTAGATAGATCGAACCCCATTGTTTCCCCCATCTCCTGTTCTCTTTTCCATGCTCGTATCTCCTCCCAGCCAATGCTTCCACTTCTTCTTGTAATGCATCTTGGACTGCCTTCAACCCCAATGGTATCAATTCCTGAATCACTGCTATTTTCATCGCATCCGATTCCTTAATCCTCTCCAGCATCTCTAATGTCCTTTTCCGCTTCTCTGAATTTTTTTCCTTCCATTTCCCCTTCCCTTGTGCTAAATTCTGCATGGGACCCTCCTTCTTGTAATAAGATTTGTCTTTTTCTTTCTATCTTATTATATGGAGGGTCTTCACAATTTCAACTAATTTTAGCATACTTTCCCTTTTCTAAAGGGGGGATGTAAACAATTATATGCTCCCCTTAGTAAAATGATTGGATCCAACATACTCTCTTTGCCCGATCACCTCTGCCATTGGTTGACTTTGCTGGCATATTTCTCTACAAGCCTTTCTGCTTCGCCTTCTTTTGTTGCTTCTGCGAATAGATGGAAAGAAGCTTTTCTGCGATCTGGCATCACCAGAACCCAGGAGTCACAGTTCAGTACCCTCACTCCATCTATCAGTTCACGCTTGCAGTCTTCCGTGTATTTTGAAAGCTTTCTCATCACCTGTCCCTTTTTGCCCCAGGAACAGGGGACTGTCCGTTTGACCATGTGAAATCGATCCAATTCTTTTCTCAGGTGGGCTAAACTTCTCTTTGGAGGTGCTGTTCCGCCAAAGGCGGTATTGGAAAGAAGCTCCAAGATTTTCGCCACGTTAAACATGGCATCTGCTCCCAATTGGAATCCGGGAAAGATGAAACCTCCCCTGGTTCCTCCCACGAAGTCGACTCCTAAATTGGAAAGTGCATCCATCATGGCTAAATGGTCATTTCTCACCCGGATCACTTTCACACCATACTCTTGGGCAATTTTTTCCACCCCCATGGAAGCCACCACAGGAACGGCAATCTTATGTGCCGGGGTACAGCCTAAGAAAAGGGAGGTGATCATCAGAAGCAAAAGATCCGGCGAGATAGGCTGGCCTTCCTCATCCACCACCGAAAGTTTCTCCGCTCCCGGATCAAAAAGAAAGCCCACATCCGCATCCACTGATTTCACTATGGAAGAGAGTTGATGAATGGATCGAGAAAGCTCCTCATCAGAGTGGGAAAGCTTTTGGGGATCCAAATAAGCGTTCAAGGAGATGACCTCACAGCCCAAAGCTCCAATGGTGGAGGGAAAGATCTCGCAGGCTCCGCCGTTGGAGTAGTCGATAACCACCTTGAACTGTGCTTTTCTTATCTGTTCGGAATCTATCGCCCTAAGAAAGTCCTGCCGGTAGGATTCGATCACCCGTTGGGGGAAATCGAGCTGTCCGGTCTCCTCCGGGGATGCCCTTATGAAATCCTCCCGAAAGAAAAGCCTTTCCACCGACTTGGTTTTGGAGGTGGGCAGATCCTGTCCCCCTCCATTGAAGAAAACTATATCGGTCTGCCTTTTGTTCAGGGGTGATCTCCTGGTATGTATGCCCCCACGTTCTTTTCCTGACTTTAGTTCATATCTCACCACAGGGATAGGAAGGGTCCTTAAGTCTTGCACATTTACCCCGGCGGAGAGTAGTCCGCATATCAAAGCTCGGCTGATCATTCGGGAGGTGCTTCCCGCGTCTCTGCTGGTGACCACGGTTGAGCCTTTGCCCAACATGGCACCGTATGCCGCTCCCAGCTTAACTGCAAACTCCGGGGTCAGCTCCAGATTTCCCACCCCCATCACCTTGGCATCGGTGAAAAGCTCCCGATTCCATCTCTCTCCCCACACCAGACTGGAAGAAAGTATGGATTCTGCCTCCACCCGCTTTCCGGGCCAGACCCTCACGTTGGCTTTGATTTTGGCACCCTTCTCGATGTGACAATTTTCGCTGATGATGGCATTTTCAAAAATTACCGTCTCCTCTTCAAGTTTAGCATTGTTTGCCACAATCACCTCAGTCAAAATGCTTCGTTTCCCAACAGAAGCATCCTTCCAGATCACAGAACGATCCAGATTCACGTCTTCTCCAATCTGGACATTGTCACCGATGACTGAATTGGATATGAAACAGTGGGAACCTATCTGGGCATCATTTCCGATGATCACCGTCCCCTTGAACTCAACTTTTTCCTCCACCTTCACATTCTTCCCCACCCAGATGCTGGCATGTTCGCGATGAAGCAAATTCCCACCGACATCTACCCTCACCCTTCCCTCTAAGATGTCCTGATGCGCCTGGAAGTATTCCTCCAAGTTACCCACATCCCTCCAGTAATCGGGAGTGACAAAACCAAAAAGCCTTTGATTGGAGGAGAGCATTTGAGGAAAAAGATTTTTGCTGAAATCGAAGTTCTGTTTACTTGGTATCTCATTGAGCACCTCGGATTCCAGGACATATATCCCAGTATTAACCGTATCGCTGAATACCTCTCCCCAGGTGGGCTTCTCCAAGAATCTGGATATTTTTCCATCCTCCCGGGTGATTACCACTCCATAGGAGAGGGGATTTTCCATCCGGGCAAGAACCATGGTTGCCCTCGCTTTATTCTTTTGGTGAAAATCACAGGCGGCTTTCAGATCGATGTCGGTCAGCACATCTGCGGAGATGACTAAAAATCTATCATCCAGCAAGCTTTGGGCATTTTTTACTGCCCCGGCGGTGCCATAGTCCTCTTGCGCCTGAACATATTGGATCCTCACCCCGAATTTTGATCCATCCCCGAAGTAGTTTCTTATGGATTCTGCCTGAAAATAGAGCAAAACCACTAACTCCACCAGTCCATGCTTTTTTAAAAGATTAACCATATGCTCCATCATGGGCTTATTTGCCACATATACCATGGGCTTGGGAATGCTGCAGGAGAGGGGTCTTAAGCGAGTGCCAAAGCCCCCGGCCATAATCACCGCCTTCATGTTTTTCACTCTCCGTGTGGGTTTACATCCTTGTTTGGCTGTTTTGTCGATTGCTTACAGGATGACTGAGAACTCCAATTGTGTCATTCTGAACGGAGCGAAGCGGAGTGAAGAATCTTGGTTTTATGCGGGTTGGGAAGCGAGATTCTTCCCCATATGGGTCAGAATGACAATTCTCGGTTACCCTGCTTAGACCTCACTCCCTATGCGTATGCATCTTCGATCCTCCCCCTCTCTCCCGCCTTTGGCGGGATGGAGAGGGGGACTAAGGGGGAGAGGTTCAAAACACTCTTCTGAAAAATCCGAATAACATCTCCAAAATTGCGAAATGGGTAATGCTCAATGTCTTCCTTTACGCAAAATTTGTGAAGATCATTTTTGGCGAAGACGAAATCCGCTTCCCTTACCGCACACTTATCCGAAAGTCCGTCCCCGATATATACGACCTTTTGTTTTCTCCCTTTTAACTTTTTTAGGTGATACCTCTTGCAGTTTCCGCAACTTCCGCATCCTCGGTCAAAATAGGGGAATTCTGGTTTCAGTCTCCTGCCTTCAAATCTGAGAATGTTGGAGTAAAAGGGAAGCCTTTCTAATCCGAATTTTTCTAAAATAAGCTTTATGTAAAAATCCAGCCCATCACTTAAGATAACCAGCTTAAGCTTCTCTCTTTTACAGAGATCGGCAAAAACGGTAAATTTTCCATCGATTTTTTGAGAGAGGGAGAATTTTTTTAACTCTGATTTGCTAATTTTTATTAGATCACATTCCCTTTCCAGACACTCTTTTGAACTGATTTTTCCTTTCAGCCAAAGGGATACGATCTTCTGGCTCTGTTTTTTTGAGAAAGTGTCAAATAAATCTGCGCCCACATCATTCTGGGTGATGGTGCCATCGAAATCGACTAAAACCAGAGTATCTTTTGAATTTCTCATGTTTGTCTGCTTCAAACTTTTTCGCTTGACTTTATAACTGTAGGGACGGCCCTTGTGGCTGTCCGTATCAGTGTACAGAGTACGGACAGGGACAAGCCCTGTCCCTACACTTTACATTCGGTGGCTGGCTCAAACTTTCGTTTCAATTTTTTTCATCCTTCGCTTGGGGGTCAGACAAAACTTGGCACAATGGTAAACAAAAGTATCACCATGACTCCAAAAGCTACAACGGCATATTTAAAGTCTTTCTCCCAAAGAAAGGAGAAAACTGCCACCACCACCCTCAGAAACGGGGTCAGCATCATCAGCAAAATCCCCAGATTGATAATAGCGGTCGGCTTCCCTCTAAGAAGATTCGAGAAAATATCAGAAAAAGAAGGGCAAACTAAAGAGGTAAGAGAATCCTGGGGATGTGCATGAAAAAATAACATGCCCAATCCTAAGATTAGCATTCCAGCGGCACAGAAAGAACCAATCAAAAGGATTGTGCCCACATAGGAGTATACTTTTTCTTTTTTGTGTGTCATCCGACCTCAAAATAAGAAATGAGAACCAAGTCCTCTGAACAGCATCTCCAGAGATAGATACAAAAGAATAAATACGAATGCTTTCTTGAGATATTCTGCTTTAATTTTTGGAAAGAGATGTGATCCCAAAGTTGCCCCCACGAAGACTCCCAGCATGGTGAAGCCAGCTACCAGGGGATGGATCTCTCCTCTGGAAAAATAAACGAATGCGCCGGCACTGGCGGTAACCCCGATCATGAAATTGCTGGTGGCTACTGCGGTCTTGAGCGGCACTCTCATCAGAAGATACATCACCGGAACTTTTACTATCCCACCACCCACACCCAAAAGCCCGGAGACGTTCCCGGCAAAAAATGAGGCTCCCAAGCCTAAAGGAAGATGAGTTATTTTATATGATTTATTGCCACCGTTTGAATTGCTGGTGTCTTTCCTCTCATCTTTCTTTTTAAACATTATCCAGGCAGTATAGATCAAAAGAGCGGAAAAGAGGATGAATAAAAGTTGAGGTTTTAAGATACCCGCCACTATCCCTCCAGCAATGGCGCCCAGCGTGGTTGCCAGCTCCAGGGTCATCCCCAATCGGATGTCGCAAAGATGTCTTTTTACATACAAACTTGCCGCTCCGGAGGAGGTGGCGATCACGCACACCAGAGATGCGGCAATAGCTTCCCTCATGGGGATCCCGAATACTAAAGTCAACATGGGAATGATAAGAACACCACCGCCCAAGCCCAAAACCGAACCGAAGAGTCCGGCAAACAACCCTCCCACTGCCATAAAGAAAAAATCGGACATTTTATCAATCGCTTATTTTACTCTTACATGTAATTTACTTCTGAGACGAAAAACCTTTTGCAACTTTTTAAAAGGTGTCAGGACTGAGGTCCTGACATAACATTTTCTCTTTGCTTCCTTGATAGTCAAGGTTGGTCGGGGGTTCCCTTCAGGGTGAATCCTTTCAGGATGAACCCTAACCCCCGACCTTAGGTTTGGGTGAGCACCCTGAACCAACGGCTAGGTTTTGAATTGGTAGCCGCCCATCTGGGCGAGGAAGATACGCCCCGCCTCTAGCGGGACGGCTACCGCTTTCTACATTTTTTAGTGTCAGGACTGAGAGGTCCTGACACAACATAAAAGCTCACTCTGTTGGTCGGGGGTTCCCTAACCCCCGACCGTTAAGGTTCAGGGTGAGGGCGCCCCGAACCAACATCTTACTTAAAGCTCGATGGATCAAAGAATCTCTGGATGATTTCCGTGCCCGCCAGGTTCGTATGAATGCATACGCATCCCCTGACTTGGCGGGAAAACCAATCATTTTGAAGTGAGCAATTCTTTATACTCCTCCGGATCAGACAGAATCTGAATTGCCCTCTTGATCTGGGGATGGTGCTTAAACCACACTCCCTCATACTTGGCGTTTTGTCCGTAAAGCTTGACCAAGATGTTTTCCTTTATTTCGGATTTTAGATACTTTTCAGACCGCCCGAAATCATTCTCCTTCTCCGCCTTTAAAAGCTCTTCCAGCTTCGCTATTTGCTGATTTATCGCCTCCGATCTCTCCTCCTCAACCACTGCCTCCTTCAGTTTTTCCAGCTCCAACTCGGATGAGGTCTGGTAAGTGAAATCTTTGGTCTTGAGAAACTGTTTAAATTCAGAAAGCATGGCATGGTCTACCTCAAAGTCTCTGAGGAGTTGAGGATGGGTGGCGGTGTAGTGGATGGCAAAATCGAAAAATGAGAGCTTAGCCAAAAGATTGTATTCCAAAGGCGATAGATATTCATCACCCACCACCACATCTGGTGCAATTCCGCCGTCACCATATACCACTCGCCCGCCCATGGTGAAAAACTTTTGTTTTATCCGTGTCGAATCTAACTCTTCGCTTTTTGCGTCTGAATCTTCTGGTTTTTGAATGCTTCTCCCGGAGGGGATAAAGTATTTGGCAGTGGTCAGCTTTAAACCAGAGCCATCTTTTAGTTGAATCACACTCTGCACCAGCCCCTTTCCAAAAGTGGTGTCTCCTATTATTACCCCTCTATCCCAGTCTTGAATGGCTCCCGCCACGATCTCCGATCCGGATGCAGAACCCTCATCCACCAGCACCGCTAAAGGAAGCTGGGCACAAAGAGGTTTTCCGAACGAACGAAATTCCTTGTTTTGACTTTTCACCTTTCCTCTGGTCTCCACCACCAGCCTGTCTGGCTCAAGGAAAACACTGGCTGCGGCAACAGCTTGGGTGAGAAGCCCGCCCGGATTTCCCCTCAGGTCCAGAATCAAGCCTTTGATGTTTTTTCGCAAAAGTTCACTCACCGCCTCTTTCAGCTCATCGGCTGAAATGTCGGAGAAGCGATTCAGTCTAATGTATCCGATTTCATCTTGGGCTATGCCATAATAGGGAACCGCTCTTATGGAGATCACATCCCTTTCGATGGCGTATTCCATTGGCTCACCGATCCCTTCCCTTTCAATGGTGATGTGAACCACGGTTCCCTTCTTTCCCCTGAGTTTAGTTACCGCCTCCTCCACGGTGATGCCTTTGGTGGAGACATCTTCAATTTTTATGATCCTGTCCCCGGCTTGAATTCCCATTCGTTCAGCCGGCGTGTCTTCCAAAGGTGAGATGACGGTGAGCCATCCGTCCTTGATGGCGATCTCTATCCCCAATCCCTCAAACTGACCGTGAGTGTCTTCCAGCAGTGCACGATGCTGTTTTGGATCCAGATACTCTGAGTATGGGTCCAGAGTTTCCAGCATCCCCTTAATCCCCGCCTTGATCAAATTTTCGGAATCAACATCCTCCATATAGTAAGAGCTCACCACCGAAGCTATTTGATTGAATTCCTCCAGATTTACGTAAAGACTGTTGGTTAAGGCATAAACCAGCCCCCCAACCAAAAGCCCGATTATGACAACACCCAAAAACAGAGCCCACTTTCTGACCTTTATATATTCTTCAAACATAATCAACCTCCAGAGATTAGACAGCTTTATTCAGATAATTTTTGATTTAGTTTTTATAACTAAACACTTTTCGGTCCGAGATCTCAATATATAAACGTCACCCGGAGATATATTATTTTCGCAGTCGTTCGATTTATCGAACTCCCAAAAAGCCCAATCACCGCCTTTGGCGGGATACCGCTAAAAGCGGTATAAATTGGGCAACTACAGAAATTAGATTTTTTTATTGGATTTAGGATAGATCGAGCTTCCATCCCCACTAATCCAACTCATTTATTTTTTGACCAATTTGATTTACTCAAAAAATAATCCACCACCTTCCTTACCTTTTGCCAAGTCTTGTCGATATTTTCAGTTCCATCCACGACTTTTATTCTTTTTCTGTTCTGCCGGACAATGGTTAAATATCCTTCTCTTATCCTCTGATGAAATTCAAGTCTCTCCTTTTCCAAACGGTCTTTTTTTCTTTTCTTCTTTCTTCTCTTAGAAGAAGTCTCTGTTGGCACATCTAAAAGTATGGTCAAGTCCGGCAAAAGCCCGAATGTGGAGATATGGTTTAAGTCTTTTATCATCTTTTTGTTCAAACCTCGCCCATAACCCTGATAGGCCAAGCTGGAATCAGAGTATCTATCACAGATTACCACTTTACCCTCTTTCAAGGCGGGCAAAATCACCCTCTCGGTAAGCTGAGATCTGGCGGCTTCATACAACAAAAGCTCAGTCAAAGCGGTCATCGCTGAGCTCTTTTTACTTAACAGTATTCTTCTAATTCTTTCCGCTATACCGTCTCCTCCCGGCTCCCTTACCAGAAGAACGTTATATCCATTTCTTCGCAGGTAGGAGCCAAGCCTCCGCGCTTGGGTGGTCTTGCCACAGAAGTCTATTCCTTCAAAAGTTATGAAAAATCCAGTCATATCCGATTTTCAGTTTTCAGTCTGCAGTTTTCAGTCTCCAGACTGCCTACTGGAGACTGCCGAATCTCAAGATCGAAAGCTACCAGAGAAAACAAAGAGGTGGTGTATGGTTCCAACCACCTCCCTGAAATGCTTTGTCTATTTTTCAAATAGAGTTCTATCTTTTCACCGACTTCTTAGTTTTCAAAGGTGCAGCCTTTTTTTCTTTTTTGCCATATTTTTTGATGAACTCTTCGGTCAGAATGCGTGCCTCCTCATCGGTATATTGTTTGGGTGGCGACTTCATGAAATAGGAGGATGGAGCATCCATGGCTCCAGAAAGCTTATGATTTAAAGCCAATTTGCAGCATCTCACCGCATCTATCACCACCCCGGCAGAGTTGGGGGAATCCCATACCTCTAATTTAAACTCCACATTTAAGGGGACATCGCCGAAGGTCCGTCCCTCCATCCGTATGTAAGCCCATTTTCTGTCGGTCAGCCAGGCTACATAATCGGAGGGTCCGATATGCACATTGTCAGCACCTATATCGTAATCCAGTTGGGAGGTGACCGCATTGGTCTTGGATATCTTTTTTGATTCCAGCCGGGAACGCTCCAGCATGTTCAAAAAGTCGGTGTTTCCCCCAACATTTAATTGAGAGGTTCTCTCTAACTTTACTCCTCTGTCCCGGAAAAGCCTGGTCAAGACCCGGTGCGCTATGGTGGCTCCCACCTGGGACTTGATATCGTCACCGATTACCGGCAAGCCCCGATCAACAAAACGCTTTTGCCAGTATTTCTCTCTGGCGATGAAAACCGGGATGCAGTTGACGAAGCCACAACCAGCATCCAAAACCTGCTCCACATACCATTTGGTTGCCTCCTCACTTCCCACCGGAAGATAGCTGACCACCACATCCGTTTTAGTATCCTTGAGTATCTTAACTATATCCGCGGTATGACCGGGAGCTTTCTGAATTATCTTGGAAAGATACTCTCCCAATCCATCATGGGTCATCCCCCGGTGAACCGGAACTCTTAGGCGAGGCACCGAACAGAACTTATAAGTGTTGTTGGGATAGGTGAAGATGGCTTCGGAAAGATCCTTTCCCACTTTGTTTTTGTCAATATCAATAGCGGCAGAGAACTCGATGTCTCTTATGTGATACCCCCCTAAATTAACGTGCATCAATCCGGGGACAAAATCCTTTTCCTTTGCGTTCTTATAATATTCCACCCCCTGCACGAAAGAGGAGGCACAATTGCCCACGCCGATTATGGCAACTCTAACCTTATCCATATCTCCTCCTTTCGACTACAACTCTCCATGGTTAAACTAAACATAATGTATTATAGCAAACGAATAAAACAAATTGAAATATTGCCTGTCATGTTGAGCGGAGCGAAATCCCGCAATACGGGGTTGAGCGGAGCGAAACATCTCTCTATATGTTCGCCTGGCGCCGAGACTTTTCGTGTGGCTGGGCGGTGTACGCACACAGGCATAGGTAGGAACGTAGACTGATGGAAGTCAGATTCTTCGCTACGCTCAGAATGACATGTAAGAATCATTATTGTTTTTGTATTGCCTGAATCAATTTATTTGTTTTCCAGTTTCTTAAGTTCATTTCGAATAAAGACTACCCTCTGGATCACGGTGATATTGGCGAAGATGGCTATGAACCAGATGGTAGCTATCACAATATATATTCCGATCCCGGGTATGGCACCCAAAAGGGATCCGATGGCTAAGTAAGTCACCCTTTCCTGTCTTTGCATAAACCCCACCTTACATTCAATTCCCAAGCCCTCTGCTCTTGCCCGGGTATAGCTTACCATAAAAGAACCGGCGATGGCTAAAATTATCAAATAGACTATATGACTATACTTATCATGAAAAAAGATAACCAGTCCCAAAAAGAGCAGAACCTCGGAGTATCTATCGATGGTGGAATCCATAAGGGCACCGAATTTTGACATTCGGTTGGTCTCCCGGGCTAACCTCCCGTCCAGCACATCACACATGCCCGCCAGCACCACCATCACCCCAGCGGAGAAAAAATATCCCTGCCGAAAGAAGTTGAAAGCCAAGATTGAGAGCGCCAGTCCAGAAAAAGTGATAACGTGAGGATGAACCCTTAAGTTTATCAGTAACCTTGCGATCGGCTCGATGACCGTCTCAAATCCGTTGACCCAGTGCTTGTTTAAAAGTTTCAACTCTGCCATAGTCATGGATTCCCACACATCTTTACCCCAAAGATCAAAATCCCTCCGTCTTTAGACTTTATAATATCAGTCCAATCTGGTTAAGTCAAGTGAAAATTCCTTTTCCACCATTTCTTGTTTTGCTATGATGCTCTCCTTTTTTATCAATCTATCACACAAAAGGATGCTTCCTCCTCCCACCAAAAGCCCGGCTACTACATCGGAAATATAATGGAAGCGGCCATACACTGTGGCGATGAACAGGCTAACTATCAGAGGGAAGAGAACATAATACAAGATGCGGTGGTGCCTTCTGGCATATACTAAGACCACCAGTGCCACCGCCACATGAGAGCTGGGCATGGCTCCTCCCTGTATTCCTGCCACATCTATTAATCTTTGCGCCAGAGAGGTAAAAAATCCACCGTTTATCTCCACCTGATAGTTACCTACCAGAGCGAATCGGGGACCCTCCACTGGAAAGAGAATGAATCCCAAATATGAGATATAATATGTCACCGCCGAGGTGAAAAGCAGATCATCGAATTCTTTGATCTTACTTTTGAAGAAAAGTCCCACCCCTAACACTACCAAAAGAAAATAATAAAAGCAATAGGAAAACATCAAATATTCACTTGTGCCAAAGCAGATAAATTTCTGCATCCAGACGGTGGGATAGATGCCAAACAGTCCCAGCTCCAGTCGGTTTATGAAAGGATCAAAAAAGTGAGGAAAAATCAGGTGAACTAAATACCTGGTTTCCTCATAAAGTATGGTAAAGAATATAAGAGGATACCAGTGACGGAAAAAGAACGTCCATCGGCTTGCCTTATGATTCATCGCATTGGCTATAAGAACAACTGCCACACAGATGCCCAGATTAAAGGCTATATAAGTTAACCAGTTGGATAGATTGGCATGAAAGATCAATATCACAAGGCTCAAAGCCGCCATGTAGATCAAGGTGGTTTTATCCACCAGAAAATACTTGTTAACATTCTTGTTTGTCATCGCTTCCCATCTGACTGAAAATTGCTTCAGGGACTGTAGCAAAACCCCCTTTGGCCCGCCAAAGGCGGGCCCTATGGATGAGAAGTAATTATCTCCCATAGGGGCGGGAATTCCCAGACGGGTCTCCGTCATCCCGCCCGGAGTTTAGCTTTTTCAACAAACCCTTCAAGTGGATTTCCCCTCAATCAAAATCACCATCTCCCCCTTAAGTTTGCGTTCTCCTAAAGATCCTTTGATCTCCTCGGGTGTACCTCTCAAGATTTCCTCGAACTTCTTGGTCAACTCTCTTGCCACCACCAACCTCCGTTGTCCTAAGATTTCAGATATGTCGTCCAATGTTTTGGCAAAACGGTGCGGAGATTCATAGAAGATCAAAGTTCTTTCCTCCTCCTGCAACTCCTTAAGCCTTTTTCGTCTTTTTCCCGGCCTGGCTGGCAGAAATCCCTCAAAAACAAATCTGTCCGTGGGAAGCCCGGATACAACGAGCGCAGAAAGAAAGGCGGATGCTCCAGGAACCGGCACCACTTTGATGCCTTCCCGAATGGCCTGTTGAACCAAATAATAACCCGGATCGGAGATGCCTGGTGTTCCGGCGTCTGAGGTCACTGCCACTGATTTGTTAGCTTTGAGATGGTTTATCAAAAGGGGCGCCTTTCTCTTTTTGTTAAAATCATGATAGCTAATTAGACGCTTTTGAAGATTGTAATGTTTCAGAAGTATGCCGGTATGGCGGGTGTCCTCTGCCGCCACCACATCCACCTCCTTAAGCACTTTCAACGCACGTAGGGTTATATCCTCCAGATTACCGATGGGCGTGCTCACCAGATACAAAACGCCCGGTTCTACAAACCTTCTTTCTGCTTTCTCGGATTGGCTCATTGATTTGAAACTCTATCAAGTCGGTTGATCGACTATAACCTCATTAGCCGACAGCTCACAGCATTATAAACATGATGATTTCAAAATTCTGATGTAACTGGTAACGGTTTGAGCGTATCTGAAGCCCGCCGAAGGCGGGTTTGAGTGAGGACGTAGCCCGAACCAGAGACACTCTGTTATACGCTGTCGAGGTATTTCTCAATTTCAAGCTTTCACCTGCTTTTCAGGATACCACCCTCCCGGACTTACTTCAAACTTCCAAACATCCTTAAATGGATATGAGCGTTTTATTGCCTCTTGCTGACTTATCTTTCTTGTCTGTCCATCTTTCCAATCTTTTCTATCCATTGTGCCAAAAACAAAATACTCATTACCTGTAATATCTGGTGCATACTGTTCACAGATGGCGGCAAGAAGACCTTCTAAATCTGCTTGTTTGACAATAATCAAATCACACTTGGGACAATACCGACAAGACTTGTTAAGAGAGAATAAATGTTTTGGTTCAACGTGAATAAGTAAGCAATACTTTCTAATTTTTGTTTTTTCTTCGCACTTTGGACAACGGGTGAAAGCCATATCATCATAAGGATTTAAGGAAAAATAATGATGTGCTTCTCTTAGCTTCGTTTGAGATTCATCTTTTTTTGATTTGCCAGACATCTGCGAAAATTGCCCTATAAGTCTTGTAGATCAAACATCCCTGACTTTGTCGGAGTGGTTGACAATTTTAATGTTTTGTCAAGCAACCTTTCCTACGAATCCGTTGGACGCTATGCTTGACCTACGATGCTTCCGTTTCCCACTCCGCATGACTTCGGTCTGCCAAAGGCCCGTTGCTACACCGTCAATGTCTGGAAACAGCGACGTCGCTGTGATTCCAAGGTCGTGAATTTTCTTAAGAAGTCCCCTCTTACTTCCTCGTGGCACTTTCCATTTTCGGATCAACAAAACATCAAGGTTTTGCGGCTCGTTCTTGTAATCTTCCCTCTGATGTTTCTCCAATGGCAAACGAGGATTCTCTTGGACAGTGAAAAGGCAATTCTGTGCTCTAATCCGTTCGGTGACACAAGGGGGATAAATAAGCTTGACGCCCTTGATCTCGAAATGGAAGTCCTTCGCATATTTGTAGTCCTTCAGCCCGGATTCCTCCGACAGGACATTGATATCATAGTCCTCTCTGTCATCGCGTACCAGAACCCATAGGGCACCATCGGTCTCGGGCTCTTCTGCGAAAACACACGCGAAGTATAGCGCAACATGGGGATCTCTGGTCCAGTCCAGCAGCCTCGTGGGCAGCCCGTAGTGCCGGGCAAGAAAAAGCGCTTCCCAGGCGGGGGGAACACGGCCAAAATGGTTGTATGAGGCCCTTCGGAAGCGGTGGAGCAGATTCCGTTCTTGAGATTCATCGAAGTGAGGCAGGCACTTCCCGGCGTACGAATGCTCACGACCTAGGGACGGAAGAAGGGCATGTTCGATGTTCTCCTGACCCCGGTAGTATATTCCCCATGACCCACTGTGTTTTGTGCGGCGTGACGAGAAAGTAGCCTTCAATTCCTTGTCGAGAGCTTCTATGTTCCTTTCGAGCACACTTAGGCTGGTGATACACTTGGATTTTTTGCCCGTCTGATCAATGTAGTACTTGGGCATCCGCTTGGATTTTCTCAGGCGCATGGTAGTCTCTCCTTGCTTCTCGAACATAAGTTTCTCTGTACTAATAAAATTACAATCACGGCTATTTTGACCATATAAACTTCCCAAGAGCCCTCCTATCTCTGGCTGAGATCGGGCTTCACCAAAATTTGGTTCCTTTTCCGGCTATCTTTTGAAGTGCTCAGGAAAAAAGGGAGAACCACCGAGAACAATCTTTTAGGTCGGGCATAGAAGGAGAGGTGAGTTCTCCAGAAGAGCTTCTTCAACTCTTTTGCAGAAAGCTTATCCAGCTTGATCACCGGATCGCCACCCCAGAACTTTTTCCAGTTGGTGGTCAATAGGCGGTTTTTAACCTTCTCAAAAAGAGCGGTGCCCGGATAAGGGGTAAGTATCCCGAACTGAATAAAGTCGGGGTTGAGCTTGTTGGCAAATTTTATGGTCTGCTTTATCATCTTTTTGGTCTCGTTCAGAGCGCCTATGATGAAGCTTGCCCACACGCTGATTTTGTATTTCTTCAGAATCTCCACTGCTTTGAAAGCCTGATCCACATCCAGATCCTTGCCTATTTGATCCAACACCTCCTGACTTCCGCTCTCGAAACCCACGAAGACCTGCTTCAGCCCTGCCCGTGCCATCAGCTTGACCACATCCTCATGTTTGACCACCGAATCCACCCGGGAGAACGCCCACCAGTGTATGTCCCATTTTCTTTGCAAAATGTTTTCGCTGAATTTGATCATCCTTTTGGGATTTAAGGTAAAGTTATCATCAAAGAACGCCACAGCCCGGTAGCCATACTTTTTTTGCAAGAATTCGAGCTCCTCCATTACGTTTTCCACTGAGCGAGTGCGCCAGGTTCGCCCAAAAAATTGGGAGGCGGCACAGAACTCACAGTTGAAGGGACAGCCTCTAGAGGTCAAAGCCGCTGCCTGGAGACGACCACCCAGTCTGGTGGTATAGCGGTGCAGAGGTAAAAGCTCTCGAGCAGGAAAGGGAAGAGAATCTAAATCTTGGGTCAAAGGTCGGTCAGGGGTGCGAATCATCTCTCCTTCAGAAACAAAGGAGATTCCCTTCACCTCCTCAAAGGAGTTCCCCTCCTCTATGTGTTGCACTAAATCCAGCATGGTCTCCTCCCCCTCCTTTCTGACTATAAAGTCGAACAATCCGGTAGAAAGAACTTGGGAATCAAAAAAGGTGACATGTTGTCCTCCAGCAACCACTGTACTTCCCTTCTGCTTTGCTACCTCTGCGATTTTCAAAGCAACCGGATAACGCATAGTGTCAACCGATATACCCACCACATCGAAGTCAGCATAGGGCAGGGTATTATAATCCAGAGGCTCCACATTCAGATCCGCTATCTTCACCTGATGTCCAGCTTTCTGCAACACCGCGGCTATGTATGCAATGCCCAGAGGCGGGGTTTTCAATCTCAGAAAGTGGTAGATGCTTCCTGCAGGTGGATTTATTAAGAGAATCTTCATCCACTAAACCTCCCCGGAGGAAAATCCTATGGTTTTCTCATAGGGAACTCCGACGAAGTAGGGGCGATTCATGAATCGCCCCTACTAACCATTATTTTTGAATAAGGTATCTTGGCAATCTCTGGCGGTTTTCTTTTGAACTCGTTTCTTTTCACGGTGCCGATTATCTTTTTAATAAAATCAGATTTATACCCAAGTTTCTTCAGTCTTGCAGAATTATATTTTTTGTCCACCAGATAATATAAGAATCTATCCATCTGCTCGTAGGTTGCCCCCAATTCTTTCTCGTCTGTCTGTCCTTTCCACAGATCAGCGCTGGGAGGCTTATCTATGATCTTCTGAGGGACTCCCAACTCCTTTGCTAAAAGCCGCACCTGAGATTTGTATAGATCACCGATGGGGTTAAAGGCGTAAGCCGCATCGCCATGCAGGGTACAATATCCTAAAAGAGTTTCAGTCTTATTGCCTGTCCCGATGACCAAAGCATTTTCCCTGGCGGAGAAGTCGTAAAGGACAGACATCCTCTCCCGAGCCAACTTATTTCCCTTGCGGATGCGGTTTCTGTCTGGAAAGCGTCGATAGTAGGCGTCTATCATGGGGGTGATGTCAATTGATTTGCTTCTTATCCGCAGAGCCTTTACAATCTGCTTGGCATCTCTAATCCCCTCCGGATTGCTATCTTTGTATGGGAGAATTATGGCTAAGACGTTTTTTTCACCCAAAGCCCGGCAGGCTAAATATGCCACCACAGCCGAATCCAATCCCCCGGAAAGACCCAGCACCACCTTTTTGAAGCCGGATTTTGAGCAAAGATTCTTGATAAAAGCCACCAGCATCTTCGAGAGTTTTTTTGTGTCAAAATCCAGATAAGACATGACCACATTCCCATGTAAAATTTTTCAAAAAATACGATAAGTTTATGGTTTTAGCAACAGAAAATTTCAAAAATTTATGGCAAGAGCAAATTGTGATCTTAATTCTTTATCAACAAAGATAAATTGACAACGGAATGAAAAAGGGAAAACGTCATACACGCTTTCCGACTTCGGATCCTGTGGACACCTGCGTTTCTGCAGGATTCATGGGACAGGGTAAACAAAAGTTGTGAGGACAGACTGAATCATGCGTAGGGGCGGATCTCTGTGTCCGCCCGAACTTCAGGGCATGGCAAAGCATCGCCCCTACCATAGAAAAAAATGTTACTTGTTGGGGAAAGACTTGTCTCGGGCACGTAGGAGTTTGACGCTGTTTGTTGACGTAACTATTCATAACGCCTCAGTTGGGAAAAGTTTATCTTTAAAAGTAGTTGTGTGACTTTTGGATTATTCGTATAATAATAAAAGAATTCGTTGGTATTGTGCTTCTGTTAAGGAGACTTACCTTCCAGTAAAACAAATGGAGCAAAATATGAGATACAGCGTCATAAGAATGCTTTTTTTCATCTTCCTTTTCACTTTAACCTGGCACCTTAGCTCCTCTGCGGTTTGCCTTACGCCGGAGGTGGTGGAGAAACTCAGAAAGGAGGGAAGGCTGGAGGAGTGGGTGAGCCGATGGGAGTCTGCTGCAAAGCGAGGGATGTATGAAAAGACTCCCGATCAACTGATAAGGTTGGCGAAGAGGAGTTTCGCAGTGGCGGAAACCCTGAGACCTCTTGTTCTCTGTGTGGATTTCAGCGACAATGTGCATACCCATGACACCAGTGAATTCTCTACGCTCCTCTTCTCCAAGGACTTCACCTTTCCCACCGGCAGTTTCAGGGACTATTATCTGGAGAACTCTTATGGAGAACACGATCCTAATGGGGGCGTACATGGATGGGTGAGAGTGGACTCGAGTTATGCCTATTATACCGCGGGGCAGAACGGGCTAGGTCCTTATCCTCGCAATGCTCAGAAGTTAGTCCAAGATGCATTGGCTGCCGCTGATGATTCTGTGAATTTTGCGGACTATGACTATAATGGCGATTTATGGATCGACGGTTTGATTGTTGTGCACGCTGGTCCTGGATCTGAGGAGACTCACGACGACTGGGACATCTGGTCGCATCGCTGGGCAGTCGGCACACACTGGAGAGATGGCGTTAGGATAAACACGTACACCATGCAGCCAGAGGTACATCCAGGGGGAGCTTTAATCGATATCGGCGTCTTCTGCCATGAGTGGGGGCATGATTTGGGGATTCACTGGGAGGAATACGATACAGATTACAGCTCATGGGGATTAGGTGATTGGAGCGTGATGGCGTCCGGCTGTTTTAATGATGATGGAAAAAGACCAGCGCACCATAGTGCCTATTGTAAATATTATTTAGGTTGGACAGATGTCATCTCACTTGGATCAAATCAAACCGACGTGGAAATCGTTCAGGCTGAGACTTCACCTGTTTCTTATCGGCTCTGGACCTCAGGGTTAGGGGGCAGCCAGTTCTTCATGGTTGAGAACAGACAGAAGACTGGTTTTGATTCCCATTTGCCTGGTAGTGGCTTGTTGATCTACCACGTGGATGTGGTCATGTCTGGTAATGACAATGAATGGTGCCCGGGAAGCCCACCTACCCAGCATTACAAGACCGCTTTAGAGCAGGCAGATGGAGAGTTTCAGTTAGAGGGATGCTATGGGTTTGGCCAAAATAAAGGGGACTGGAGTGATCCCTTCCCGGGAAACCTAAACAAAAGAGCTTTTGATGATACCACCATCCCAAGCTCGAGCGATTACTATGACAATCCGACTCAGGTGGCGGTGTGGAATATATCCAATTCAGATTCGGTGATGTCCGCCAACCTGGATGTAACCTGGTCCAGACCATGTCTGTTTTTGGATAGCTTTACTGTGGATGACTCTCCGCCTGGAGGGGATGGAGATGGCAAACCTGAAGCAGGAGAGACGGCGAAGATTTACTTCACCATCTCCAATATCTGGCTCCCCATAAACAACACCACCGTAACCGCATCTGCGGACACCGCGGGTATAATCTTCACCCATCCTACCTCTAACCTGGGAACCATTGGAACCGGTGACTCTGTCAATAATTACTCCGATCCCATCGAGTTGGAGGTGGATCCGCTCTTCCCCGGAAGATTGACCATCTTTACCCTTCGTGTGGAAGGGAATACCACTTCTGGTATCTACACTCTTGATTTTGAGGTCGAGCTTTTGGTAGGAAATGCGGAGATTCTTATTGTGGATGATGCGGGTGACTACCTGAGCTACTATACCGGCGCTCTAGACTCTCTAAGGCAAGTCTACGAGATCTGGGATGCTTACAGCAAAGGGGATCCGGATTTTTCGTTCAGCAGATACAGGTATCTGATCTGGTATACCGGAGATTACCAGACCGACCTATTCACCCAAGCCCAGGTGGAAAGCTTGATTAGCTTTTTGGATTACGGAGGCAGGCTATTTTTGACCAGCCAGGATGCGGTGGAGGTTCTCTCCGGCTCCTCTGATTCCTTGGATACGCTGTTTTTGAAAAACTATCTGCATGTGGGCTACGATGGGAACAACATCAAACATCTGGTGGCAGGACAGCCGGGAGATGAGATAGGGGACACTCTGTGGATTCGTCCAGAGAAGTATCCGGGAGCCGACAATCAGACCTCCAAGGATAACCTGGTTCCTGACACTGAGGCGGATACGGTTCTGGTTTACGCCAACAGCGGATTTACCCCCACCGACTTGGTTGCCGGCACTAAATTTCAAAATGACTTCTTCAAGGTGGTGGTGTTTGGATTTGGATTCGAGGCAATAAATTCAAGCGGGAGTGAATTTCACGGGGAGTGGCTGAGCAAGCCGCATTTTGTGATGGATAGGGTATTAAATTGGCTGAGGGGATCCTCAGATGTCTTCGATTGGGGAGAAGAGTTAGTTAACTTGCCCAAAGCCATTCAGCTTTATCAGAACTATCCCAACCCCTTCAATCCGGTGACCAGTATTCGGTATACAGTAGGCAGTAGGCAGACAAAGACAGTGGATGGTTCACAGTTCATGGTTCATGGTCCCGTCCACATTACCCTCAAGATATATAATGTTCTGGGGCAGATGGTGAGGATTTTGGTGGATGAGGAGAAGCTTCCGGGAAGCTACACGGTCATCTGGAATGGAAAGGATCAGAAAGGATACGAGGTCTCCAGCGGAATATATTTCTACCAGCTAAAGACAAAAGACCACTCTGAGGTTAAGAAGATGGTTTTATTGAAATAGGTTTGACTCACTCGCACTTCTTCGAACACAAAAATGGTAGCCGCAGGTCATTTGACTTCCTATGGATCCAAATGGACAAATGAGCTCCAGCCTGCGATCAAGGATCAGTTTTGTAGGTCGGATATGTCCAGCCAGCGGCGGGACTATCCGACATTTTGTTTCCATTCTTGGTTTAATGGAAGTTTCGTGTTGGTAAAAAGGTTAGATTTAGTTGATAATATGCCATAGATTGGACCTAAAACTGAAAACGTTTTCAGTCCCGCCTTTGGCGGGATTATGGCAAAA
>Ga0315545_1001667_pt1 | contig 21285 bp, 15 predicted proteins | sample SalMarSW160210MG_FD_203096 | JGI IMG/M metagenome (GOLD analysis project Ga0315545, IMG submission 203096) | Salt marsh sediment microbial communities from the Plum Island Ecosystem LTER, Massachusetts, United States - Salt Marsh Sediment SW1602-10 ...
GAGCAGACAATAATGGAGCTATACAATCAACTGCATAATGGTAAAGGATTCAAGTCAATCAAAGGTTTGATATGGCGAAGAGGTGATGAGATTATATGCAACGGCAAGAGCTGGCCTGAGAAGCTGTCGCTGGCAGTCGAGAGAGACGTGGTCAATAATCGTGAGTATTTCAGGCGGGGCGGGCAGTGCGGTTTCGAGACAAAACGCGGATGCAACAGGGGATGTATCTATTGTGCAGACCCCCTGGCGAAAGGACCTGTGGTAAGAGTAAGACAGCCGTCAGAAATAGCTGATGAGGTGCAGAATCTTCTCAATCAGGGGATTGATGTTCTGCATACCTGCGATTCGGAATTTAATATACCCGTTGAACATGCGTTTGCGGTGTGTGAGGAGCTGATACGACGCGGGCTCGGTAATAAGGTGCAATGGTACACTTATATGACGGTTCGGCCATTCGACTCCGCGTTGGCGCAGGTTTGCAAACAAGCAGGCTGTGTCGGGATAGATTTTACGACGGACTCGGCGTGTCCATCAATGCTTAAAACTTATAGACAGACTCATATTAAAGCTGATATCGAGACGGCGGTACGGTTGTGCAGAGATAACGGGATAAAAGTAATGCTCGATTTATTATTAGGCGGGCCCGGCGAGTCGCCGGCTTCGGTTGCGGAGTCGATTGAATTCTTCAAACGATTAGAGGCTGATTGTTTTGGGGCCTCGCTCGGTGTACGTATTTACCCGGGGACAGGTATGGCGAGCGTGGTTGCGGCAGAGGGTGACATTGAAACGAATCCAAACCTTAAAAGAAAGTATGATGGGCCGGTGAACTTTTTCAAGCCGACTTTTTATATATCAAGTTCTTTAGGCGACAGGCCTGCACAGCTTGTAAGGGACTTGATAGACGGTGACAAAAGATTCTTCGAGCCTATGGTTGAAATCGAAAAGAATGCGCAGGGTAAATCGACCGATTCATCCTTCGTAGTAGAACTACGGAGAATGGACCATAATTATAACGACAATACCGAACTTTTAGAGGCAATCAAAAAAGGGGCTCGCGGAGCGTACTGGGACATACTGCATCAGCTTCGAGCGTGACGGTCTGCTTGAATCACGGCCAGGATGGCCGTGTTACCTTAATTTTACATTCTAAATGCACATTTTTGGGGCGGGAGAGCCGAAAAAATTCTCTAAAAAAGGACAAAGCCGTAATAAATCTGTAACAATCAGGATTTATGATTACGCGTGTGAAGTTAACTATTTTTGTGTACGATATATTTAACAGAAAGGAGATAAAAATGAAAAAGTTACTTTTTTTGGCCGTTCTAACGCTTTTAGTTTCGTTAGTTCCGGCTGGGGTAGCAAAAGAAGCTGCAGTCTTACTGCAGGATGCCCGCTACGCCGAGGATATCGAGGGTGATATTGACAAGGCAATCGGACTTTATGAGCAGGTAATTCAGGATGGTTCGGCCGATGCAAAAGTCAAAGCGCAGGCAATGTACCTTCAGGGTATGTGCCATATGAAAAAGCAGGATGAAATAAAGGCGCAAGCAGTACTGAGTAAACTGGTGGCTGAGTATCCGGAACAGGAACAAATCGTCGAAAAGGCCAAGAGCATCCTTGCGGAATTAGCCGATTCGGACCCGGCTGCCCTGATGCCGCCTGAAACGCTTTTTTATATTGAGTTTGGCTCGCCGGGCAGGCAAATCGAGACCATACTCAATATGCTCAAGGGCACACCCCTTGAAAATCCTCTTGCTGTATTAGGACAGGGCGGCCCACAATCTGGTCGGCAAACAGGCGGTCAGCCCGCCCCAGCTCGTATCTTAAACTCTCTTTTTAATCCGAGCATGATGGCTGAATTCAAAAAGATACGCGGAATGGCGGTTGGTATTACCGAAATAAAGCAGAATAATCCGTCGGGTGTATTGGTTCTATATCCGGGTAAAAGCGATGCGCTTCGCGGCCTGATTATGGCTGGATTGGGTATGGCCAGCCAGCCGGTAGAGCCTATTGAAGGGATGCAGGTATTAAATATTATGGACCAGGCAGGCGTTGCTTATGACGACACGGTAATCATTGTGGCTCAGCCGATAGAACAGCTCAAACAGTGCATTAATCAATACAAAGGCCTGAGCAGAAAAGCAAGCCTTTCAGACAATAATAAATCCTTTGCTTCCATAGGCAAAAATGTCCGCAGGCAAAACGCTGTAACAATCTGGTCCAATGTTGACGAGGTTTATGAAAATGTTAAAAAAGCACAGGGCGATGAACTGCCGCCGCAAATGCAGCTTGCGGAAACGTTTTTAGACCCGCAGAATATAGATGAGCTTGTGACTTGCGTTTCCATCGAGGCCGATGCCTTAAACTTTGACACCAATATAAACTTCAAGCCGGGCCACAAATGTCTGGCATACGATTTTTTCCGAACGCCGAATCTGAGCAGGAAAAACTTCTCGGCGGTTCCTTCCGAAGCCGTGGCACTTTTCAGTTTTGCAATGAACGAGGCATCGAGCGAAAATATTGACAGAATTCGCAAGCCTTTGGAAAGATTTTCAGGACTGGATATAGGCAGAGGACTGTTTAACAATCTCGAACAGGTTACAATCTTTGTCGTGCCGAATTTGAGCGCAAACATAAGTGGCCCGATGGACATTCCGGCTAACTGTGTAGGCATTGCATTAACCAGCAAGAATCCTGCGCAGACCCGCCAGACCTGGGAAACAATTCTTGGTACAGTAAGTAAGATTGGGCAAGGCGCAGCACCAGGGCAGGGTCAGCCCGAGGGCAGATACATACTGCCGGTAGGCCAAAGCGGTCAGCCTGTTTACTGTTATCTTGACCAATACGAGAATACAACATTTCTGAGCGTATCGGGCGAAGTCATTAAGTCAGCGATTGCTGCAAATCGTGAATCGAAGTCGGCTTTGGCAAGCGGCGTTTTGGCTGAGCCGCTCGGAAAATTAAGTCCGAGCACAAGCAAACTTGCGGTTCTGAATATCGGCGGGCTGATAAAAATAGCCGACGCTTTTATGACAGCGAAACACAATAATCCGCGAAATCCGGCTCATATGACAATACATAAGCTGGCAGATGCTTTTGATAAGAGCTATGTCAGGTTTCAAACCGACGAGAAAAACAACAGTCTCGGTATTCACGTAAGTGTCAATAATATTCCAGCTTTGAAGGATGTTTTTGCTGATGCTATGCAGCTTTCGAAGGTCAACCCGACTAAAAAGATTGTAGCTACCATGCCTAAGCCGGGAGACAAAGCAGTACTGCAGTTTTCGCCGAGCGTAAAGCTTGAATGGACAAGCGGTGCTGGTGCGGCCTCATACAAAATATATGTCGGTACAAAGGCGGATGAGCTGAAAGTATTAACAGAGACGAAAGACAACAAAAGCACACTGACTGACGTCAAGGAAGGTGAGAATTATTACTGGCGTGTCGACGAGACATTGGCTGACGGGACGGTAATCACCGGCGATACGTGGCAGTTTAATACGGGCGGCAAGCTTGTCGGCTGGTGGAAGCTCGACGGAGATGTGAGCGATTCGTCCGGCAACGATAACCACGGCACGGCAGTGAACGGCCCGGAATTTGTAGACAGTGCAGTACATCTCGACGGTAAAGATGACTATGTGAGTCTGCCCATCGGCAAGCTTATTAGTTCTTTGGGCGATTCGACGTTTGCGGTATGGGTTAACGTTGACGCTACCACTGGTTATAGTCAGTGGCAGCGAATCTTTGATTTCGGCAACGACGATTCAACCTATATGATGCTTACGCCCCGTTCAGAGCGTGAAAATCAGGATATGCGTTTTGCTATAGCAGCCGGCGGCAGCTATATGGATGAAGACGTAACGGCGGCATTGAAGACCCTGCCAGCCGCCCGGCATCACGTAGCAGTAACGATAAGCACAACTAATAACACACACACGCTATACCTTGACGGAAAGGTTGTCGCCAAGAACAACAATACCCGTTTCACACCAAGCTCACTGGGCGCTACGACTAACAACTGGCTCGGCAGGTCGCAATATTCCCACGACCCGTATTTTAGAGGTTCCTTAGACGATTTTCGTATTTATAACTACGCGCTAAACGATGATGAAGTCTTAAAGCTTTGCCAAGGCGGCAAAGGCCAAAAAGCTATGGTACCTAAAGTAAAGGACAAGGAAAAAGTTGAAGAAGTACCTGTAATTGAAGTTGTTGTAATAGAAAAGGCTGCAACAGAATCGGTCGCCAAAGACAACCTTGTCGGTTGGTGGAAACTCGATGGTAATGCGAAAGATTCTTCCGGCAGGGGCAACGACGGGCAAGCAATGAATAATCCACAGTGGGTGGACGGCAAGATAGGCGGCGCACTAAAATTCGACGGTCAGGACGACTATGTAAGTCTGCCAATCGGCTCAGTAATTTCGGGGCTTAACAGGTCAACAATAATGGTCTGGGTGGACTTTTCCAACGAAGGCGGCGCCTGGCAGCGCATCTTCGATTTTGGCACGGATGTAGGCAACTATATATACCTGTCACCTCGTACCGATGTGATCGGTCCTATGCGTGTGGCGATAACAGCGGGCGAGGGAGAATGGGTAGAGGTGGACGCGGACAGCGGTACGCTGCCCAGCGGCTGGCACCACGTGGCGGTGGTACTGGAACCCGGTAATATGCACCTTTACCTCGACGGTAAAGTTGTGGCCAGCACCGAGGGATGGTATGTTCTGAGCGATCTGGGCTCAACCACGAACAATTGGCTCGGCAGGTCGCAATATACGAGCGATGCGTACTTCAACGGCTCAATGGATGACTTTCGCATATATAATAAAGCTCTTACCGGCACGCAGATAGCCGAAATTTATAAAAGCGCGTTAAACCAGTAAGCAGAAGGTGTCGAATCAAAATAGGTGGCAAATTCTATAAAAATGGGTTTAGACTCAGGACGCAAACAATTACAGTGGGCGATACTACTGCTGGCGGTAGTGGTAGTGCTGCCCACTGTATGCCTTTTGTGGTTTATGAGCCAGGCGGTCAAAAACGAGCGGCTGGTTGTTCGACAGAAACTTGTTGATGTATATACCGAGAGAGCAAAAACCTTTTTCGAAGAGGCGCCGGACGACTACTTCGAGGCCGAAATAAATAAGCTCAATTCCCAGGCGACGGCTGAAGCTTTGACGATGTTTGATATATTCGCGACGAGGCCGGACAGCCGATACCAGGGTATGTTAATCTTCGATGCGAATGATAAGCTTGTCTATCCGATTTTTGAGACTTTGACGGATGAGCGGAACAGAGACCTTGAAACAGCATTTCAGCAGGAACTGTCCGGCGATGTCGAAGGTGCTTTGAGAGAATATGAAAGAATCGCGGGATACAGTGACTCAGTTACTTTTCGCTACAAAGCTATTCTTGCCAGAGCCCGCTGCCTTTGGAAATTAGACAGGCAGCAGGAAGCAATCAAGCTGAGCTATAATCTGTCTTATCCTGAAAATCCTGAAAGAAGGGGACCTGTATCGTCTGCGATGGTGGTGCAGGCGAGGGTATATCTGGCGAGTCTTTACGCCAAGACGGACGAAGAGAAATTGTTTTATCACCTTCGCAGAATTTTGGGTAATTCCCACTATAATAATGAAAAAGAGGACCCGTTTCTGCCGGCCTGCCCCGCTCAGATGATAGTCTGGCATTTAGGGCAATTGATTAATTTAGCTGAAGCCCAGGGATTATCGCAGAAGCTTGCGGATGAAATCAGTTTAGCGAGAAGCAGGATTTACTCATACGAGAATTCTATCGAAGCAGCAAATATTTACCCCAACGCAAGGTCATTGGACGGCTGGCCGGTCCAGACTATAAGAAGAATTTCACCCGAGAGCGAACTTTACGGCTTTAAGTTCAAGCTGGGTGAAAGAAATGTTCTGTGCCTTTCCGGCTTTGAGAGGATGCTTAAAATCATAACCGACGGCGTGAACGATATAGAGGATGACACGGTTGGCGTACTTGTTTATGACAATTTCGGCGGTCTTGTATCAGGTGACAAAGATGCTGTTGGTGAGGTGTTTCTGACATTAAATCCCGGCAGGTTTTTACCAGAGTTTAAGGCGGCGATTTATTTCAAGGAAACGGGAGTTTTTGAGGATGCCGCCAGAAAGCAGATAGCAATTTACACCTGGACTGGGGTACTCGTTGTTCTGCTAATTCTGATAACAGGAGCGGTCGCAATGCGAGCTATAGGCAAACAGGCAAAGCTCAACAGGCTCAAAAATGATTTTATAGCGACCGTTACACACGAACTAAAAACACCGCTTGCGTCAACCCGTGTTCTGGTGGATACGCTTCTGGACGGCAGGTACGAAGAGCGCAAACAAGCACACGAATATCTTCAGCTCATATCAAAGGAAAATGAGAGGCTCAGTCATCTGATAGATAACTTTCTTACATTCTCGCGGATGGAACGTAATAAACGAGCATTTAATATGTCACAGGTAAGCCCTGTTGAAATAGCGAATACGGCAGCAGATGCGGTACGGACGAAATTTGAAAAGGTCGATGTCAAATTTAAGCTTGACATTTCGAAACCGCTGCCGATGCTGCACGCGGATAAAGATGCTATGGTAACGGTTCTGATAAATCTTCTGGATAATGCGTGCAAATATTCGTATGATAATAAGCAGATAGAGCTGAAGGTTTTTGCAGAGGACGGCTCGGTATGCTTCGCGGTCAAAGATAACGGAATCGGGATGAGCAAGCGAGTAACCAAAAGGGTATTCAAGCGGTTTTACCAGGCGGACAGCAGCCTGTCGAGGCGTGCAGAGGGGGCCGGGCTGGGACTGGCAATAGTCAGATTTATCGTCAATGCACATAAGGGTTCGGTATCGGTTGAGAGCAGAGCTGGAAAGGGAAGCACTTTTATCATCCGGCTGCCCAAGGGTAGTTAGACCCAAAAGGACAAGGACGATTTCATGGAAAGTGTGCTGATTATAGAAGACGACCCGGCGATGCTTCGGGGGCTGAAAGATAATTTCGAGCTGAAGGGCTATAACGTCAAGACGGCCCGTGACGGAGAGACGGGTCTTGCGGCGGCGTTAGCCGAGCCGGCGGACTTGATTATTCTCGATATTATGCTGCCGAAGATTAACGGATACGAAATCTGCGACAAGATACGTAAACGAAATCTCGATATGCCTATTATCATGCTGACGGCCAAGGACCAGGAATCAGACGTTATACTCGGGCTGAACCTGGGTGCGGACGATTATGTCACCAAGCCTTTCAGTATCAAGGAGCTGATGGCCAGGGCTGCGGCGTTTCTGCGACGCAGAAAAAAAGAGGAACGCGAGGTTTATGAATTCGGCGATTGCAGGCTCGATATTGTCAAGGGTGTCTTGAGTCGTGACGGCAAAGAGGTTAAACTTACGCCCGGCGAGTATAAGATGCTGCACCTCTTTTTGCGAAGGGCCGGCTGCTCTCTGACGACGGACGAGATACGCAATACCGTGTGGGGCTATTCGAGCTTTATTACGCTGCGGGACATTGACCATACTGTGGCTGTCCTGCGAAATAAAATCGAGCCGGCCCCGGATAATCCTACATTTATCCGCACGATAGGAGGTATAGGTTATAAATTCGAGCCGCCTGAATGAGATGGAAACGGTTTTAATAGTAGAAGATGATTCGACGATGCTGAGGGGTTTGAAGGACAACTTCGAGTACTCCGGCTATACGGTCATAACGGCTGACGACGGCGAGAAAGGGCTGAACGCTGCACTGGATGCCAAACCCGATTTGATATTACTCGATATTATGCTTCCGAAGATTAACGGTTACGAGGTGTGTCGTCTGATACGCAAGGAAAAGCTCGATATGCCGATTATTATGCTGACGGCAAAGGGCGAAGAATCGGATATCATTCTCGGGCTGAACCTCGGTGCCGATGATTATGTCACCAAGCCGTTCAGTATAAAAGAGCTGCTGGCGAGGGTCGCTGCGTTTCTGCGACGCAGAAGACAGCAGGAACAGGATGTTTACGAGTTCGGCGATTGCGCGCTCGATATACCAGCGAGAAAATTTACGAAAAAAGGCAAAGAGGTAAAACTGTCGCCGAAGGAATTTAAGCTGCTTGAGCACTTTCTGAAAAGAGAGGGTCGGGCACTTACTCGTGACGAGATATTAAACGCCGTTTGGGGATATGACAGTTACGTTACCGACCGCAGCGTGGACAGGTTCGTAACGACACTGCGAAACAAAGTCGAGCCCGACCCGCATAATCCTGCCTTTATCCATACGATTCGTGAAATCGGCTACAAATTCGAGACCGGCTCGTAATTAGACACAGATTAACACGGTAATAATCCAAAAGAATTTTAGACACAGATTAACACGGGATTTACACGGTTAAAAAATAACAAAGAAATAATAAAACTGACTTGCCAAGGCTTCTGATTTATTTCCCCTTCTTTACTTATAACTTTTGACTTGTGCTCTTATTTAACAGTGTTAATCGGTGTTAATCCGTGTCTGTTTTTTACAAAGCTCCACGGGCTGGAAGCCCGTGGTACTTTAGTTGAGAGTGACTTGCTGATTGTATTCGGGGACGGTGACATTCCAGCCGGTCTTTTCAGAGATGAAATCCCTGAACTCTTTTGCACTTTTTTCCTCGCCGTGCACGACAAAAATCTGCTTCGGGGGTGTCTGCATATTTTTGAGCCAGTCGAGCAGTTCGTTTTTGTCGGCGTGTGCGGAAAAGCCGTGAATCCTTTCGATTTTCGCTTTTACGGGGTATTTGCTGCCGAGGATTCTGACCACTTTTTCTCCGTCAAGGATTCTCCTGCCGAGAGTGCCTGTTGCCTGATATCCGACGAATGTGATAGTCGATTCCGGCCTGGTGATATTTTCGACGAGATGATACTTGATTCGCCCGCCGGTACACATACCTGAGCCAGCTATTATTATGATGGGCACTGTTATCCTGTTTATCGCTTTCGATTCGTTTGCTGAGCCAGCGAGGTGCAGTGTCGGCATATCAAACGGTGAAGTGTGATTATTGACGAGGTTTGTCATCTTGGTATCGAACAGGTCGGCGTGCTTTTCGAAGACTTCGGTTATTTTTGAGGCCATTGGGCTGTCGAGATAAATCTGGATGGGCTGTATCTTCTTTGCAATGAGCAGCTCGTTTATGTAGTACAGAACTTCCTGCGAGCGTTCGAGAGCAAAACTCGGGATTACGACATTTCCGCCGGCGGCCCTTGTTGAGTTTATGATTTCGGCGAATTCGCTTTTTATGCTCTCGGTATTGTGATGGATTCTGTCGCCGTAGGTCGATTCGATGAGGATGTAATCGGCTTTGTGAAAGACGGTCGGGTCGCTGACGATAGGCCTGTCGGGTCTTCCGATGTCACCGGAGAACAGTATTATCCTTTCATCACCGTCTAATCTTGCCTTTACTCTTATCACCGATGAGCCGAGAACGTGACCTGCATCGTAAAGGGTAGCTTCGACCTTATCATCCTTTGCGAGGATGAAACGCTCGCGGTACGGGATGGGCTCGAAATGACCAAAGACAGCTTCTGCATCTTCGACAGTGTACAAGGGTTCTTCGGGGTATGGGCCTTTTCTGCCCTGCTTTTTGTGACGCTTTCTTTTGTACTCGGCGTCCTCTTCCTGCAGTTTAGCTGCGTCGAGCAGAATTATCTTAGCGATTTCTGCAGTTGCTTCGGTACAGTAAATCGGGCCTTTGAAACCTTCTTTGACGAGCTTAGGCAACAGGCCGCAATGGTCGAGATGCGCGTGCGTGAGAATGACAGCGTTTATTTTCGCAGGCGGAAACGGGAAGGGGTCCCAGTTTCTGTTTGCGAAATGCCTTTCCTGATACAGGCCGCAATCAATCAGGACACTGGTTCCGTCGGCCTGCAACAGATGTCGTGAGCCGGTGACGTTCTGAGCCGCCCCGAGAAAGCTGAGCTTTATTTTCATAGCTATCCTTTATCGGCATATCTATAGTTATATCAAGAACTTATATTCTAACATTTTCGGGATTTTTGTACAAGAGATTTTTAGGATTGCGGCGTTAATTGCTCTCGAGAATGAAGGTTACGGGGCCGTCATTTGTGCTTGTGACGTGCATATGAGCTGCGAAAATTCCGGTTTGGATGTTAACGTTTTGCATTTTTATAAGCTCTATTACTTTTTGGTAGAGCTCTTCTGCCTTTTGGGGATTTGCGGCGTCGTCAAAGCCGGGACGCCTGCCCTTCTGACAGTTGCCGTGAAGTGTGAAATTGCTGATAAGCAGTATCGAACCTGTGACATCTTTTACGCTGAGGTTCATCTTGTCTTTTTCATCCGGGAAGATTCGCAGGTTCGGGATTTTCTCTGCGAAAAATGCTGCGTCTTTTTCCGTATCGTTTTTGGCGACGCTTAGATATACGAGCAGGCCTTTAGCGATACTGCCGACGGTTTTGCCGTCAACGTCAACCTTTGCATTTTCGACTCTTTGTATTACAGCTCTCATTGTCTCGTTACTCGATGCTTGATGCTTGATACTCGATTCTCGATTTCCGTCACTCAGATTCATTTTCCGTCGTCAGTCATCTGTCTTCTGTCGTCCGTTGTCAGTCTTCCTTCATAATTCCTTGTTCGTTATTCTATATTCGCTTCTTTTCCCCAGTATAGGTTATTAAAATCTCTTGTTGGAATCCATCTGACACTGCAGTCGGCAAACAGAACGTTTGCACCTTTACCTTTGTGGTTTTCTGCTGTTAGTATTTCCGGCCCTCCGGCCTTATTCCAGCAATTCTTATAGACCTTTCGTTTTTCTGGATTTTCGCCAAACATACTGACATCTTCGCCTTTCTCTTTTAGAATTTGGTAACTATAGCGTGTAGAGACAGTTACATCTCTGCCGTTTGGGTTTTTGCCGTAAATAGTTTCAAAAATGACGACGGTATTCGGGTCAACCTGATTTAGTTTTTTGCCTTTAAGATTAATATTCATCGCATAACTCGACTCGCCTTCTATTTCATACGAATTCGGGCATACCAGCTCTTTAAGTGCAGTATCTGCAAATAAAATTAGTAAATCGCACCATTGATTACAATCAGGCAGATAACCATCATAATCATTAGCATACATTAAAATTTCCTTACCTAAACCAGATAACCTGAAACCACATATCTGTTCTGATGTTAATCTTGGTGGTGTTACAATTCTCGAAAAAATAGTGTATAAAATGATTGATGCTAATAATAATGCTATTAGCAGTGGGTATAGATATTTTTTCACTGGCTTCATTTTTAGACTTCTTCGGCTGTGGATATGCCTAATTGCTCTGTGATTCGGTCGAAGTCATCAAGGCTGTAGAAATCAATTATTACCTTGCCTCGCTGGCCGTTCTTGCGTGTCTCGATTGTTACCTTTGTGCCTAATTGGCTTGTCAGTCGGTTCTCAAGGTCAATGATGTGAGCAGGCTTTACAGGCAGTGGTCTTCTTGGCTTTTCAGAATCTGTAAGGTACTTTCTAACAAGACGTTCTACTTCTCTTACATTTAGTCTTCCAGCCATAGCACGGTTTGCGAGCTTTCTGCGAAGCTCATCCGTGGGCAGGGCGAGAATAGCTCTTGCGTGGCCCATAGAAAGTGAGCCGTCGTTAATCATTTGCTTTATCTCATCCGGTAAGTCGAGTAATCTCAAGTGATTAGCGATATCCGAGCGGTCCTTACCGAGACGGTTTGCAGCCTCCTGCTGAGTGAGATTGAGGTTTTTTATGTAATTTTGATATGCCTTTGCACGCTCGATTGGGTTAAGGTCGGTTCTGTGAATGTTTTCTATAAGTGCAAGCTCAAGCATCTCTTCATTTTTTGCTTCTCTGACTATTGCAGGTATTGTTTTTAATTCGGCGAGCCCAGCAGCTCTTAATCTCCTTTCGCCCGCGATTACTTCGTACTGTTTTCCAACTTTTCTGACGACTATCGGCTGAATAACACCATTGGTCTTTATGGATTCAGCCATTTCTTGCAGCTCCGTCATATCCCAGGATGTTCTGGGTTGATATGGGTTTGGCTCTATTTTTGAGATGTCTATATTCTGCATAGAGTTCTGTAAGTCCTTATCTACAGGGAAGTTAGAATCGTTTGCGGTAGTTGCAGATATATCCTTAGGTTCTGATTTTAAGGACATTATCGGACCTATGAGAGACTGCAGCCCCCTGCCGAGATGTCTTGGTTTTTCCTTTTTCGCTGACATAAAATACGCTCCTTCAATTTGATATTTATCAAAAAATACGGTTTTTGCTGCTATTTATAAATTTCGGCTTTTTTACTTTAAAAGCTATAGTTTTACCAGCAAAAAAAGAAATTTTTTAATACGTTTCACGTGAAACGGTCATCGATATTAGATGCCAGATTCTCGATCCTGGATACTAGTGCCGTTTCTAAAAAGAAACTTCTACTTTTATGTCATTCCCGCGAAAGCGGGAATCCAGTTTTTTAACTTCCTGGATTCCGCATCAAGTGCGGAATGACAAGTTGAAAAAGTGAAACTGATTTAATAGAAACGGCACTAGATGCTCGATACTTTATTCTGGATTCTCGATACTTGATTCTTGATACTCGATTTTCGCTCTTTTTCTATAATATCCTTTTAACTTCACAAAAGAACTCACAATCCGATTCTGTTCCAGGAACACCAGCCAAATACTGAAAAGTTTTTAAATACAGTTAAAGAATTAAAATTTTCTAAAACAATTAGAAATTGCATGGAGCGCTTGGTACTTTATTTCCATAGTTATCTCGTAATTATAATACTGAGTAATTTATATTACGTTCAAAGGTTTCACGTGAAACAATTCTCGATGCTTCCGCCTTCGCTGAAGCTACGGCGGACAAGCGATACTTGATTCTGGATGCTCGATACTCGATATGGTATGTCAACGATTCTTCCTAAAACTTAAATTATAAACTTACGATTTTCAAATCTCTAAAATAGCATTTATTTTAATATTGCGTTTGTTGTATTTATATCATACATTTATACATTATTTTCAAACCCTAACATTTAATTGTGAATGTGAACACATTCACATAGTTGTCCATAAATACATTGTTGAAGTCATTTTTAATATTAAAACAATTTGTAGAGCTATCATTTTTCTTTTAGCTATAACTGTCGAAACTTTTTTATACGTTTTTAGGTTTATGTTTCGTAAACGAAATTTTGTTTGTTATGTAAATTGTTAACTTATAAGATTATACTTAAAGGTATAATAGTTTTTCGAAAGGTTAAAAATGAAAAAGGAACAGATTTTAGATTTTATAAATAAGAAACCAATTTTTGCACTTGCTACCGCTGATGAAAATAAGCCTCACGTCAGGTATATAATGATGTATAGGGCCGATGAAGAAGGGCTTGTTTTCAGTACAGGTGAAAATAAGGACCTTAACAACCAACTCAAAAGAAACCCTATGGTCGAGATGTGCTTTTTCAGCCATGAGGAGCAAAAGCAGATACGGGTAAGCGGAACTGTCGAAGAATTAGAGGAAATACAATTGAAAAAGCAGATTGTAAAGGACTATCCATTCTTAAAAGAATGGGTCGACAGGGAAGGTTATGATGTTCTTGTGGTGTACATATTAAAGAACGGCAAAGCAACCGTATGGACAATGGAAACGACGTTTGCACCGAAAGAATATATAAATTTGTAACATGTGCTTCGAGCACGTGTCTGCACGGCCAAGATGGCCGTGTAACTTTTAATATTTTCTACTGAGGATTTTGGCAGGGCGGGCATGGTTGACAAAAAATGCCTACGAGCGAATTAATCGAGACCCCTATTTTGTATAGAGTCTATCTGCCCTTTATGAATCCATCTCTCGCGAAAAACTTTGGTATATTGAGGACCCAAGTTGCTTTTAGACAGGCCAATTTTATCTAAAATTTCCTCTAATGAAATGCTTTGTTCACCTTTTCCGAGTAAACCAAGGACCTGATAAACTGCTTTATCACCGGAACATAAAAGCCAATTCTCTGAAGAATCACAAAGAAATGCTAAGGTTTCTTTTTCTCCAGCGTGGATTCCTGCTTTGTATAATTCGTTAAATCTATCAAGAAAAGATTTTGCTAAAGAAGGATCGATATCAAAAATGTTAACTTTTTCTTTGTATAATTCAAGGTCTATTCTAATATCTTTGTATTCTTGGCTCGCCCATTTAGCTTGATTTGCTACTGTTTGCGAAATCGAAACATCACATCTTTCAAGAAACTCATCCCAGATACCTAATTCAAAGAGCTTTATAATAGGCCCGGCGTCAAGCAACAGGAATTGAAACTTTTTCATCCGTGAAATCCTCATCTTCTATCAGGTACTTCTGGGCCTCTTTATAACTTATATCCATATATTTTGCAAACTGCATAAGTGATAATTTTCCTTCGTTAAGAGCTCGTTGAGCTAAATCACAATATCTTTCGGGTAATCTAGCAGGCTCATATGATGGCCTTGGCTTATGCGCCTGCGCCAGCTTTTTAGCAGCATCAAGATATCTATCAGTATCTTCCTTCCGAATTTTGAAAAGTCGAGCTATACGATAAACAAGTGCATCCAAAGAAACATCAAATTCCCTTGCTATATCGTCCAGTCGATCCAAACTTATCTGGCCTTTACTGTTTAGGCTTTGTCTAACTCTATCTTTAATGGATTCTTCCGGCATCAGAAGCCGGCTTGCGAAGGCATTTGCCAGTTTATCTTCGTCTTTACTTTCATCTATGTTTCTATTTCTGAATACATTCCACGTCAAAATATGAAACAGTTCGTGTGCAAGATCATAACTACGCCGCCATTGCTTGTTCTTCGCATTAAGAAGAATAGCCGGACCGAATTTTTCCCATACCTTTGATATTGCGCTTCCAGAAAAATCCAGATAAAATATTTTTACATAGTAGACTTCCTCCAATATCTTCTTAAGCGACGCGATAGGAACATCACCAAGGAGAAACCTTTCGTGCACATGCTTGGCAAATAATTCTGCCTGATCGTAGTCAAATTTTGCCGGATCAGTAATGTTGGACACAGGCAACTTATACTCTTTCACATCATCCATAAGTATCTCAAGATCACGATATTGCTCGCAAAGCTGATAAAACTCTGTCTCTGTTTTTTTTGCTTCTTCTTCATTGTCTGGTTTGTCACGCCAAAGCATAAGATTTTCAATGAGAGGCTCATCTGTCAAAAAAAACTCTATCTTCTTTTTATAAACCTCTGCCAACTTGCTAAGATGTGAAAATTTCGGCTCTCGCCTGTCTTTTTCGAATTCACAAAGAGATGACGATCCAATACCACTTTCCTGAGAAGCTTTATCTAATGTGTAACCGATAGACTCTCTAGCAATTTTTAATCTTTTGCCGATTTCCATGTTTTACCTCCTAATTCTGCCGTCTAGAATATTATACGTTATTTTTTGGCGAAATCTTTAAAAATTCTTCTGGATTACAGAAATTTTTAAAATTTTCCGCGTTTTTAATTAAATTTTTGTGCTTTTCTTTTAATATTTTCTGCTGAAGGTTTTGGCAGGGCGGGTGTAATTAACGAAGAAGTATCTGAGGGCATCGATTGGGTGGTCGTACACGCCGTCCTTTAAGGGCAATTCTCGGCTTGAATCGGCTGCATTCTCCGGGTAATGATAGCATTGTAAAGCCTCAATCAGGCGAGGGCATCTCGGCGAAATGAAAAGCGAGGTCCGGCCATCACCGCTGCGTATGGCTCTTCTGATAAGCTCAATACCCTCGACGATAGAGCTTCTGCGAAAACGAGTGCGTATGCCGGCAGCGTTTAAGCTTCTGACAGCACTTGTTCCGGTGACATCATTAGCGGCTGAGCCCGATGGGTCGCAAAAGGTAGCGGTGACTTTTTCCTCGCTTACGGGTGTACGTTTTTTGATTTCGTCGGCGTGGGTGTCAATCGTAGCCCGCGAGCGAACGTATTCATCGATGATGTAAATGTTATTGTCGCTGTCGGTCTGAATCCATAAGCAGACGAACGGATTTACGAAACCGAAATCGATAGTCCGATAAAGAGCAAGACTGGGATTGAATTCGAGCGGTTTGACGTTTACGGCTGGGTCAAATTCATCAAAGACGATGTTTTCGAGTGACGGCCTTTGGCAGAGCATTTCCGCCTGCCAGGCAGCTCTTGAGGAGCGTTTCATAGCGGTAATGACGTCATCAATTTTCAGATAGCCAACGGCTTTTCTGGCACGGCCTTGACAATCAGAATTCAGGGGACATTGAGAGCAGGTTCTGTCGGTACATTTTTCGATTGTCTCCCAGATGCACCATTTGAAGACGGGGACATTTCGCTGGTTGGCAGCAGTGACAATCTTGTGCATCAGGCCATAGGGTCTGTGCATAGTGCTGATAGATTCTATAGCGGGGACGATGCTGTCTTTGGAAATCGTGGTGAACTGGGCGGCTCTGAAGACGTCCTCATCGAACAGTTCGACCTCGTCGCAGCGCAGCTTCTGTATGTGCTGGCCACGGACAGAGGTGTGCGATTGCGTGAGCAGTTCGACGGCGGAGGCGTTTTTGAATTTGCAGCTTTCTTTTTTGAGGGGTTCTGCGAGCAGATTTTCGTAACCCATTGGCAGGAAAGAGGTTAGGTATTCATACATTCTCTGTGCCTGCTCGGCGGAGCCGGCGAGGATTCTTGTTTGACAGCCTTTTTTGAAGACAGAATCGAGCAGAGTAGCGATTGCGGCGAGCTGGGTTTTCCCGCCGGCACGGTTCGCCCAGATTATCGCGTCTGCGTTCGCCTTTTTTGAGCTTGAAAAATCGGCATTAAAACTGTGCCACAGGTAATCGAGCGGGGCGTTGTGGCTTTTGCAGATACGCCTGTCTGGAATATCCAGGTTTAGAAAGATTTTTATATAATTTTTTAGATGCTTTTTTGTTGCCGGCCCGGTGAGTCTCAAGCTTTCATAAATATGCGAGGCTCTCGCAAGAGCCGTCGATTTGTCCCTGTTTTTTTTCGTTTTTGTCATGGTATTTTGTCCCCTTGTTAAGCTGGTAAAAGCTGACAGAAAATACTAAAAATTTTCTTTAATTTTATCTTTTTTTATAGAACACTTTTTTGGTATCGACATAGGAAGTAATAGCTGAACGTTTATTGAGACGTTCATTTGGCTTCGGCTGGGTGACACGATAAAATAAAAAGTTATGCGGAAAGAGAGATCAGTCTTACAAACAGCGAGAGCATAAAGGGAGACTGGATTCTCTCTTTCTTATTTTTAAAAGGCACGCTTCTGCAGTAATGTTTTCACTTATAGGCATCAGGTTTTTTTTAATTTTCTATTTCCGAATTTTCTTACGCACACATTTTGAACGACGCCAGTAGAACTATTAGATAAGCTGAAACGGCAAAGGCAACCTGGTTTCGAAAAAGGTGATATTTTGAAAAGCTAAGCTTATCAATTAGCCAGACCAGTCTAACAAATTAATTAATGCCAATTATCGTCCAAGGAAGACTCTGGTCTGGCTTTTTTTATGCGCTGTTTTTTTACCACTAAGGCACCAAGGCACAAAGAATATCAGATACAGATTAACACTATTAAATAAAAAAAATTAAAAAAATAAAAGAATTCGACACGGATTTACACAGATTAACACTGTTAAAAAAGATATAAAAACGAAATATTTCGTGACAATTCGGGTTAATTTGTGAAAATTCGTGTTTTTTTACAGCCCCGAAGACACAAAAAAAATAAGAGCACAAGCAGTTCGACGTTCAACGTTCAGTGTTCGGTGTTCGATGTTCAATAATTGCTGCGGGGTCCTGGTTGTAGAAGCGCTTGAGCTCATTATAAAGCTCGGTGTGAGCTTTTTTGAGCTGGTGCGGCTTCTCGAAGAAGAATTCCGTAGCGACTGCAAAAAACTCAGCTTCATTCGTAGCGGCGTATTTACTCAATAGTGTCGGTAGATTCTTCGAGACGGCTTTTTTGTGCTTTTCGAAGTCTTTTTGCAGCACTCTTGCCCAGGCGATAAAACTTGAGCGTCTTTTTAGGACCTCGGAGCTGTCGGACTCGCCGCCGGTCGAGTCTATCTGATGTGCGAACTCGTGAAAGACGACGTTCTGGCCATCGTGAGCGTCTGCGTATGAGTGCCTGACGTCGTCCCAGGACAGGATTACGGGGCCTTTGTGCCAGGATTGCCCCCTAAGGGGGATATCACCTTCGGCGATGATGCCGCCGGGAAGATAACTTTTGTGCGGTGCGACGAAGGTTTTTGGATAAACGAGTATCGAACGCAGGCGTGGGTAGTAATCGGTTTTACGATGCAGCAGCAGTATGCAGGCGTATGCGGCAATAGTAACCTTTATTTCGTCGGTTATTTCGAGCCTGCCGCAGCCCTCGAAGCATTTCTCCGATAAAAAGATAAGTATGTGCTGCTGCAATTCGATTTTGTCGTCGGGCGGCATCGAATTGTAGTAGGGGACATTAGCCTCGATGATTTTGAGCCAGTCATCTCTGCAAGGCTTATTTTTGATTCGCTTGCGCCTGAGATTTTTGAACAGCCACATTTATTATCCCTTTACGATTCTTTAACACTGCTTATATTTTATCATATTCGGCGAAAAAGTCTGCACCAATATGTGAAAGCGGTTTTTGCTTATTGTAGTTAAGTGCAATAAGGGAATTTCTTATTGTAATTTTTGCGTTCAATTGCAATAAGGATTTATTTTTATTGTTCTGCGATTGTAGCGAGCAGTTTTTCAGCCAATGCAGGATTTATGTTCGGTGGCGTTCTTAGTATAGGCTCGGCGGAGTCGGAGCCGGTCTTCTGACTTTCATCTTTTAGCAGGTTGATAATGTCCAGGCAAGCTTTGCGTGCTGTCTCCTGATTTTCAGAGTCCGTCAACGCGATGAGCTTGGCTGCTGCGAGTGATGCGTACTTTGCGATTAAAAGCCTGCTGTTTCTGTCCAAAAGCTGCATTCGGCTGTCCATCTCGGCTATGTAGCTTTCGTCGCTCAACCATTTGCTATAAAGGTTTTGGCTGACATTGTGCTTTTGCAGTACCTGCTCAGCCGAGAGCTCGCTGTCCGAGAACAAATCACCGAGAACAGAGAGCTGTCTTTTGCTTAGTTTTTTCGACATTTTGTTTTCCCTTAAAATTTTATCACTACCTGTAACCACTAAGACCCAAAGGCACAAAGAATATCAGACACGGGTGAACACTGTTGCATTAAAATAATTTTATAATTAGACACGGATTTACACAGATTAACACTGTTAAATAAGAGCACAAGTCATAAGTCACAAGAGCACAAGTCACAAGAGCACAAGTGCATAAGTTAAAAAATCATCACTGATTGAAGTGATTAAATATAAAAATGCGTCCGGTAATAATTCGTATTAAGTGACATTAGTGACGTTTCGACGGATTTTCAATCATCTCTTTTGGGATTCTGTGATTTATTTTTTATATTTTCAATAGAGGACAAAGCAACCGAGTCGCCGAGCCTTGTTGTGCAATTTAACCTTGCTTCGCCGGGGAGGGAGATGAAAAATTTTATCTCCTTGTAAAAAGGCAGACAGGCCAGCCGGTACTAAATATTACTAAATAGCCTGATCTGCCTTTTTTATTTTGCATCGCAATCATAAGAAATAATTAACCACAAAGTCACCAAGGCACGAAGAGTATCAGACACGGATTTACACAGATTAACACTGTTAAATAAAGAAACTTAAAACAAAAAGAGTATCAGACACGGATTTACACAGATTAACACTGTTAAATAAAGAAACTTAAAACAAAAAAAGTATCAGACACGGATTTACACAGATTAACACTGTTAAAATAAATTTATGAAAATTCTCGGTAAAAAAGCATTTAAAATTCTGATAAATCAATTCAATCTTTTGTAGACTTTTTCGTACACGGCTTTTATCGAGCGGTGGGTTTATTTGCATCGGCCGGCAGGGCGGAAGTCTGCTGAGGCTCCGCTGAGAAGCGCAGGACGATTTCCACGCGGCGGCTTTCAGCTTCGGTCTGCAACGGGTGGAACTGACCCCGGCTTATCGCCGATAACTTGCGGCCGGGAATTCCTTCGGCCTGCAGGATACGCACAACGGCCAATGCCCGCTGTGCCCCCAAATTCCAATTATCCTTAAACTTACTTATCGTTTGCGGCCTAAGAAGAGGAAGCGTATCGGTGTAGCCGGTGACCAATACAACACAATCCATATAATTTTGTTTGATTTGTTCTGCTATACTCTTTACCTTTTCCGTTGCAGCAGGTTTTACCTCTGCTGAGCCCGGTTCAAAAAGCTCGTCACCTGAAAGTGTGAACTTTTTTATATCCCTTTCGCCAAATTCCCGCAGCTCGCTGTCAGCCTTTCGTTTTGCCGCCGAATATTTATCTTCCCACATTTTTTTCTGAGTTTCATAATCGAGGAATTTTTCTTCCCACGTTGTTTTCTGGGTTTCATAATCCTGATTATTAGCCTGCAATTTTTCCGCCCATAATTTTTTCTGTGTATCAAGCTCCTGCTGAATGAGTTTTAGTTTTGCCCTCGACCTGCTCAGGGCAATAAATGCAAACAAAGCTATGACTGCAAGGATGAGCATTGTCACAGCGACAACTTTAGGCGGCAGGCGATAGCCGCCTGCACTTTTTTTCGCAACGGCCTTGACAGGTTCGGGACTTTCGGCTAAGAGTTCGAGTTTATAATTATCTATCGATTTACTTTCGCCGGCTTTTATCGTCACCGGCTTGTCAGCATCAAGACGGATTGTGCATCCCATCTGTGCCTCTGCATCATCAATGCGTCTGTCACTGATTAGCCTGTCGTCTTTCCAGATTTTGAGATGCCAATGCTTAATCGCTTAATTCCTCCCTATTTTTGCAAATCCAAACGGTTAACCGTTGCTTTTCTTACTACTCTGTCGGCCAGTTGTCAACTAAAATTACATAATCAAAGAAGTCAACGTCCTTATCACCGTCGAGGTCTGCACCGCCGCAGGGGGGCGTATCGAGACAGCCGGAGCTAAGCCAATGAATTGCAAATCCGGCTAAGTCTTCCATACCGCGAACGCCGGAATAGATATTAGCCACATATATATTCAAAACGGCCGTATCATAAAGACCACACGTATCCTCCACTCGAACCGTGAACACATTTGTGCCTGTATCAGAATCCGAAGGTGTACCTGAAAGAGAACCATCGATATCTACATTCAGCCAGGCAGGGCCGCTGACTTTGGTGATGGCAACAGGGTCGCTATCAGGTTCAATCACATCAAAGGTAAGTGTTTGTC
>Ga0315545_1001671_pt1 | contig 21271 bp, 8 predicted proteins | sample SalMarSW160210MG_FD_203096 | JGI IMG/M metagenome (GOLD analysis project Ga0315545, IMG submission 203096) | Salt marsh sediment microbial communities from the Plum Island Ecosystem LTER, Massachusetts, United States - Salt Marsh Sediment SW1602-10 ...
TGTCGGCAACTTCATCATGACAACAGGCTTGAACAAGACCTCGATTCGCGTCCGGCAAGTCGCGTTCGGATTACTCCGGAGTAGCAACTGTCCATGGCTCACCGTATAGCGCCAAACCTCAAAGACGCGGGGTGACTGGAATGCAACTGTCATCTGCTCATCCTGCGAAGGGATTGGGAACGACCTGGCCGCTACGGACAAAGGTCACATCTGGGAGTCGTCCGTATCTCTGAAGAACCGACAGTTCCCAGTTCGTGAAGCTGTTGGCCATCCCATTCGCCAATCCGTCGTCAACGGCGTTCATCACTTGCTCCATTGTCCCATTACCCCTCAGACCATCGAGAGCCACGGTAAACCTAGTGTTTGGATTCTGTGCACCACTCACAACGGCCTCCCGGAAGAAGGGGTCATCGAGTAGATGGCGACCGCCAACGCTCTCCGCGGTCTCCCGAAGTCCCTGGTTTCGGAGCCCCAACACGAGGTGGTCATCAACAACCGATGCTCCGTTTGTGGCACCACGTGCCTTCCACCATGAGGCGGCTTTAGCGACAACGGCTCCGGTGGCGGCCCCGATGATGGCATCCCGAGCCACCGTAACAGGATTGATGGTGCCGGTCGCCACATACTGACCCGCAGCACTGGCACTGGCACCGCCGACCCCACCAGCAATCGCTGCGGTAGCAGTCCCCGACATCGTAGAGACGGCACCCACCACCCCAAACGCCGCGCCACCAGTAACCATCCCCACCGCCGTGCCGATCACCGCCGCCTTCAACGCCGCGTCATGCTCACACACCCACGGCACCAACGCACCCGCACAATCCGCCTTCGACACCGCCTTGAACGCCGCCTCCTGACGTTCATCCCAGATCCCGACCCACTGCGCATCCTCGAGCTGGGTCCACTGCTGATACGACAAACCGGTGTTGCCGGTACTCGACAACGTCGTCCACGCGAAATACCGCCGCCGCTGCCGATCCGTGCCCTCACCCCAGTTATCCGGAAGAGCCCCATGGCCCTCCAGAAACTCGGTCATCTCCTCAAGAGCTGCCCCATCCAACGTGAAGTCATACTCGATCGTCGTCGGAGTCTGCGCCGAAGCCGGCTGCACAAACAGCGACAACACATCAAAGATCGACCCAGAGAAATCATCTACCGCACGACCCGCCGCCTCCTTGAGCGCCGCCAACGCCCGGATCTCCATCAGCTTGCGGTAATCCGTCGAGTTGTTCACCCCGTAGTACTCCGTCGTGCCCGGCCCGCCGTCGCCTTGCAGCACTGAGTGCCCGTCAGGGTCCCAGTACCGCAACGGGTTCGCCCACCCATACGTGTACCGGTTCAGACTCACCGGCGTCACCAACTCACCAGAGACACTGTCCCGGGACCGGAACACCGCATCGGCGGCTGAGTACCAGCGGGCACCCATCCACACCTCACCCGAGGCCGGATCCGTGAAATCACCCTGGAACCCCACCGTGAGCTCCGACATACCGGATGCGGCCGCCACGTCCCCGAACGGGTCATACACCCTGGTGTCCGACACCACCCCGCCCGGTGACATCAACCACGACACATCCCCATGCCGATCCAACCCGATGAGTGAATCAGTCACCCCGTCGGTCTGGGCCACCAGGCGGCCCGACGGCGACCGCGAATACGTGAACGAACCGTCAGACACGGCATCGAGCGCCATGCCCGCATACAGGAACTCGTAATCCGAAGCATCCATGTCCCCGAGGGCCGCGTAGTGATCTCCGACCTCCGCGTCGGACAAGGCACGATCCCAATACGCCACCTCATCGAGCCGGCCCCGCCACCACCGCTCATTCTGGGAGGGCTCCTTCTTCTGACCCCCCACCTTGAAAAGCCCACGACTCAACGTGAACGTCCCCGAGTAGCTGCCGGTGACCTCCACCCCATTCACCCAGAAACTCACCTCATCGGTGACGCCATCAAACGACGCCACCACGTGATACCACTCCCCCTCCGACACCTCGATCGGATGCGTCAACTCAAACACGTCGCCGAACCGCAACGAGAACGAACCCGACATCAACGCCACCGTCCAACCGCAATTCGAGTCGAAGTCGGTACGACTATTCGTCACCGCCACCTGAATCTCCGGCGACACATCATCAGGCCGTGCCAACAACTCGATTGTGAACGCAGAAGACGGCAATACGTCATGGACCATCGCCCGGTTCCACCAAGAACTGATCTCCATCGCCGTCCCCGACACCGTCACCAACGGCGGCACACCCAACGTCGGATCATTCTGATAGTCCCCATCGGATGCCGCCGAACCCTCGTCGACCGCCACCGTCGCCCCATCCGGCTCATCCAAACGCCAATAATGCACCGGCTCATCGCCGGCAACGACACTGTGATACACCCCGTCGACATCGCCGGGCACACGCGCCGCCACCCGATCCAGCCCGTCATAGGTGTACGACACGGCACCGTCGTAGTCGACGAGTCTGCCCAGCGCGTCGAACTCGTACGTCACGTCTCCCATCGACTCCAACGTGCCCCGCGGCGCATACGTGTACGCACCCTCCGGACCCGACACCAAACGATTCCGCTCGTCGAACTGATACGACTCGCCTCCGGCGCCGATCCGGTTGCCCGAGCCGTCCCAGTCATACGAAACCACCGACAGATCGGGTTTCGTCCACGACTCCAGCCGTCCCGACCAGTCGTAGTCGTACTCGTGCAGTCCCTCGAGAGGATTGCCCGGCAGCACCACCGCCCGGGAGTCCACATTCCCGTCTTCGTCATGGCCATAGACGTTCGACGCCACCGTCACCGCACCAGACATGAGCACGTCGGTTTCCAACAAGCCACGATCGTCATAGCCGTAGGTCCGCACCAGACCGCCGCCGTAGTCGACGATCTCCGGCTCCGACGCCTCCGTCCAGTCGTAGTCGATGGTGGCCCCAGTCACCGGGTCGACCATCGTGTCCAACTCGTTGCGCACCGTCCACGTGAACACGTGAGTGCCGGCGGCGTCCACCCGCTCCACCAGACGCCCGCTGCCGTCGTAGGCGAACGTCGCCTCACCCTGAGGACCCGACGAGGACGTCAACAGGCCCCGGTCGTCATACCCGAACACTTCGGTCCCGGTCGGATGATCCACCGTCGTCAGGTTCCCCACCAGGTCGTAGCCGAACACCTTGCCGGCATCGACCGCGCCTCCGCCGGCGGCACTCTCGGTGATCATGCGTCCCAGCTCGTCGAACTGGCGCAGCACCGTCACCCCGCCCGGCTGGTCCTCTTGCACTGCCAGGCCGCCGTCGTCGTACGAGATCACCCATGAGCGGTTCTCCGGATTGGGATGCTGTTGCGTCCCCGGCTCGACCACCTCCTCCTTCAGGTTCCACGGGTTGTAGGTGGTGGAGAAGACGTTGCCCCGCCCGTCGGTCGAGCGGGTCAGGTTGCCGGCAGCGTCGTAGCCATATGTCGTGGTGATCGACGTCGCGGCATCGATCGGCGTGACCACGCTGTCGAGCCGTGACAGCTCGTCGTAGTGATAGATCGTCGTGTTGTTGCGCGGCGAGGTCACCTCCTTCTGGTTGCCTACCTCGTCAAAGACGTATCCGGTCGTCGCCAGCAGCGTCTCCAAAGGAGACAGCTCGCGCGTCTCCTCGAGACGGCCGGCAACGTCGTACTGCCATTCGGTGATGCGACCGACCCGGTCCACCGCCTTCGTCCTACGACCCGCCACGTCGTGCTCGAAGAACGAGGTGTGCATCTCGGGGTCGGTCACCGACACCAGCTCCGACGCAGCGTTGTACTCCGAGATCGTGCGCACTCCGGTGGCGATGCCGGACGGCTCCTGCACCCACGTGGTGTTGCCGAGATCGTCGTAGTCGTAGGTCCAGGTGTTGGTCTCGCTGCCGCCACCGTCGAGGCGAACGATGACGTTCTCGGTGCGCATGCGGTTCAGGTCGTCGTAGGTCCATTCGGTGCGGGCACCGAGCGGGTCCACGATGGCGGTCTGATTGCCGGCGTCGTCGTAGAACAGTTCGGTCTCGCCCGCCGCCGCCTCGCCGGTCACCTGCGGATCGATCTGCTTGACGACCCGGTTGAGGTCGTCGAACTCGAAAGTGGTCACGAACCCGCGCCGCGACCACCGCTCGACGAGGTTGCCGACCGCGTCGTACTCGAACAGCTCGTACGGGTTGAGCACGGTCGCGTTCGGTGCCGTGTACTCCGGATGGTCGATACGCGTGACCCGATCGAGCCCGTCATACGACGACACAGTGACGAACCCGCGCTCGTCTTCCACGTGCGTGGCGTTGCCGAAGGTGTTGTATCCGGTCGTCCGCGACGGCCGCGCCTCTATGGGCGCAGCGCCATACTCCTCGACGGTCACCAGCGGTGAGGTCGCCTCGACCGGCCGCGACAGCACGTCGTAGCGCACAGACACCAGGTATGAGTCGTCGCTCTCCGAGGCGCTGCGGGCGTCACGGGTCTCGATCTGGTTGCCGCGGGCGTCGTAAGCGAAATAGGTGGTGAGAGCGAGACCGGCCGGGTCGACAATCGACTGGATGAGGAACCCGGCCTCGTCGTAGACGGACCGGGTCGTCTCGGTGACGCCGCCCTGGATCTGGTGGGTGTACTCGACGTTCCCGGCGGCGTCGTAGTCGAGATCCATCACACGGTCGTCGCCGTCGAGCGCCAGGGTGGACGTGTTGAGCCGCCCCGCCACGTCGTAGGTGTTCGTGACGATCGACTGGTTGGCGGTCCCATCGCCGGTGGTCTGCACCTCCACATTGCCGGCGTCGTCGTAGACAGCCGACGAGAGCAGCACGTCCCGGAAGGTCTCGTCCAGGTTCTCGTAGTCGACGCGGGTCACCTCGAGCACCCGGTCGGCGTGGTCGTAGCTCCACCGGGTGACACGGCCCTCGGCGTCGGTCTCGGCCGTCTTCCGGCCTGCCGGGTCGTAGTCGACGTGCGACAGTGTGACGTCTCGCGCCACCGAGCCGTGCCCGTCATCGAAGTCGTGCAGGATGACGTCGGTGGCGAGGTTGCGGTCGTCGTAGACGGTCTCGGTGACCCGGCCCTCCTGATCCGTCACCTCCACCACGTTGCCCACCTCGTCGTACTCGCGAGCGAGGACCCCACCCTCGGGATCGGTGACGCTGATCTCACGGTCGTTCAGGTCGTAGCTGAAAAACGTCGTGCGCGACGGATCAGCACCGAGAATGTCTTCGGCCAAGGCCACGACCAGGTTGGAGTTCTCGTCGAAGGTGTTGGTGGTTCGCGCCTGATGCGTCTCCCCGGACACCTCGTTGGTGACCTGCGGGCCGGTCACGGTGACGGTGTTGCCCATCTCGTCATAGGTGTACCCGGCCACGACAGCGTCGCTGAGGCCAGCGACCGGATCGGTGATCGCCTCGGTGAGCAGCCGGCCCGCCTCGTCGTAGACGAAGGTGGTGACCAGACCCGACGGTGTCGCCACCTCGGCGAGGTCGCCATTGGCGTAGTAGCGGTAGAAGGTGGCGTAGTCGTCGGCGACGGCGCCGGGCTCGTTGCCGCGGGCCTCGACGTAGCGTTCCAGCAGCCCGGCGGGGACCATGCCGCCGCCGACGGCCGCTTCGGTGCCGTCGGTGTACGACCACGTCTGGGTGTGGTCGAGGGCGTCGGTCTCCGAGAGCCTGTTGCCGGCCGTGTCGTAGGTGAACGTCGTGGCGTAGGTGTCGTCGGACGGCCCCGAGCTGCGGCCGTCACGGCTGGCGACGAGGTTGTCGCTCCCGTCGTACTCGAACCACGACGTCTCGCCCTCGCCGTTGGTGACCGACGTCATGTTGCCGCGGGCGTCGTAGTCCATGGTGGACTCGTTCTCGTTGGCGTCGACGATGCTGTTGCGGTTGCCGTCGTCTTTGTAGCCGTAGCTGGTCGAGTAGCCCTCCGGGTCGGTCTCCTCGATCAGCCGGAACTGATCGTCGAAGACCTGGGTCGCCGTGTTGCCGCGGCCGTCGGTGATCTCGGTCGTGTTCTCGTCCGGCTTGAAAAAGCTGGTCTGATAGCCGTGGGCGACGCCCTCGCCGTCCTGACGCCACTGCACCTCACCCGAGGGGTAGTAACCCGCCCGGGCTTCGATGTTGCCTCGGGGCTTGGTGATCTCGGTGAGCCACCCGTTGGTGTACTCGTAGGTGGTGCAGGTGCCTTCCGGGGAGTTATCGCGCGGATCGCAGGCGGCGATGAGCCGGCCCTCGTCGTAGTAGTACTTCCACACCAGCGGCTCGGCGACGCCGCCGATGGTCACCGGGTCGGTCGCCACCTCGGTGATGCGGTCGTCGACCCACGTGAACGAGAGAGCGCGGCCCGAAGCCGACGCCACCGACTCCAGCAGGCCGTCGACGTCATAGGCCAAGGTCAGGGCGTGCCCGTTGGCGTCGGCGATCGACGTGAGCTTGCCGTCTGCTCCGAACGTGTAGACGGAATCGTCCTTGTGGGTCAGGGTGAACCCGGAGCTCGGATCCCCACTCAGGGTCGAGAAGTAGCCCTCCGGCGGGTCGTAGCCGCCCGAACCATCCGGAGTGTGTGTCTCGCGGCGGCCGTCCGGGTAGAGGATGACGATGCTGCCGCCGTAGTCGCGCCACTGCACGTCGAAGTTGAGGGTCCAACCGGCACCGAACGGGCCCTGAAGCGCGTCGGCGCTGTTGTAGGTGCGGGTCACCGCCAACTCAGGGCCGACCGACGTCACCGCAGCGTCGACCGCGCTGGTGACGAAGTTACCCAGACCGGCATTCACCCCGTGGCGCCACACCCCGTAGCCGTCGTAGCCGAGGGCGAAACCACCCGGCGGGTTGAAAGCATCGACGACCACGCTGAGACGATTCGTCACCGCATCGACCAGATAGAGCACCTCCCCGGTCCACTCGATATCCCAGATATGACCGAAACCCTCACCAAGGGCGCCACCCTCCCAGAACCGAGCCGTGTCATTGTCAACGAGCACCCGCTGTGTGCCGTCGACTTTGGCGAGAGCAGAGATCGCCGTGGCGGTGTTGACGAGGACGTCGTCACCGGCTGACTCGTAGGGACCCACGGGCGGGCCGTGGGGATCCTCGTGGATGAGCGTCAACTCGCCGGTTTCCAGGTCGTAGCGATGGAAGTACTCGGGCTGCCACGTGAGCGTGGGCAGATGCGATCCGATCCACAGGTACCGGTCGTCGGCGGCGACGCCCTTGGTCCAGTCGGGCGTTTGGGAGTCCGGCAGGTTGGCCGCGCGACCCGACACCGGGTCGATGCGGGCGACATAGCCGCCGTTCCACGAACCGGCGGCGTGGTAGATAGCCGCGTCGGGCCCGATAGTCATGTCGGCGGCGTCAGCGTGCACCACGACCCGCGACGTCGCACCCGTCACAGTGGATGTCCTACGAATCCGATTGTTGGTGTCGGTGGCCCCGCCATAGCCGTTGTCGGTGTACAGCCAATACCCGTCGGTGACCATCATGTTGATGTTGAAAGTCACTTCGGCGGGATCGATCGAGTCGTTCTCCCCCACCACACCGGGGATACCGGCGAAGGTCATCACCTCGCCGGTGGACAAATCCACCTTCCTGATCACCGTCTGCTGCGCTACGTAGGCGTAGCCGTCGATGACGACGACGCTGCGGAGGTTCTCGAAACTGGCCTCGACGCCCTGCCCGTCGACCGTAGCCGCGTCGCCGCTCCCAGCGACGGTGATGACCACCGCGCCCTGGTAGTCGATGACGTCCTGAAGCACGCTGGGGTTCTGGGCGCGGGGAAGTGACACGCCGGGCGCCGCCGTGCGTACACGGAAGTTGGTGGTGTCCGTCAGCCAGAGCTGGCTCCCGTCACTAGCGAGGTCGCCGATCACACCGAACCAGGCTTCATTCTCCACCCCGTCGGCGAACCCGGTGGCTCCGGTTCCGGCGACGGTGATCTCGGATCCATCCGCCTTACTCCATCGCCGCAAGTAGGTGCCGTCGGCATTCAGCGCGTAGAGGTAATCGCCGGCAGAGAGGAGCGGCGAGCCAAAGGTATCGAGGTCCACTGCGAAGAACTCCGCCGACGAGCCGTCGAGACTGACACGACGGATGACGTGAGTGAACTTGTTGTCGATGATCGCCCGGTGCTGCACGTAGAAATCGGAGGCGTCTACCGCGATCGCCCCTATGTTGTCGTCATAGAAGCTGAACCCGTACACCAAGGTGCGGGTGCCGGTCTCGGGATCGATCCTCTCCAGGCGCCCGTTCTTCTCGACGGTGTAGAGATAGCCGTTCGGGCCCGCCGCGATCCCCCGCAGATCCTTGACGTCCGCCAGCAGGATGGTCGCACCGGTCGACGGGTCGATCCTGCGGATGCTGCGGTAGCTGGAACCGGTCGGTGAGCAGTCGTCCGCCACAAACAGGTAGTCGAGATTCGTCGTGAGTTGCTCGATGCCGTTGAACCGGACCTCGGCGGGATTGCTCGAATACACACATCCAGGCGTGCTCGGATCGCCGAGCCACGTCTCGACTTCGAGGGTGTCCCGGTCGATCCTGCGCAGCGCATCCTGGTCGGCGACGAACACGCCCTCGTCGGCCACCGTGAGCACCGTCGGGTTCCCGAAGCTCGCCGACGTCCCCACACCATCGACGACGGCCGAGGTGCCGTCACCGGCAAGGGTCGTGACCAGCGCCGGCTCCAGCTCCACGGTGGCGTAAGGATCGACCTCCGGAGCAGCCGCAGCGCACTCGGCCGCGAGGTATGCGACCGTCTCCATCGCGTGGCCGACCTCGGAATCACTCGAAGTCTCCTCCTGCACCCACAGCGACACCCCCGCCGGGCTCACCTCGGCGAAACGCACGTTGGCGGTGTCGCTGCCGGCACGGGTGTTCTGATCCGCGACGACACAGGCCGCGGTGTACGTGCCGGAATAGGTCACCGTCACCGGCTCCTCGTCGGCGGAAACCGTTCCGGCTTCCCACGCCAGCGGATCGGCGCCACCGGCATCGGATCCGTACTCCCACGCCAACCAGGCGACGGTCTCGTCCCCGTGGCTGGTCTTGGTGGTCTCCTGCTCCTGGAGCTGGGCGTCGAACGACCCGGCAGACACGCTCCGAACGCGCACAGTCACGGCGTCGGCCTCGTTCACCGACATCACGGAAGTCACGATCGCCGGGGCCGACGAGAACGCCGACTCCAGCGAAACCGAGCTGGTATCCGCATCGAGGACCGCAGTGCCGGCCTCGACCATCGCCCCGGAGGGGAGAACGTGGTGGCCGCGTTCGACGGCGAAGAAGGACACGGTCTCGGTGGCGTGGTCGCCGTCGAGATACTCCCACTCCTGAAGCCGAATCTCGAAGCCGCTCGTCGAGACGTTGCGGATCCGCACCGTCGTCGGATCCGACTCATTGCCGGTGGCAGGCTTGGCGACCACCACCGGATCGAAGAAAGCCTCGCTCAGGGAAACCGAAGCCCACTCGTCGTCGATCTCGATCGAACCCACCTCGACAGCGAAGGGTCCCGCGACCGAGACCGTCACGGTTCCCGTACCAGTGTCGACGCCGTCGGAAACCTCATAGTCGAACGAATACACCCCCGGATCCAGCCCAGTGGCATCGAAACTCCCCGACCCGCAATCCGCAGCCACCGACGCCAACACATCAGACCCCACCGGATCACCCGAATCAGCCACGACGCCACACGTGAGCGGATCCTGATCCACATCACCCACAACCGGAACCCACGAAACAGAAGACCCACTCGGACCCGACGCCTCCACATCCCCCGCAGTCGGAGCGTGATTCACCCCCGCAGTAGCACACTCGACCGCGAGGTAGGCGCTGGTCTCCGTCGTGTGATTCGTCTCCGAATCCGACGACTGCTCCTCAGCCACCCTCACCTCGAACCCAGCCGGAGTGAGATCCGCCACCCGCAGATTCGCCGTATCCCCACCCGCAGCAGTGTTCATGTCAGCGAGCAGACACACCTCGACATACTCGCCGGCGAGCGCAACCGGCCACCCGGTATGCGTCCCCGACACCGACCCAGCCTCCCACGGCAGGGCATCGGCGGTGCCGTCGTCAGCCCCGTAGTCCCACGCCACCCACGACACCGTCTCCGAACCATGGCTCGTCTTGGTGGTCTCCTGCTCCTGCAACTTGGCCTGGAACGACGACTCACCCACGTTCCGGAGGCGCACCACAACCGCATCCGCCTCAGCCACAGAAGTAACCGACGCAAACAACGCAGGGGCGGCAACAAACGACGCCGAATACAACACCGTCGCATAGCTCGACCCAACCGAAGCGCTGTCGGCCTCGATCACCGCACCCGACGGCAACGTGTGCCGGCCACGCTCCACCACCAGATACGACACCATCTCGGTGCCATGGCCACCGGCCTGGTACTCGTAGGGTTGGAGCCTCAGCTCGAAGCCGCCCGTCGAGACGTTACGCACGCGCACCGTCACCGGAGCCGAATCCCCATCAGAAGCGGGCCCCACCACCACCACCGGATCAACGAACGACTCCGTCAGCGCGACCGCCGTCCACTCGTCGTCGACTTGCACCCAACCCACCTCGAACACTCCCGGTGCGGACGCGACGGCGTCGGCGGGAGTACCGGGCACGATGGTGAGGAGAGCGGCGAACAGAGCGAGGATCGAGAGCACGATGGTCGGATACCGACCGGGCCGAACAGAGCGGGTCACGATGTTTCCCCTGACTCGATGATGTCCCTCCGGGGCGACCCTACACGACACCACTTGGAACTTCTAGCCACCCGACCCGCGCCCGCTACACCGCCCGCCACGTCGCTACCCTCACCACATGTCGACATCCCCGATCGACGACAGCTCGCCGCCCGACCGTCCGTGGCGGCGTGCCCTCGTCTGGGGCGTGGGCCTCACCCTCGCCGCCCGCATCGTCGCCGTCCTCCTCGCCGGGGTCTTATGGGCCGGCGGTGACATCCCCACCGAGGGCGAGACCGAGACCCGCCTCTACCTCGGCTCGGAGCCGATCACCGACGGGATCCCCGCCTGGACCCTCGGGGTGTGGCAACGTCACGACACCAACCACTACATCGCCATCGCCGAGCACGGCTACATCGACCACAACGACGTCGTCTTCCCCGCCGGCTACCCGCTGGCGATCCGCGCCATCTCCCAACTGCCCTTCGTCGACCCGCTCGTCGCCGGCCTCCTCATCGCCACCATCGCCACCGCCCTGGCATTGACGGTGCTCTACCGTCTCACCGAGGAAGAGCTGGGCACTACCGCCGCCGAGCGCGCCATCATCGCCCAGATCGCCTTCCCCACCGCCTACATCCTGCTCGCCGCCTACGCCGAGCCGGTGATGCTGCTCTTCACCATCCTGGCGTTCTATCTCGCCCGCCACGGGCGATGGTGGGCCGCCGCCGCGGCAGGATTCGCCGCCGGTTCCGTGCGGCTGCTCGCTGTGGTCCTGGCGGTACCGATGGCGGTGATGGCGTGGCGGGCCTACGGCCGGCAAGCGTGGCGTAAACCCTGTGTCGCCGCTGCCGTCCTGGGCGCTCCCCTCGCCTTCGTCGCCCACAGCATCTACCTGGAGACCGCCGGGCTCCCCTCGGTGGCTGCCTCCTACCGGGACCGGTGGAAGTCGGTGTCGAGCATCCCGGGCCACGACGTCGCCGTTGCTATCAGGCGCCTCTTCACCGACGGGCTCCCGATGGCCCGCTCCTTCGCCCTGTTGATGCTGGTGGTCGCGGTGGCCCTCACCGTCCTCGCCTTCCGACGGCTCCCCCTCGAGTACGGCGCCTACGCTGCGGCGCTCATCCTGCTGGTGCTCAGCCGCCACGACCAAACCGGCCGCCCGCTGCTCTCGTTCTCCCGCCACGCCCTGCTGATCTTCCCCGGCTTCATGGCCCTGGGGGCAACCCCCATGAAGCGTCCACTCCGCCTCACCCTCGCGTCGCTCTCCATCAGTCTGAGCGTCGTGCTCATGGCCATGTTCTTCATGTGGGGATTCACCGAGTAGCAGCGGTCGAGAACGGCGGGCCGAGAGGGTCCCGCGCCGCGGGAAGCACCCTCCCCGACGAGGCCGTGAGGCCTCGCCGACCCTCCCTGGCAGCAGGGGCGCCCAGACGCCATCCGGCGAACACGGCCCGTTGTCCACAGCCCCGGTAGCCTGCGCTCATGACCGCGCCTGAGCCAGGTACGACCGGTGCACTGCGATTCGGCCTCGTGTTCTTCGGGCTCCTGGCCGCCCTGGCATCAGGCGGGCTCGCCCTGTTCACACTGGGCGAGACGATGGCCATCGCCATCGCGCTCGGGGTCCTCGTTGTCGCCGTCGCCGCCGCAGCGGCCGCCGGTCCCCGACTCGGACGAGCCGTCCTGGTGCTCGTGATCTTGACGCTCGCCGGATCAATCATCGTCGCCATCATCGGGACGCTCCAGATCCTCGCCGCGTTTGTCGGCACGTCCGGCGGGCCGGTGGCGCCGGCCAACCCGGTGGCGCTGGCATCGGCAGAGGACAAGATCGACGCCTCGGTCTCCGAGACGGGGTTCCGCCTGCAACTCACCGAGGCCGAGCTGAACGCGGTGCTCCAGGACGCGCTGGCAGATGGCAACGGCCCCTTCGAGCAAGTGACCATCGACATCCTCAACCCGCTGGGAGAAGCCGGCCGGATCGGATTCGTCGGCCGCTTCAAACGAGGCAGTCTCGCCGTCGAAGGAGAGCTGGGCGCCACTGCCGAAGGGGGCCGGCTGACACTCGAACTCCTCGACGCCGATGTCGGGATCTTCAGCCTGCCCGGAGTGGCGCGCAACGCCATCGAGGAGATGATCGCCGAGGTGGCGGATCTCAACCGGGCGCTCGCTCAGCAGGGCGCCGAGGTGCAACAGATCGTCGTCGGCGACGACCGGGTGGTGGTCACCGGCATCAACCGCAGCGACACCGCCATCGACAGCGAAGCGGCGCTGCGCGCCTTCGGCAACATCGGCAGCTTCGAGATCCCTGCCGCTGCCGTCACCGAAACGTACGGCCCCGGACTCGTCTCCACTGCCTTCACCGAAGGCACCCCTGCATACGTCGCACTCGGCGATTCCCTCGCCGCCGGTGTGGGCGTGGAGGAGGCCACCGACGGCTACGTGTCACGCTTCCACCGACAACTCTCCGAGAGGGACGAAACCAGCTACGGCCTCGCCAACTTCGGCGTCGCCGGAGAAACCTCGGGGACGCTGCTGTACGGAGGCCAGCTCGACGAAGCCCTCGTCTACGCGGACAACCACGAGGTCGCCTACGTCACGATCGACATCGGGGCCAACGACCTGCTCGGCCACCTCTCGTCCCCCGACTGCAGCGAGGACACCGAGACCACCATCTGCTCGGACCGCATCGAGGGCTCGCTGGCCTCGTACGCCCTCAACATCGAGGACATCTTCGACGATCTCGAGGACGGCTTCCCCGACGCCACCGTGATCGTGCTGCTCGCCTACAACCCGTTCAGCCTCGGGTTCGAGGATCAGGTCACCTTCGAGGCGCGCAGCAACAACGCGCTGCAGCGCCTCAATGCCATCGCAGCCGCGGCGGCCGATCGCCGCGGCTTGTTGATCGCCGACGGATTCACGCCGATGCGAGGCACCGCTGCCGCCACGACTCACATGGTCGACGTGCCGCCGGACATCCACCCGAACGCCCTCGGCTACGACATGCTCACCGGTGCGCTGATGGCGGCTCTCACGCAATAGCGGAATCCCGGGAACCCGGAGAGGGGGTCGATGCATCCCATGAGAAAGAGGTCCACGTAGGGAGCAACGATGAGACGCATCACCATTGCCTTGCTCGGATTCACACTGCTGATATCGGCATGCAGCACTTCGGGAGGATGGGACCCGACCGGTGGCTCGGTCACCACGTCCAGCCCACCCACAACGATCGGCAGGCCTCCCATCCAGGCCCAGCTGACCGCTCACACGCTGCAGCGCTTCGACGCCTGCGACGACTTCCTCAACTACGTCAAGGAACATGCCGTCGACCTCGTCGGCCCCTGGGGCTTCGACTACGGCGGCTACGGCTACAAGGGGATCGCCCTGGGCGGCGACGTCCGAGAGGAAGCCGCCGACAGCGAGGCGGCCCCCACCAATGCAGGAGCCGGTGAACAGGGCATCGCGTACTCGACCACCAACGTGCAGGAGGTCGGCATCGACGAGCCCGACATCGTCAAGACCGACGGGCGGCTCGTCATGGCGATCGCAAACGGCGTGCTCTATGCGGTGGACGTCACCGGAGACGAAGTCCGGCTCGCCGGATCGCTCTCCCTCGACACCGGGTGGGCGCAAGACATGTTCTTCGAAGGCGACCGGGTGCTCGTGATGTCGGCAGCGAACGGCCTCAGCGTGCGGTCTGGCACCGGCCTCAACGCGACCATGCCGGACTACTACGGAAGCCCGATCTCGGTGATCTCCGAGATCGACGTCAGCGATCCGGCCAACATGTCGACGGTCCGAACGCTCTACTTGGACGGCACCTACATCAGCGCCAGGATGATCGACGGCACGGTGCGTCTCGTCCTCAGCTCCTACCCCACCGGCCTCGAGTTCGTCTACCCCGAGTCCAACGGTCTGAAGGCCGAACGGGATGCCGAGCAGGCCAACCGCGAGGTCGTGATGAACTCGACCATCGAGAACTGGGTGCCCTACTACGTGATCGAGGACGGCAACGGCGCCGTCATCGACGAGGGCTCGTTGCTCGACTGCTCCCAGGCTCATCACCCGCAGGAGTTCGCCGGCATCAACATGCTGACCGTGCTCACCATCGACCTCGACCAGGGCCTGAAGACGGACAACTCGGTGGGCGTGCTGGCCGACGGAAACATCGTCTATGCCTCAGGGAATTCCCTCTACGTCGCCACGACCCGCTGGGTGGATTGGGTGATGCTCGAGGAGAGCGGCGACGCAGACGCCGCGCGTGAAGGCCACACCACCGAGATCCACAAGTTCGACATCTCCGACCCGGACGCCACGACCTACGCCGCCAGCGGCGCGGTGACGGGCTTCATGCTCAGCCAGTGGTCGATGTCCGAGTACAACGGCTTCCTCAGGGTCGCCACCACCGACTCCCCGGACTGGTGGTGGGACGACATCGACTCTGAGAGCTTCGTGATCGTGCTCGAAGACCGGAACGGCGAACTGGTCGAAGTCGGATCGGTCGGAGGGCTCGGCGAGGGTGAGCGGATCTACTCGGTGCGGTTCATGGGCGACGTCGGCTACGTCGTCACGTTCCGCCAGACCGACCCGCTCTACACGATCGATCTGTCCGATCCCGGCAACCCGACCGTCGCCGGCGAGCTGAAGATCCTCGGCTACTCCGCCTACCTCCACCCGCTGGGTGACGGCCTGCTGCTGGGAATCGGACAGGACGCCACCGAGGAGGGCGGCACCCTCGGCACCCAGATCTCGGTGTTCGACGTGAACGACCTCGCCAACCCCGAGCTTCTCCACAAGTACACGCTCGAGCACGGCTACTCCGAGGTCGAGTACGACCACCACGCCTTCCTCCACTGGGTCCCGACCGGCTTGACGGTGCTGCCGGTGCAAACCTGGTGGTGGGACGAGGAGACCGAGACCGACGGCGGCTTCTCCGGGGCCATCGCCGTCCGCGTCGACGACAACGGCATCGAGGAACTGGCCCGCATCACCCACAGCTACTCGAACGACCCCGAGAGCGAGGAGATCGAGTGGGAGGGCTGGCGCTTGCCGATCCGCCGCTCACTCGTGGTGGGTGACAAGCTCCTCACCGTCTCCGACGGCGGCATCCTGCAGAGCGACCTCGACACACTCGCCGAAGAGGCGTGGGTGACCTTCAGCGGACGCTGAGCACCTTTCGAATCGAGGGGGACGATGAGCCTCGGCCGCATCAGCGGCCGGGGCTCACATCGGTAGATCCCTCACCGGCGGAGCACCAGCCAGAGGTCACCGACGTTGGTGCCGGTCGGTCCGGTGACGATGCGTTCCGGGGAACCGGCGAAGTAACCGCCCGAATCGTGGCCTGCAAGAGAGGCGACGGCGTTCATGCCGCGCGCCGTTCCCCGCCTCACCGTGTCTCCATCGACGACGGCTCCCGCCGCGTCGGTCGTGCCATCGATGCCGTCGGTGCCGGCGGCGAGGAAAGTGATGTCGCCCGTCCCGTCGAGATGGACGGCGGCAGCCAGCGCTGCCTCCTGATTCCGGCCTCCCCGACCCTTGCCGGTGACCGTCACCGTGGTCTCCCCGGCGAACACGAACAGGTCGCCCTCGGCATGACGGCAATGCTCGATCACGTCCCCAGCCCGCCGTGATGCCTCGCCGGTGAGGGTCGTGTCGACGACGATCGCTTGCTTGCCGAGGCGGCGTGCCGCTTCGGCCGCCCCGGCAGCCGCGGTGGCGGCATTCCCGACGATGGCGACGGTGGGGTCATCCTCCTCGCCGCTTTCCACCGTGGGACCCGACGCGATCACCTCGAGGCGGTCGCCGACGACATCCGAGAGCACCAGAGTGATGACCCGGGCGGGAGCGATCGCCCGCGCCAGGCCTCCACCCTTGAGCAGGGAGAGGCGGCTACGGGCCGTGTTGATCTCGTCGATGGCGGCACCGCTCCTCAGCAGCCGCTCGGTGGTGGCCGCGATGTCGCCGAGGGAGACTCCGGGAAGCGGCGCCTCCGCCAGCGCCGAGCCACCGCCGGAGACGAGCACCAAAGCCAAGTCGCCGTCGTCGAGGGAAGCGGCACGGTCGAGGAGCGCCCTCCCTGCTGCGATGCTGCGGCGATCCGGCACCGGGTGGCCGCCGACCATCAGGTCGATGCCCGCAGGCACATCCTCGATGTGGTCGCCGACGACGAGACCGGCGAGGGCGCAGCCGCCGAGGGCTCGGGCGACACCGCGGGCCATGGCGGGAGCCGCCTTGCCGAGCCCGAGCACCACGGGGACGGCGGGGAGGGGATGGTGCCGCAGGTGCCGCTCGACGGCGGCGGCGGGATCGGCGGCGGCAACGGCCGCATGGAGACATTCGACGAGAAGGTCACGCGACCGGGGCGATGCGGCCATCAGCTCACGCTACCGCCCCGCCCTGCACTCAACCCAGGGTTGGCACATCTGAAAACCCGGTCCCCCAACCCTGGGTTCGTAATTGCGAAAACCCTGTCCCCCAACCCAGGGCTCGCACATCTGAAAACCCTACGCCACAGCCCACGGTTCGCCGACGGCGACGCGGGCACCACGAACCGTGGGCTGGTAACCATGAAAACCCGGTCCCCCAACCCTGGGTTCGCAGGAGGCAGGGGGCGGTGTGGGTTCAGATAGAGGCGCCGGAAGCCTCAGGAGCGAGGTCGTCGAGACGCTCCTGAAGATCGTCGGGCAGCCACCGGTCGCCGCCCCAGAAACCGAAGCGGCGATTCGCGTCCCCGGGGAAATCGAACTCGAAGTCGAATCCCTCGAATCCCTCGCCGAATTGCTCCTGCAGCTGCTCTCGGAGATCGGCCCGCTCCTCGTCGGTCAAATCACCGTCCTGAAGGAACTCGGACAGGTCTCCCACAAACGGCTCGATCTCGGAGAACCACGCCTGCTCACGAAGCCGATCCAGAAGCTGCTCGCGCTCCTCATCGCTCAGCTCCCCGTCCTCGAAGAACTCGGACAGGTCTCCCACAAACGGCTCGATCTCGGAGAACCACTCCTGCTCACGAAGCCGATCCAGAAGCTGCTCGCGCTCCTCGTCGGTCAGCTCCCCGTCCTCGAAGAACTCGGACAGATCGCCGAGCAGCCCGTCGCGATCGGCGAAGGGCCTGAGCCGGAAGTTGAATTGCCCGTCCATTCCAGAACCGAACGACCGACTCTCGGCAGACTCTCTGATCTTGTCCCTCACCCGGGAGCGGATCTCGTCAGCGAGCTCCTGGCTCAGATCTCCGGAATCGACCATCTCGTCGAGCACTTCGTCGAGATGACCGAAGCGGTACGTCCTCTCGCCACTCTTCGCCGCGTCATCGGAGTCGTCAGCCTCGTCGGAGTCGTCGACCGCCGGCGTCGCTGTGAGAGAATGCCGAGAACGTGCCTCCGTTGTAGGTTCTTCGTTCGCGATGGCGGTCACCACACCCACCACGAGCACGAAGGCGGCGAGGACGACCGACAGGATGATGCTCTTCTTCATGATGCCTCCAGAGGCTCTGAGATCACTCTCTCACAATGCTGAGAGTGGGTGAAGTGGTGATGAGACCGCTCTAAGAAATCGATGAGAAATCAGCTCGGGTACGCCCCGAGCATCACCTCGACCGTCGCCTCACCGGAGGCGCCGCTCACCGTGAGCGAAGCTGTCTCACCTGCCTGGTAGCGCCGCAGCAGGGCCACGAGTTCCTCCATGGTGTCAATCGACTTGCCGTCGACGGCCGTGATGAGGTCGCCGACCTCGATCCCGATCGTGGCCGCCGCCGAGTTCGGTTCAACGGACTCGACCCGCACGCCGGCGGGAATCGATCCACCACCGTCGAGGGGGGCCATCTCGGTACCGCCCGTGATGCCCAGGTAGGCGTGGGTCGCCGATCCGGTGGCGATGATCTCGTCGGCAACACCGGACACGATCTCCACCGGGGTGGCGAATCCCACGCCCTCGACTCCAATGCTGCTGACGCCGACGGCGGTGGTGATGCCGATGAGCCGCCCGGCACTGTCGACCAGGGCGCCGCCGCTCGATCCCTGGGTGATGGGGGCATCGGTCTGGATCATGCCGAAGAGCTCAACGGCGCTGCTTCCCGTCTGGATTCGGCGGTCGAACGCCGACACGACACCGACGGTCAGGGACGGGCCGCCTTCGAGGCCCAGCGGACTCCCGACTGCCACGGCCGGATCACCGACTCGCAGCGTGCCCGTGTTACCGAGTTCAATCGGCGTGAGGTCGTCGGCAGTGATGCGCAGGACGGCGAGATCCGTGAGAGGATCCGTGCCTACCAGCTCGGCGGGATACACCCTGCCGTCGGAGAGCACGACCTGGAGAGCGCCGCCGATCTCGGCCACATGATTGTTGGTGACGATGTGGCCGGCGGCGTCGAGGATGACGCCCGAGCCGGAACCCTGTGCCACGAAGCCCATGGGGTTCTGGCCGCCGACCTCAACGGCGACGATCGAGGGAATCACAGTGGCGCCGACCTCGGCGGCATCGACCGCGGAGGTCGTCATGGCAGGAATCTGGACCACACTCGACCCGTCCTCGTTGCTGACCGGAACCGCCGAATCGGAGGTGGACGGGGCCGAAGTGGTCGTGTCGTCCTGGATCGCCTCGACGGCCTGGAGCCCACCGACAGCGAGCACCGCGCCGATGAAACCGGAGAGAACCGGGACCCACAAGCCGCGGCGTGACCTTCGCTTCGGAGATGGAACCGATGGGGATGCAGCAATCGGTTCCTCGATCGTGGGGGGAAGCGCCGGCTGCGGAATGGGATCGAAGCCATACTCGGACATGGTCTACCTCGCTATCTCTACCTCACCCATTCAACGAAGCAGCCTTGAGACATGTATGAGGGCGAGGTGAGAAAAGCCTGAGAAACCGGCGATCAGCGTGCCGGCACGGTGAAGCCGACTACCGCGCCGCCGCCCTCCCCGTCCTCCACGAACGCGGCGCCGCCGTGGTCCTCGGCGACCTGCTTGACGATGGACAGGCCGAGTCCCGATCCGGGAGTGGATCGGGCCGCATCGGAGCGGAAGAACCGATCGAAGATGTGCTCCTTGTCGGCGTCGGCGACGCCCGGGCCCTGATCGTGGACCGCCAGGCGCCCCCCAACGAGCCGAATGTCGATGCAGGCTCCAGGAGGGCTCCACTTGTCGGCGTTGTCGACGAGATTGGAGACCGCACGCTCCAGCCGCCCCACCCGGCCGTCGAGCGTGACGGGCTCGACGAACACCTCGATCTCGCGGCCGGTGCGCCTCCGGAACCGCTCTGCGACGTCCTCCACCAGCAGATCGAAGCGCACCTCGACCACCGGCTCCTCGCCGGCGGTTTCGGCCGCCAGATCGACCAGCTCGCCCACCAGATCGCTCAGCTCGCTCAGCTCGAACGTGACGTCGTCGAAGAGCCGTTGCCGATCCTCTTCCCCCATCGAGTCGGCGCGGGCCAGGACCTCCAGGTTGGTGCGCAGCGCCGTGAGCGGGGTGCGCAGCTCGTGCCCGGCATCGCGCACCAGCCGGCGTTGCTGCGCTCGGGAGCGCTCGAGGGCCGCCAGCATGGCGTTGAAGCTGCGGGCGAGACGCCCCACCTCGTCCTCGCGGTCGACGTCGATGCGAGACGCCAGCTCCTGGGTCTCGGCGACGTGCTCGGCGGCCGAGGTGAGCTTGGCGATCGGGCCCAGGGCTCCTCGCGCCACCACCAAGCCGAGGCCGATGGCGAGAGCGACCCCTCCGAGGCTCACCAGCACCAGCACCACGGTGAGCCCGCTGAGGGTCTCGTCAACCTCGTCCAGCGACCGCGCGATCTGGATGACGGCATTGTCGACGGCGCCGACCGGGGCCGTGATCAGGCGGAGGTGCTCTCCGTTGTCGCCGGTGATGTCCCTCCACATCGGACCGGGCCGGTTCCCCTCCGCCACATCGAGGTCCACGTCCTCGAAAGGCAGCTCGACCTCCTGGTCCGGAGGGCTGACGATGATCCTCCGATCGGTGTTGACGAACTGGTAGTAGACAACGTCGAATCCGGTGGGTGGGCCAAACGGCCGAGGACTGAACGGCAGATCAAAGAGAGAGCCGATGTCCCCGGCGGATTGGGCCTGCCCGGCCAGCTTCGCCAGGCTCGCATCAATCTGGTCGCGCAGCTCGTTGCGGGCCGCCAAGTAGGCGCCGAACGATGCAAGCAGCACCGCGGCGGCTACCGCCACCGCCGCGATGAGCGCGATCCGGGTGCGAAGTTTCATGGCCTCGAGCGCGCCCGGCGCGCCGCGATGATCACGATGCCCTCACCACGTAGCCGACCCCGCGCACGGTGTGGATGAGACGGGCGGCGTCGCCGCCCAGCTCGGTCTTGCGGCGCAGGTAGCCGATGTAGACGTCGAGTGAGTTGGAGCTGGTCTCGAAGTCGAAGCCCCAGATCCACTCGTAGATGGTGTCGCGGGTGAGCACGATCTCGGCGTTGCTCATCAACAGCTCGAGCAGGTCGAACTCGGTCTTGGTGAGATCGATAGCGGTGCCGGCTCGCCGCACCTCACGTGACGCCGTGTCCATCTCCAGGTCCCCGACCTTCAGAATCTTGGTGAGCGTTCCGCTGGAGCGGCGGAGCAGGGCCCGCAGCCGAGCGAGCAACTCCTCGAGGGCGAAAGGCTTCATC
>Ga0315545_1001679_pt1 | contig 21161 bp, 21 predicted proteins | sample SalMarSW160210MG_FD_203096 | JGI IMG/M metagenome (GOLD analysis project Ga0315545, IMG submission 203096) | Salt marsh sediment microbial communities from the Plum Island Ecosystem LTER, Massachusetts, United States - Salt Marsh Sediment SW1602-10 ...
GCGGAACCGATGTCTCTGCCTGCCTCGGAACAGGTGGAGACAGACTTGAGACTCGATCTCGACGGACGATTCGAGGTCATGGAGGCTCATCTCGCCCTGGAAATGGACTAGAGGTGTGGTTACGTATCCGCTGGTGCCGACGCGGGTGGCAGGTTGCAGGGGATTCGATCCGAACGAGGATACTGAAAGTTGCGAGTCCATTGTTAGCCACGTCGTAGATGAAAATGTTGCAGGGGATTCGATCCGAACGAGGATACTGAAAGACGCGGAGCGCGCCTTGACGGTCGTCCGCTGGGCCAGTTGCAGGGGATTCGATCCGAACGAGGATACTGAAAGGTTTGACCGTCTGCGCCTGGCGGTTGAACGTCAGCGGTTGCAGGGGATTCGATCCGAACGAGGATACTGAAAGTAAACTGCCTCGGTCGCACCCATCTCGATCAGCGCGGTTGCAGGGGATTCGATCCGAACGAGGATACTGAAAGCTGAACACGCCCACGCCATCGGGCGAGTTGTACATAGTTGCAGGGGATTCGATCCGAACGAGGATACTGAAAGTGCACACGCTGATGCCGCTCGTCGCCACGCTGGACTGTTGCAGGGGATTCGATCCGAACGAGGATACTGAAAGTGATGCACAGTAAGCCAGTCTAAAAGTGCCGGTAAAGTTGCAGGGGATTCGATCCGAACGAGGATACTGAAAGAGCGATATTAGCAACTCACCGAATGACGCTGTGTACTGTTGCAGGGGATTCGATCCGAACGAGGATACTGAAAGTCGAGATCCCACACGGCGGGGCGGTTCGCCGCATCGGTTGCAGGGGATTCGATCCGAACGAGGATACTGAAAGCTATCGTCTGGATGATCTGTGCGTAGTCGTCGCCCGGTTGCAGGGGATTCGATCCGAACGAGGATACTGAAAGTGCCGATGCGGGTCAAGGCCAACACCACGGGAAACCAGTTGCAGGGGATTCGATCCGAACGAGGATACTGAAAGATAGCGCGCCTTTGTCCATCGCGGTGGGGAGTGGCAGTTGCAGGGGATTCGATCCGAACGAGGATACTGAAAGACTGACGGAGTTCTTAGATGGAACGCGGTGCGACGAGTTGCAGGGGATTCGATCCGAACGAGGATACTGAAAGAGGACGGCGGCGCAGCGCTGGATAGCCTTGTCGGGTGGTTGCAGGGGATTCGATCCGAACGAGGATACTGAAAGTCCTGGGAGTTTCGATGCTGATTTTGTCATCGAACAGTTGCAGGGGATTCGATCCGAACGAGGATACTGAAAGCGTATCGTCGCCAGGTCGGCCGCCAGCTCGTCCCAATGTTGCAGGGGATTCGATCCGAACGAGGATACTGAAAGCGTTGAGCCTGCCGGTATCGCTCCCCGCCCCGCCCGGTTGCAGGGGATTCGATCCGAACGAGGATACTGAAAGAAAGGTTAATGCTACAACCACCAGTACCTGGAGCAGGTTGCAGGGGATTCGATCCGAACGAGGATACTGAAAGTGATGCGCTCCATCTCCACCAGCGCCTCCAGCCCCGGTTGCAGGGGATTCGATCCGAACGAGGATACTGAAAGAGATACCGACGATACCCTGGGGCGATTGGCCACCGAAAGTTGCAGGGGATTCGATCCGAACGAGGATACTGAAAGCCTGCTATGATTATATCAAAGTCCTCCTCTTTCCACAAGTTGCAGGGGATTCGATCCGAACGAGGATACTGAAAGATGTCACACGCACCGGCGCACGGCCTGGCATGCCAAGTTGCAGGGGATTCGATCCGAACGAGGATACTGAAAGATGACAATGCTGAACTGGCACGGTCTATTGTGATCAGTTGCAGGGGATTCGATCCGAACGAGGATACTGAAAGTAGGCCCGGTAGATCGCCTTGACCGTCGCTAGGCAGGTTGCAGGGGATTCGATCCGAACGAGGATACTGAAAGTTCCTCAATCGGGTAATAGCCCACCCCTCCCTCGGCCAGGTTGCAGGGGATTCGATCCGAACGAGGAGGGTTGGACAAGTCCTGACTGGTTACGCCATGAGCACGAAAAAGCGTAACCAGTGAAATGACTGGTTACGCTTGGCGCTGAGAGGGGAAGGTAGCGGGTCAACCGTTTGTAGCCAGACGAGCGCGAATGCGCCGGAGGAAGCGCAGGTTGATGAGCGTGTAGATCAGGGTGTTGCGGTTGGCGATGGCCTGACTATTGCGCAGATGCGGGCGCTCGATGCCAAGGGCTACGGCCTGGCTGTTGATGCGTTCGGTGGCAGAGCGCTGGCGATAGGCGTCTTTGTAAGCCGCACTCTCTCGATCCAGGGTATAGCGGAGCCGGGCACCGATGCTGGTGGGCATCATCGCGGTGCAGCCACCCTTGGACCAGCGTTTGTGATCGACAGGGCAGGAAGCACCGTGGGGTGCGTCTTCAGTCTGAAGCGGGCAGATGTACTTGCCGCGCTCGTGTTCAACGAGGGTGGAAGTGCGGTCGGTGTAGGTGAATAGCAGAGGCATGGGAAGCCCCGCAGCGCACAGGGGAAGCCTTGCGGGTGCAGGGCCAAAATGGCGTCTGTTGACCTTGTAGCCGCCTTTCTGGACAAAGGGGACTGCGGCAAAAGCACCTGGGTCGTCGTCCCGATGGAAGTACTCGTAGACGTAAAAGGCGTCAAACGCCGCATCAAAGGCGCCGATACGGGGTCGGAAGCCCAAATGACGGTCAGTTTGGCCCATCAAGGGGAAGAAGTAGACAACGTCGGAGCGATTGAAGGGTAGGGTTAGCTCCGCGATGACGAACTCGCCCCAGCCAGGGACCTTGGTAGCGACGACGCCGGAGCCGTAGCCCCAATAGTACTCCCCGACGCTCAGTGTGCTGGCGGGGACGGGATTATGAGAGGGGGTATCAACGTCGTCTGGGGTGGTGCGCTGGTTGTACCGCCGCTTGCAGCCGAGTTTGCAGTCGGGATCACCAGAGGGTTGCTTGGCCTTGTCGTAGCGTTCAGAGACGTAGGCCTTGGGGTTGTTCTCCTTGACCCAGGCGATGATGTGCTTGGTATCGAGGGAGATGGTCTGTGCGACATCGGCACATTGGGCATCGGCGAGCGCTTCGAGAATGGCCGCAATGCTGGCGCCGAGCAGGAACTTTGGGACAGCGTTGGGCATAGTGCGCAGCAAGCGTGTGAAGTGTCGCTGTGTGGGCAGGCTGGCTTCGGGATCGAAGCCGCAGGAACTAGAGCGGGCGGGCACGAGAGGGAAGCCGAACAGGTATATAAAAGCGGGATGTTCGATCAGATAGTCGCGCAGATCGGACATATGAACCAAATGCTCGTTTAGCTGCAGGAGGCAGGCGGCGGCGAAGGCAGCATAAGGAACAGTGGGTTGGCCCCAGTTGCGCTGCAAGTCGCGCTCTGGAAAGCGATGCCAGGGGAGCGGCCCCAGAAGATCCAGATGGCGCATCGCGGGAGCTGAGCTGATGACCCACTTGGGCAGCCGCCGGTGTGTCCAGAAGGTGTGTAAATTGTCACGAGGCGGACACCGAGATTTGCGCAGAAAGCGCGGAAGGTGGTTTTGCAAGGCCGAAAAATGCGTTACAATAGGTAAGCCTGTCATGGTTTGTGCTCCTTTGAACTAAAATTGGACTTGGACATCCTCATTTTAGCGCAAAAAGCACGCCTGACAGGCTGGTTTGCAGAATTTCGGGCGTAACAAGTCATTTGACTGGTTACGCTAGAGTCGAAGTGTTCAGAATGTGGAGCGGGATTGCATTGTGGAAATCGTAACCAGTCATTTCACTGGTTACGATTTGAGGAACAGCGGGTGCACAAGGTTCGGCACTGATTACGCCGAATCGTAACCAGTCAATTCACTTGTCGAACCCTCAACGAGGATACTGAAAGAGGTGCAGGATTTCGGCGTCTGAGATTTCTTCTGTTGTTGCAGGGGATTCGATCCGAACGAGGATACTGAAAGTGGTACCGGTCTCCGGCGTCATGATCGTCAGGCTCGGTTGCAGGGGATTCGATCCGAACGAGGATACTGAAAGGGTGGAGGGAAAGTAATATGGCTATGTCAAATACGGTGGTTGCAGGGGATTCGATCCGAACGAGGATACTGAAAGACACGCAATTCAGGCAGACGCCAATCATCCACACCAGTTGCAGGGGATTCGATCCGAACGAGGATACTGAAAGTTCATCGTGAGCTATTACGGAACCGGCGAGTCGGTAGTTGCAGGGGATTCGATCCGAACGAGGATACTGAAAGATCTACTACGACGCTCAGGGCCGCGAGCATGAGGTGTGTTGCAGGGGATTCGATCCGAACGAGGATACTGAAAGTCTGGTGTGGCTTGACAAGGTGGCTGGGGGTCTGTTGTTGCAGGGGATTCGATCCGAACGAGAGGGGCGGACCAGGTTTAGCTGGTTACGAGCTGGTTACACGCTGATTACGAAAAGCGTAACCAGGTCTTACGCAAACAATAAAAGGTCGAATCAGCTGAATGAGGTGGTTACGAGGTGATTACGCCCAGCGTAACCGGGATTACGCTGGGCGCGGATGAGCACAACGCCGCACGTTTACAAACTACTTGGGTTGCCGGTTGGCCTTCTTCCGCCGCACGCGGTGCAAGGCGCGCAGGTTGATCAAGACATAGATGAAGGTATTCTTGTTGGCAATGGCCTGGCTGTTGCGCAGCCTGGGGCGCTCGATGCCAAGCTCCTTGGCCTGGGCGTTGATGCGCTCGGTGGCGGTACGCTGGTTGTAGATTTCCTTGTAGATGTCGCCATCGCGGTCGATCTGGTAGCGGGTGCGCGCGCCGATACTGGTGGGTATCGTGGTGGTACAGCCCTGTTTGGCCCAAATCTTGTGGTTGATGGGGTAGAGCGTCGGAAAGGGTGAGATAGATCGCGCAAATCTATTTTACCCCGGAGCGAGAACTGGACAGACAACCTGTTATGGGGCCGAAGAAACGTAACCAGTGAGGCACAATCCCCCCCCTCATCGGTCTGGTCAAGCCCCAAGCGCCTCGAATGCTGTGGGGCGCTTTTTGGTCAAGGGTGACTATACTATGGTCTGGCAGCTTAACAAGTCAATCACAGCGCCACCAGGACACGGGGGAATTGTATCAGATCGAATATACCGGTACAAGTTCCGGCCGGTGCTTAGCTCGGTGGCCTAGCAAACATCGGGTTCGGAAACTGGTCGAGCGCACCCCCCGTATAGAATGGGGGGTGCGCTCGTGTTTTCTAACGCGCTTCTAATGGAATCGCAACGCTTTTCCAATACTTGGAATAGATAATGCACGCACGGCTAAGTGTATTATTCCGTATTGTGGATTAGCGAGGTGAATGATGTTGCTACCATTGATTCAGGAAAGGGGTCGGGAGAACGCCATCCAGCGTAGTGAATGGCCCAGCGAGTTGCCGGTACTGCCGCTGCGAAACGTGGTCGCGTTCCCGCATACCCTGCTGCCTTTGGCTGTTGGCCTGGAGCGCTCGGTGCGCCTGCTGGAGGATGTTCTGGAGGGCGACCGGCTGATGGTTCTGGCGGCAATGACTGATCCGTCGATTGAGGAGCCCGGGCCCGATGGTGTCTATCAAGCGGGTACGCTGGCTGTCGTCGAGCGGGCACTGCGTATTGACGACGATTATCAGATCGTGGTGCGCGGGCTGGCGCGGGTGCGTATCGCCGATTGGTTAACCGAGGAACCCTATCTAAAGGCACGGTTCGAGCAGATGCCGGAGACGCTCGGTGATGAGGCCGAGATCGAGGCGTTGCGGCGCGAGTTGCTGGCCGCTGCGCGGCGTATGGTCCTGTTTTTCCCGCAGGTACCTGAGGGCATCATGGATATCCTCGATCAGATCAATGAGCCGGCGGTGCTTCTGTACATGATCGCCTCCAACGTTCGGTTGGACGTGGAGCAGGCGCAGAGCGTGTTGGCCGGGGACGATCTATCGGTGCAGATGCGGGTGTTGCTGACTCATGTGCAACGCGAGACGGAAGTATTGGAGCTGGGCAAGAGAATCCGCGATGAAGCACAGGGAGAGATGGAAAAGACCCAGCGCGAATACTTCCTGCGCCAGCAACTGAAGGCCATTCAGAAGGAGTTGGGCGAGAGCGGCGACGAGTCAGATGTCGAGGGGTATCGAAAAAAGATCGAAGAGGCCGGCCTGCCTGAGGAGGCGCGCAAGGAGGCCGAGCGGGAGTTGGATCGCTTGGCGCAAATGAACCCGCAGTCGGCCGAGGCTGGCGTGATCAAGACGTACCTGGACTGGTTGACCGATCTGCCGTGGAACAAGTTGTCTGAGGATAACCTGGATCTGTCCCATGCAGAGCAGGTGCTCAACCAAGATCACTATGGGCTGGAGAAGGTCAAGGAGCGCATTCTGGAGTACCTGGCGGTGCGCAAGCTGCGGCTGGAGCGCGGCGTGGAGGATGATGACGAGCGGGCAGCGGCTATTCTGTGCTTCGTCGGGCCTCCAGGGGTGGGCAAGACCAGCCTGGGGCGTTCCATCGCGCGGGCGCTCGGACGGGAATTCACCCGTATGAGCCTGGGCGGGATGCGGGATGAGGCCGAGATTCGCGGTCACCGGCGCACCTACATCGGTGCGATGCCTGGCCGTATCATCCAGGCGGTCAAGCGGGCGGGCACCCGCAATCCAGTCTTTATGTTAGACGAGGTGGACAAGATCGGCAACGATTGGCGGGGCGACCCGGCCAGCGCCTTGCTGGAGGTGCTCGATCCGCAGCAGAATCACGCCTTTCGCGATCACTACCTGGATGTGGACTTTGACCTTAGCGAGGTGTTCTTCATCACGACGGCCAACACGTTGAGCACCATCCCGGCCCCGCTGCGGGACCGGATGGAGATCATCGAGATCGACGGCTACACCGAGTACGACAAGGTGCAGATCGCCCAGGGGTATCTGGTGCCGCGCCAAGTCAAGGTCAACGGCCTGCAGCCGGAAGAGGCGAAGTTTACGGATGATGGGCTGAAGGCCATTATTCGTGACTTTACCCGTGAGGCTGGGGTGCGCAACCTGGAGCGGGAGATCGGGCGCGCGCTGCGCAAGGTCGCCACCAAGATCGCGACGTGTGACGAGGCGTGCGACGTGGTCGTCGATCCCGACCAGGTGCGCGAGTACCTGGGCAAGCCCCGCTACCGCGACGAGTCCTACTTGCGTACAGAGTTGCCCGGCGTGGCGACCGGCCTGGCATGGACGCCCGCCGGTGGCGAGGTGCTCTTTGTCGAGGCGAAGGTGATGGATGGTAAGGGCGACCTCATCCTTACGGGCCAGCTTGGCGACGTGATGAAGGAGTCGGCCCGCATTGCCTTGAGCTACGTGCATGGCGAGCTTGAGGACCTGGGCTTGGCGGAGGATACGCTCGATGATAAGGTGGTCCACCTGCACGTTCCGGCAGGCGCGATCCCCAAGGACGGCCCTTCGGCCGGCGTGACGTTGGTGACGGCGCTGGTCTCGGAACTGACCGGGCGGCGCGTGCGCGGCGACTTGGGGATGACGGGCGAGGTGACGCTACAGGGACAGGTGTTGCCCATCGGCGGCGTGAAGCAGAAGGTGTTGGCCGCCCATCGTTATGGGTTGAAGACGATCATACTGCCCCGGGCCAACGAGATCGATCTGGACGACGTGCCGCAGGAGATCCGGGGCGAGTTGGAGTTCGTGCTGGTCGAGCACCTGGACGAGGTGCTGGAGCAGGCTCTTGCCCCGCAGGTCGAATTCGAGGTGGCAATGGATGAGGCTCCCGAGGGTGGAAATGGTCGCTCGAAGGAACTGACTGTGGGGATGTTCGCGTAGGTCTCTGCCCACGCGGCAGCCTGGAAAGCCCTGGAGCGCAGTGCGCCAGGGCTTTCGTCTGTCACAGCAATGCCGTGCTGAAATACCGCTCCGCCCGATCGGGGAGGACGGTGGCGACGTTGCCATTCATTCTTTTGGCTAACTGCCGTGCGGCCCACACGTTCGCCCCCGCGCTAATGCCCACGAGTAGGCCATAGTCCCGGCCCAACTGGCGCGTCGTCTCGATGGCATCCTCGTCCGAAACCTCGATCACTTCGTCCACCAGCGATACGTCGAGCACGTCCGGCACGAAGCCGTCGCCGATGCCCTGGATCTGGTGCAAGCCTGGCTCGTGGCCCAAGATGGCGGAGACACCCTTCGGCTCGGCGGCTACGATCTTGGCGTCGGGCGTGTGCTCCTTGAGGAATTTGCCCACCCCCTGGAGCGTCCCGCCGCTGCCGACGCCAGCGACGAAGGCGGCGATCTCCCCCGTCATCTGCCGCCACAGCTCGCGCGCCGTCTCCTCGTAGTGGATGCGCGGGTTATCGGGATTCTCGAACTGCTGTGGGACGTAGATGCGCGGGTCATCTGCCGCCATCTGGCGGACGCGCTCCACGGCCCCTCTGATGCTGTCCTTGGCGGGTGTGAGCACCAGCTCTGCGCCCAGCGCCTGGATCAGCTTTTTGCGCTCGTCGCTCATGTCCTCCGGCATGACGATGCGCACCCGGTAACCTTTCAGCCGCCCCACCAGGGCGATGCCGATGCCGGTGTTGCCCGATGTGGGCTCCATGACGATCGAGTCAGGCTTTAGTCGTCCATCCCGCTCGGCCCCCTCAATCATCGCCAGCGCGACGCGGTCCTTGATGCTTCCGCCGGGGTTGAGGAACTCGGCTTTGGCGTAGACGTTCTCCTCTCTCAGGCGGATCAGCGGCGTGTTGCCGATCAGGTCAAGTATGTTGTCGGTTAGCATCGGTTTCCCTATTTGCCATACAATGTCTGGTAAACGGCGTAATGCTCCCTAATGAGCGGGACGTAGGTGCGCGTCTCGCTGAAGCTGACCAGTTCGACGAACAGATCGGGATCGTCGCCAGCGCCATCCAACCAGCGTTGCGCGTTCGTCGGTCCCCCGTTGTAACCCGCCAGCGCAGCGTCGAGCCGCCCATCGAAGCGGTCACGCTGCTGTGCCAGGTAGTACGTGCCGAAACGCACGCTGACGTAGGGCAGGTACAGGTCGGCGGTCTCGTAGCCGGGCGGCCAGCCCAGTTGCGCGGCGATGAGATCGCCGGTGGCGGGTATCACCTGCATCAGCCCATGTGCACTGGCGTAGGAGGTGGCAAAGCTCTCGAAGAGGCTCTCCTGCCGGATGGCGGCAAAGACCAGCAGTGGGTCGAGACCGCTCAGTTCGGCGTTCTGGAGCACCAGGTCTTCGTAGTAGACAGGATAGGCCAGGCGGGCGATGAAGGCGGGGGCGTCGAGGGCGGTGCTCGCGGGCGAGAGGGCGATGACGGTGTTGGCACAGGCGATGGAGGAGCGATAGAGGCCGATGTCGCGGAACAAGATCGCCAGTTGGTACTGGGCAAGTGCGTCTGACGCGGTGCCCTGCCGCACGGCTTCCATCTCCCACTTGGCCTCCTCGAAGTGGCCCAGCCGCCAAAGCTCCAGGCCGCGCTGCAAACGAGGATCGGCAGACAATGCAGGGTTGAGCTCGCTCAGAGCCGTGGTTTTCTCGAGCCCCAGCCACCCGGCCAGCCATGTCTCCGCCTCAGTCTGTTCGGTGGCTGCATCGTGGGCGGGTGCGTACAAGGTCGCGGCAAAGATCGGTGCGCCTGGGTCGGCGGAGAGGCCGGCGGCGCGCAGCCCATAGTACCCGGACGGGTCGGCGTTAGCGGCTGCGGCGAAGGCTCCGCTGGCAGCTTCCGTATTCCCCTGGGCCAGGCGGGCTTTTCCCAGCCAGATATAGGCGGCAGGGCGGTAGGAGGAGTCTGGATGGATCTCGACCAGTGCGGCCCAGGCAGCGGCGGCATCGGCCAACTCATCCAGCCGGTAGGACTGTAGGCCGCTGCGGAAGAGAGCCGGCGGAGCGTAGTCGGAGCTGGGGTATCGGGCGTGGCAGTCCATGTAGGCCGCTGCTGCAGCCTCCAGGTCGCCGGTGGACTCTAACAGTTGCGCTGCTCTCCACAGCGCCTCCGGCGCGCGTGAGTGGCCGGGGGCGCTCTCTACGAATTGCCGGTAGGTCGTGACGGCTGCGTCTGCGTCGTTCAGGGCAGCGTGCGCCTTGGCGATGGACATCCAGGCGTCGCCCACGTACTTGTTCTCCGGGTGGGTTTCGATCAGCATCTCGAACTCCCCGATGGCCAGCTCGTAGCTGCCCGCTTTCAGGAAGGACATCCCGATGTACCAGTGGGCGTCGCCGGAGTGGGTGTCGGGGTAGGTGTTGATGTAGCGGTAGAGTGCCTCGACCGCCGGGCCGTAAGCGCCGCCGTAATAGTCCACGATGCCGCGCAGGAAGTCATCTGGTGGTCGCCCGGCCTCCACCAGGACGACGAGCGAGAGGTAGGCGTAGTATTCTTCCGGGTACGTCTCGACGACGTGCAGGTGTCTGTCGTAGCCGGCCTCGGTCTCCCCGGCCAAGAGCAGTGTCTCGGCAGCCTGGTGCTCGATGCGGGCGCGGTAGGCGCGGATGGTCGCGATGGCGAGGATGGCATCGTATTGGGCCAGCGCGGCGGCATAGTCCTCCTGGGCGACGTAGACCAGCGCTACCTTCTCTCTCGTGCTGACTTCGAAGGAGGGAGTTGGGGCGCTGGCGATGGCGGCCTCGTAGGCCTCGGCGGCGGCATTGTATTCCCCGGCGGCGTAGAGCGCATCCCCTATCCACTCGTTGACGTAGGGGGCAATGCGGGTGCGGGATGAGAAGTAGGTGCGGTATTCGGTGACGGCTTCCTGCACTTCCCCTGTGCCAACCAGAGCCTCGGCCAGCAGGAAATGGGCGTTGGGGGACAGATCGCTCTCGGGATACGTGGCGACAAAGTCGCGGAAGACGCTGGCGGCTTCCGTATAGCTCCCATCTCGCAGGGCGGCCGTGCCCAGGCCGAGGCGGGCCTGGCGGGCGACATCCGCGTCGCTGGCGGCGAGCAGGTCGCCGTAGATGGCCGCAGCGGTTGCATAGTCGCCGTTCCACATAGCCCGCTCGGCAGCGACCAGCCGCTCGGGCGGGGTAGGAGTGGGTGTTGGGGTCGGCGTGGGGGTGGGTGTGATCGTGGGAGTGGGTGTGTGGGTGAGCGTGGGCGTGGCGAGGGGGGACGGTGTCACGCTGGCAGGCATGTTGCAGGCCAGTGCAGCAGCGATGAGTATGAAAATGCAGGATGCTAACTTCTGTCGATGCATAGCCCTATTATCGCCAGGGAAACGGGTTTGTCAATGCATTTCAGTTGATCAAATTGGCTGTTTGGCGTACAATCGTGGCAATCTATTGGCAGGGGGGAGAGAAGGTGACAGAGGAACGTAAAGCACTGCGGGCAAGGATTGAGACGTTGGCTCAGATGGAGGGCAGTGTACGCATCATTTGCCAGCAACACGTGCACGAGTTGGCCGCCGAGAGCGGTTGGCCGGTTCGCGAGGTGGAACTGGCAGCGCTGGAGGCGGGCATCGTGCCCTGGCGTTACGTGCGCAACGTGGGCACGATCGGCCTGGACGGGCAGGCAAAGCTGCTACGGTCTGCAGCAGCGGTGGTAGGGCTGGGTGGCTTGGGCGGATTCGTCGCCGAGGCGCTGGCCCGCATGGGGGTGGGGCGGTTGATCCTGATCGACAGGGATGTGTTCGAGGAGCACAACCTAAATCGGCAACTCCTCAGCGGCGAGGCCAACCTGGGTGAGCTCAAGTCGGAATCAGCGCGGCAGCGCGTGGCCGAGATCAACAGCGCGGTGGAAGTGACGGCTCACGCGGCGATGCTCACCCGCGAGAGCTTGCCCCAACTCCTGGCGGGAGCCGACGTGGTCGTGGATGCTCTCGATCGGTTGCCGATCCGCTTGGTCTTGCAGGAGGGGGTGCAGGCGCTGGGGGTCCCAATGGTGCACGGCAGCATCGCTGGCTTCCTGGGACAGGTGATGACTATCTTCCCCGGCGATCCCGGTTTACAGGGTCTCTACGGCGGCGCAGATGAGCTACCGGAACAGGGTCTCGAGGCACAGTTGGGCACCCCTGCCGCAACGCCCATGGCGGTGGCGGCCTGGGAAGCTCAGGAGGTGGTCAAGATCCTGACGGGGTGCGGAGATGTCCTGCGAAACAGGCTGTTGGTGATGGATATGGGCACCGGCTCGATCGATTTTCTGGAGCTGGGCTGAGATAGGAGTCGCCATGGACATCATTCGCGCGTTCATCGCTGTGCCTCTCCCCCTCTCGCTGCTGGAGGAACTGGCCAGGTTGCAGCGAGAGTTGGAGAGGCAAATCCCTCCCCGAAGTGTGCGCTGGGTGCAGCCAGGGTCCATCCACCTCACGTTCAAGTTCCTTGGGGATACGTCGGTCGAGCGGCTGCCAGAGCTTGAGCAGGCGCTGAAAGCAGTGGCCCGGAATGCGCCCATCTGCGCCTTCACCGTCGGAGGACTGGGTTGCTTCCCGAACCCGCATCGCCCGCGCGTCGTCTGGGTCGGTGTAGAAGAACCCACAGGACGGCTGGCAGCGGTGCAGGACGCCGTCGAGGAGGCGATGGCTCCCTTCGGCTACGAACCGGAGGGGCGCGGCTTTGAGCCACATCTCACCCTGGGTCGCGTGGGACGCAAGGCTTCCCGCGGCGACGCGGCGCGCGTGGGCCAGGTCGTCGCCAGCACCGAAGTGGGACAGCTGGCCGAGGTCGCGGCCGATCGGTTCGAACTCATTCACAGCGTGCTCAGACCGACGGGGGCGGAGTATACGGTGCTCGCGGAATTCCCGTTGCGTGTCGGAGGGTAGCGATGTATGCTTTGCTGGTTGCCGAGGATACCGACGAGGCAGCGGTTCTGTCCTTGGTCTTGCAGCGCGCCGGTCTGGCGGTGACCACGGCAGGTGACCTGGAGCGCGCGATGCGTAGCTGGGTGGAGCGTCCGGCGGACGTCGTGTTGCTGGCCATCCAGGAGGCGAGTCTCCGCGAGCAAGTGCAGCGCGTGCGCGCCGAGACGGAAGCTGCGTTGGTGCTGGTTACCGAGCCGATAGAGGAGGGGGCCCATTGCAGCCTTCTGGAGGGTGGGGCCGATCTGATCGTCACGCGCCCGTTCAGTTCCCGTGTGCTGATTGCCCAGGTGCGTGCCTTGCTCCGTCGCGTTGGAGGCGTACCCGTGTTCAGCCTGCCCACTTTGAGCCTTTGGGGGTTGACGCTGGACCCGGCGACCCGAACAGTGAAGGTCGAGGGACAACCGTCCAGACGGTTAACCCATCTGGAGTTTCGCCTGCTGTACACACTGATGCTCCATCGTGGTCAGGTGTTGCCGACGGAGACGATCGTGGAGCAAGTGTGGGGGTACAGCGGCGAGGGCAGCCGCGATCTCGTGCGCGGGCTGATCAGCCGACTGCGGACCAAGGTAGAAGCGGATCCTCGCGCGCCGTTCTACATTCTGACCGTGTCTGGGGTGGGGTATTCCTTTCGTGAAGATGCTGATGAGGATTAGGCTGTAGGATCCGGACGCAGCCAGCCCAGCGCCTGTCGGGGAAGTGGTGTGTAGAGGCGTGTATGTGATGGAGGGCGGAGTGCCCCTAGCGCTTGGGCAGCGAGTGGTGTATCTGCCCTACAGGTGGGGGGTTTTGTCGGCCATGTTCAAAAAACTACACGTTCATTCGGTCTCTGTGACAGGATTCGTAGCACTTTTCAACAAGTTTGGCACACCGGGCCCTTATAATCACTCCGCGAAAGTCCAAGAATGTGGCTGGGGTTGAAGTAGAATGGGAAGGAGAGCACTGTGGCTACTGCACCTTGCCTGGACTGCGGGCACGAAGTCGATCTTGGTTCCGATCCCTTCGAAGGACAACGGGTGGTCTGTGCGATGTGTGGCGCCAACCTCGAGCTGATCAATCTTCAGCCCTGCGAACTCGACTGGGTGTACGACGAAGATGTGCTGTACGATCAGTATGATGACACAGACGATGTATGGGAACGGGAATTGGAAGAGTACTAACAGAAGGAGTGAAGAGTAAATGGAGGATATGACAGTTGAAGCTGAGGAGCCCCCTGGCCAACGTTGGCCACCTTACCCCTGGAAGAATGTTTCCCTGGAGCAGTGGAATGACTGGCGCTGGCAGTTGAGCCATCGCCTGAATACGGTGGAGGAGCTGGGCCGGGTCATCCGCCTCACTCCAGACGAGATCGCCGGATTTTCTCCACCGGACTGCTTCCGAGTCAATATCACCCCTCTCTTTGCAGGTTTGATGGCCCCCGACAATCCGGGCTGCCCGATCCGGCGGCAGGTCGTGCCGACGGCGTGCGAGCTCGTGCCTTTCGAGGCCGGGATGGCTGATTCGTTGGGGGAGATGGACGTGCTGCCCAATTACTTGCTCAGCGCGTCCGACAGCCGGGTGGTGGTGCGCAATAATCTGGTGCCGAGTGCTGTTAGAGAGGAGGGGATATGAACATCGAGCACGTCGAGGAGGTGCCGCTTCAGTCGGATTGTGTAGCGGGCGTGATCGTCTTGTACAACCATAGCACGCGGATGGTCAAGGGCCGGCCGGGGGATTTGCTCGCTGAACGCGGTGTTATCACCTGTGCCCAGAATGTGGCCGACGTGCTGCGCAGGGCGGGCTATCGGGCGGTACTGCTGCCGCTGACTACCGGCGTGGAGGAAGCTCTGGTCCCCTATCCGCCCATCGACTGGGTGATCTTTAACCTGGCGGAGGGGCTGGATGGGCGCTTGTTCGAGGAGGCGCGCATTGCCTGGGCTCTGGAGGCGATGGGATACCGGTTCACCGGGACGCGCGGAGATGCGCTCGTCCGTTCCACGCACAAGCAACAGGCCAAGTCCCTATTGAGTGCTGGAGGTGTGCCTACGCCTCCCTGGTGGCTCTTTCGGCATCCCGACGAGGTGGATGCCGTCGCCGGTGACGGATTCCCGTTTCCGCTCATCGTCAAGCCGGTAGCCGAGGATGCCAGCCTCGGGATCGATGGAGAAGCGGTCGTACACACGATCCGGGCGCTGCGTGATCGAGTGGCCTACGTGGTGGACCATTACCGCCAGGCTGCGCTGGTGGAAGCGTTCGTGGTCGGCAGGGAGTTCAACGTATCGTTGTGGGGCAGCCGGCCGGATGTGCTGCCCCTGGCGGAGGTGGATTTCAGCGCGTTTGACAGGGCCCACGAGTGCATCGTGTCCTATGCCGCCAAGTGGGAGAGCGGCTCCTTCGAGTATTGCCACACGCCCATTCTGTGCCCGGCCCCCGTGGAACGGTCTCTGGCCTCTCGTATCAAGGGCACGGCGCAACGTGCCTGGAAGATCATGGGGTGCCGGGGCTATGCACGGGTGGATATGCGGGTGAGTGGTGAGGGGATTCCCTACGTCCTGGAGGTGAACTGCAACCCAGACATCTCTCCCGATGCTGGGTTCAGCCGCGCTGCTATGGAAGCAGGGTATTCCTACGAAAAGATGGTCGTTCGCATCCTGCAATCTGCAAGGAGGGAAGTCTATGCCTACGATCGGACTGGCGTCGGAGACCGACGGGTCGGCCATTCTGAAGCTGGCCGCAGCAGCCGGTTTGTTTACGCCTACGGAACGTAGCTGTGTCGAAGAACTCTGGAATGCCTACCAAAGTGCGGGCGAGGGGAGTGGATACGTGTTCCTGGTACGTCGGGATTGGGGTTGACTGCAGGGGTTTGCCTGCTTGGGACCCCATCCTTTGACCTGCGGTACCTTCGATCTCTACTGGATCGCTGTGGACCCAGCTTGCCGGGGACGCGGTATTGGGCGTGACCTATTGGCTCGAGTCGAGGCCGAGGTGCGGGCCAGGGATGGTCGCCTGCTGGTGGTAGAAACGTCCAGCACGTCTCCTTATGCTGCGGCGCGCGGCTTCTACGTGGCCTGTGGGTATTGCCACGAGGCGACGGTGCGCGATTTCTATGCCCCTGGCGATGATTTGATCGTGTTCAGGAAAGAGCTTTCCGCAGGCAATGTGGCACCAGGGTCAGCGGGAGGCGCGTCTGCTGCGGTTTCGCCGAAAGAGTCCAAGTTGCGCGGTGGGTAGAGGTTCGCGCTGCGCGGGGAGTGGGCTTGGTGGAGAATGGGTTTGCTGTCGAGCTGCTGTTCGATCCAGTGATGGGAGCTCGCTTGAGAGCTCTGTGGGAGGCGCTTGCTCAGACAGGGGTGAGTTCCTTCATGCTAGATATTGGTGCGTGTCCGCACGTCAGTCTAGCCGTTTTCGAGAGTCTTGACCCTGCCAGCTTGCGCGCTGAACTCGACGCTTTTGCGCGGGAAAGTTCACCTCTGGAAGTCACCCTGAGTGCTGTTGGGGCCTTCCCCGGTGCAGAGGGCGTGGTTTTCATCGCGCCTGTTGTGACGGCGGAAATGCTCGATCTTCACGAGAGATTTCATCGCCGGTTGGCCGCTCTGAGCATTCCCTCGCTCAAGTACTACTATCCGAGTAATTGGGTTCCTCACTGTACGGCAGCGATGGAGTTGCCGCCTGAGAAGATTCCTGCTGCTGTCGAGATCTGTCGTAGCGCCGATGTTGTTGGGCCAGCCTGCCTGGTTGAGGTTGAGTTGATCGAGTTTCGTCCTGTGCGGAGGTTGTATGCTTTCCCTCTGGGAGGCTGAATGAGGGACGCTCATCGGTCACCCATCATTGCGGTCATCGGCGGCTCAGCGGCGACGGCGGAGGAAGCTGCTGCTGCCGAGGCCGTGGGCCGGGCGCTGGCTGAGGGTGGCGCGGTGCTCCTCTGCGGCGGGCGTGGCGGGGTGATGGAGGCTGCCTGTAGGGGGGCAAAGGTTGCCAGTGGGCTCACCGTCGGCATCCTGCCCGGCACCGACCGCAGCCAAGCCAACCCCTACGTGGACGTTCCTATCGTGACCGGGCTGGGCGAGGCTCGCAACGCCGTCGTCGCACGGACCGCTCAGGCCGTGGTCGCCATAGGAGGAAGCTATGGCACGCTGAGCGAGATCGCGTTCGCACTGAGATTCGGCGTGCCGGTGGTGGGGCTGAGGACGTGGGAAGTGCGGCGCGAGGCGCACCCACCCGCGCCCATCGTCTACGTCGATACCCCGGAGAAGGCGGCCGCCCGCGCGCTGGAACTGGCGCGGTAGGTTGGACTGGCTGGCTATTCGGCTCTCGGTTTCCCCCATCGCTCCCACGGTCGCACGTACGGCAGGTTCAACACCACAAACGTGAGCCAGCCGGCGAAGAAGGATAGGGACCCGATCGCGCCGATTCCGGCCAATTGGGCGATCAGTTGGCCAGGGCCGTCGCCGGTGCTGAACTTTTCCGCTGGCAGGAACCCCGTCACACCCTTGGCCATCTCGGTCTGGTATTCTTCCGGGCCGACCCTGTTCCACCCTTGCCCCCACAGCCCGTCGGCGAAAATGGCCACGGCCAGCAGGCCCAACAGTCCGGCAGTGATGCCTATCGCCACCATGGCCGTCCTGTCGGGCAGGCGCAGCCCGTGTTGCATCAGGTAGACGCCAAGCGGCAGCAGGATGCCGGCGAGGGCGCCGAGCGCCAGCGCGGCCAAGGGCGATACGAAGGGTGCGCCCGCCGCGATGGCGACGAATCCGGCCACCGCCCCCCGCGCCGACATCAGCGCGTCGGCGTGACCCACGGTGAGCCAGCAATAGGCCTGTGAGATCAGGATCGCCCCGGCGCCCGCCAGTACCACATTGACCGCGATGCGCGGCAGGTTGAGCCCTGCGCCGGCGGCGTGGAAAGGCGTGCTCAGCGACCAACTCATCAACCCCAGCCCGAACAGCAGCGCACCCAGGTTCGCCAGCAGGGGGAAGTGGGCAGGCGGCATCTCTTCCGGCTCACCCGGCTTGCCGCGCTCCAGCCGCTGGCCCAGCGCTATCAGCGCGCCCAGTGCCGCCATTCCGCCCAGCAGGTAGACCACGCCGGAGCCGGCGAAATCGACAAAGCCATGCCCGCGCGCTACCGTTGCTTCCGATCCCAGGTTCGATAGCCACCCGCCACCCCAGGCCCAGCAGGCTGCGATGGGGAAGAGGGTCATCGCAATAACCAGCCCGCCGAGGGCAACCTGCCAGCCACGCGCGCGTCCATGCGCGCTCAGCACGACCAGCAGCACCGCCGTCGCCGCCATCGGCAGGTAGTTCACGAACAGCGCCATTACTTCCGGCGTCAGGGGATTCCCGTCCTTGTCCCCGCTCAGGAAAAAGCCTGCTAGCCCGATCAGTCCCCACTCTTTCTCATCGCCGATGGCGTAGAGCGCGTCCAGCCCTGCATAAACTGGCTGGTTATCGATGACCTTTGCGCCACCGAGGTGAAAGGCAAAGCCCACCGCAAAATATCCCAGCGCTGCCAGTGCCAATGCCAGCGTGCCCACCGTCGCTGCCCGGCGCGCCCGCTGTGGCTCCATGCCGCCCCAGGCCAGCAGGAACAGTCCCATGGGGATGAGGTAGCCCAACAATGCCGGAAGCCAGATCTCGATTGCCATGATTGTGTCCTTGGAGTAGAATTGGTCGTGTAACGGCCCCAATATTACCAGACTCTATCGTTTTAGCCAAATGTATCGTTTGTGATGAATGGCCGACCACTACGGCTTCTGGCCGATGGGATGCTGGGTAAGCTGGCCAAGTGGCTGCGGCTGCTGGGCTACGACACGGCCTACGATAACGCCGCCGACGACCACGAGCTGGCCCGCCGCGCCCGTGCGGAGGGTCGCGTGCTGCTCACGCGCGACCGCGAGCTGGCGGCCCGGCGCGGCCTGCGCGCGCTGCTGATCCAATCGGAGGTGCTGGAGGTGCAGGTGCGTGAGGTGCAGGACGCGCTGGGCCCTCCGCCCGACCCGGCGCTTTCCCGCTGTGCGGTGTGCAACACGGTGCTGGAGCCTGTCTCTTCTGATGATGTGGCTGACCGCGTGCCCCCCTACGTGCTTCGGACGCAGAGTGACTTCCGCCGCTGCCCTGGCTGTGGGCGGGTGTACTGGCCCGGCACCCATGTGGATGGGATGCAAGAGCAGTTGGGGCAACTTGAGCCACATTGAAGCGGAAAGTCTGGGGTCGAGTTTCGTGTCTTCTCAAAACTCCTAGGAATGCAACGCTGTAGCCGCGACTTCCAAATCGCGTAGCGACTCGCGGTTGGGAAACCGCGCCTACCCTCCCCGACTTTCTGAGAAGATACCAAGTTTCGAGCTTTTATTCGGGAGGTGTGTTATGCAAAGGTCCAAGGTTCTATTCATTGCCGCTGCGGTCTTGATCCTGGCCGCGCTTGCCTGCAGCGGCGGCGGTTCGTACGTGTTCTCCGAGTCCCGCACGTCCAGTGGCAACTCGGGCCGCATCGAGATCAAGGGGGATGCCAGCGGCACTGTCACCAACGAGGTCGAGATCGCCGAGAACTTTCCTGGGGCGACCGTTGACCTGGAGGTCGCTGCCGGCGTGAAGGAAGGCTCGTACACGGTCGAGTTTCTGGATGTCGATGGCAGCGTTGTCCTCAGCCTGGACGTCAGGCCGGGCGAGCTTTCCAGGGGCAGCGGCACCGTGACGCTCAATGACGAAGGTGAGGTAGAGTACAAGATCGCGGCCAGCGACGCCAAAGACATATTGCTCGCTATTGACTATGATCTCGGTTGATGGCTCGATAGTCTCTCCGTTGAGTGTTGCTGGGAGCTTTTCACCGCAAAGACGGGAAGGGCGCCAAGCCTTTGCGTATTTCTCTCTGCGTTCTTAGCGCCTTGGCGGTTCAATTTGGGCAACGTTTGCCACCAACACTCAAGAGGGGGACTACTGATGGCTCCAACCTTGCAAAAGTCTGGGTGAGTAGTCCGCTGCCTTCGCAAGGTGGCTGCGTGGCTGACGGGGGCAGGAGTACTGTCCCTGTTTTTTCTTGCAGTACCTGCATGGTGTGTTATACTGGCGGCCTTTGAAACTAACGAAACGAGAGATCGCTGTGACATCATCCGAGACTATCTTGCCGAACACGCCGTCCCGGCTGCACATCGTGGCGGCGTTTGCCGCCATCTATGTGATCTGGGGCTCAACCTATTTGGGCATCCGCATTGCCATCGAGACGCTCCCTCCACTCCTGATGGCTGGGATGCGTTTCATCGTCGCCGGGCCGCTGCTCTACGTCCTGGCCCGGCGAGGTGGCGCGCCGCGCCCGACGGGCGTGCAGTGGCGTGCTACGGCTATTGTTGGCGCGCTGCTCCTGCTCGGGGGAAATGGGTTTGTCACTCTGGCCGAGCAGCGTGTCTCTTCGGGCCTGGCGGCGCTGCTGGTCGCCACTGTGCCGTTGTGGATGGTGCTGCTCGACTGGGTGTTCTTGCGCGCGATCCGGCCTTCGAGCAAGGTGTTTGTTGGGCTGGCCTTGGGGTTGGTCGGCATTGTTTTGCTGATCGGCCCCGCCGACTTGCTGGGTGATCACCGCGTTGACATACTGGGTGCGGGGATGCTGACACTGGCGGCGCTTTCCTGGTCCATTGGCTCGCTCTATGCCCGCCGGGCAGCGCTTCCCGATGCACCACTCCTGGGCACGGCGATGGAGATGTCTGCGGGCGGTATCCTGCTCGTGCTGGCTGCCGGCGTCAAGGGTGAGTGGATCCAGGTTGATTTCGCCAGCGTGTCGCTCCGCTCTTGGCTGGCTCTGAGCTACCTGACGTTGCTGGGCTCGATCGTGGCGTTCACTGCCTATACGTGGTTGCTGCGCGTATCGACGCCGGCGCGTGTCTCGACGTATGCCTACGTCAACCCCGTCGTCGCCGTCGTGCTGGGCTGGGCCGTCGCCGGCGAGACCCTGACGCTGCAGATGCTGCTGGCGGCTGCGGTCATCGTCCTGGCCGTGGTGATCATCACCACCGGCCGGTCCAGAGGCTAATGAGCCGGATCTCCTTCGACTGGATTTTGCGGTGCACGGGCGGCGTGGTATACTATCGCTTGGCTCCCCCCTACATTCTGGAGGTCTGATGAATCAAAGACTGCTGTTTCAGGTTGCTCCATCGATCGTGTGTGTCCTTCTCTTGGCTGGATGTGGAGGAGAGCAGGCTGAGCCGACATCTGCGTCTACGCAAGTTCCTGTCCCGGCAGCGTCTACGGTACCGGGCTCGTACGAGCGTTTCGACATCGACGAGGATCTGTTTCTCCGAAAGTACTTGTTTAGCGTCAAGTGGGAGCGGGCTGCGGTGGACCTAGGGACGGCGGGTTTCCCACAGCACGCTGCAACTCGACCAAGAAGTCCAGGATAGGGATCGCTCTCTGATGACAGGTTGCC
>Ga0315545_1001681_pt1 | contig 21151 bp, 18 predicted proteins | sample SalMarSW160210MG_FD_203096 | JGI IMG/M metagenome (GOLD analysis project Ga0315545, IMG submission 203096) | Salt marsh sediment microbial communities from the Plum Island Ecosystem LTER, Massachusetts, United States - Salt Marsh Sediment SW1602-10 ...
CTTCCAAGGGGGTGGGGCTAGAGAGTTTTAGAGGTGAAACCTTTTGGGCGGGTGGGTATGGGAAGATAGACGATGGGGGGTATCAATACAAAACAAAGGTACTAAGATGGATGTAACACAAAAGAGGGTTGACAAGTCAGACAAGCTAACCTTACAATTGCAGTGATAGGGTTAACACTTATGTGGAAGTGTTAAGTGGCTTTGGGCTATTTAGTGGGGATATTGTTGGATGAAACTCCAATATCTACCCCATGCCCGTAAGAGAATGAGGCAACGTAAAATCTCCGAAGCAGAGGTAGAGGCCTGTCTCCAAGACCACGACATACTACATGTAGACAAAAAAGGCAACCCTAAATATAAAGCATATATGGGGGGTAGGTATATTAAGGTTGTAGTTCAAAAAGATAATCCGTCAGTGGTAATTACGGTAGAAGATTAATAAACTAAGGGGGTGGAGGAAAATGAGAATGGAATATGATAGAGCAGCAGATGCAATTTATATATATCTTAGCGACGCGCCGTATGCCTATGGCGAAAATTTAGACCCCGAAAGGCGCGTAGACTTTGCCAAGGACGGCACGCCGATTGGCGTAGAACTACTTTGTGTAAGCGAGGGCGTGATTACAAATGACCTGCCCCATCGTGGGGAAATAGAGCGATTGTTGGGGGAAAACCATATCAAACTCTTTGCTTAAATTAACGGCTAACAAGAAGAAAGTTTAAGAGGGGCTAGCGCCCCTCTTTTTTATCCCCTACCCCAAACCCACCTTCCTTCTAACCTCACCCAGCACTCTTTCCGCAATGGGACGGGCGCGGGCGGCGCCTTCGGCGAGGATGGAGTCGATGCGGGTGGGGTCGGCGGTAAGCTCTCTATAGCGCTCCTGGAGTGGACGCAGGCCTTCGATGACCACCTCGGCCAGAGCCTTCTTGAAATCGCTGTAGCCCTTGCCCTCGAACTGCGCCTCTATATCCTTCTGGCTGCGCCCGGTGAAAAGATGATAGATGGTCAGCAGGTTAAAGATGCCGGGGCGGCCCTCGTCAAAGCGTATTTCTCGCCGGGAGTCCGTGGTCGCCCTCATTATCTTGGAGCGGATATCATCGGGGGAATCGAGGAGGTTGATGGCGTGTCCCGAGGCGGTCTCGCTCTTGCTCATCTTCTTGGTGGGGTCGTCCAGCCCCATGATGCGGGCGCCGATATCGGGTATAAACGGCTCCGGCAGCACCAGGGTCTGGCCATAGATACTGTTGAACCGCTGGGCCGTATCCCGGGCCAGCTCCACGTGCTGTTTCTGGTCCTCGCCCACCGGCACGACATCGGTATCGTAGAGCAGGATATCGGCGGCCATCAGGGCCGGGTAATCGAAGAGCCCCACGCTCACCTGCTCTTTATGCCTGGCCGATTTCTCCTTGAACTGGGTCATCCGCTGCATCCAGCCCATCGGGATAAAGCAGTTCAAAATCCAGGCCAGCTCGCTGTGGGCGCTGAGGTGGGACTGGACGAAAAGGATAGCGCGTTTCGGGTCGATGCCAGCGGCCAGGAGCAGGCCGGCCACCTCGCGGATTCTGGCCTTCAGGACCACGGGGTCCTGCTGAATGGTTATGGCGTGAAGGTCAACGATGCAGTAGACGCAGTCGTAGTCCTCCTGGAGCCTGACATAGTTCTGTATCGCCCCCAGGTAGTTGCCTATCATGAGAGAGCCCGTCGGCTGAATACCGGAAAAAACACGCTTTTTCACCTAGTCCTCCTCAAGAGCAAAGTTTAGCACAAAGGGGGAGAGCAGGACAAGGCGGGAAAGGGGAAGCCCCCCTGTTAGAGGAAGTTTTTCTTCCCACCCTCCCACCCTACAGAAGTGATACTTCTATCAATTTCTGGGGGGATACTAATCTCCCCTCCTCTGGGGGGTGGGGTTAGAGATTCCTTAAAAGGTGAAGCCTATGAGGGCGGGTGGGTATGGGAAGATAAACAATGGGGGGATGTGCTGAGGGGAGAAGCAAAAAGTGTGGGAGGGGGTTGTTGCGAAACTCCCCGACTGGCAATATACTGGTGATTGAAGCAAATTGGGTGGGTACCCGGTTGTTTGCCGTGATAAAAGAGGCTTTTGCACCGCTGACCGGAGTCTTTAAGGACAGGAAATTCCAGATTTTGCTGCTTATCCTGGCGGTTGGGGCCTACCTTAGACTGTGGCATATACAGCACCTGTTCAAGTGGATATACGACTACGATGAGGGGGCTTACTCGATAGGCGGGCGTTTTATCTCACAGGGGTTCCTGCCTTACCGGGATTTCCCCCTGGTCCACCCCCCGCTATATGACCTGCTGCTGTCAGGAGTATACAAGGTATTTGGCTACAACTTTTTCTACGGCAGGTACCTTTCGGTGATAATATTCCTGGCCTGCGTTGTTTTAGCCTACCTGATTGTTAAAAGACTCTATAACCCGGTTGCCGGCCTGGTCACCGCCGCCCTCTTCGCTGTTTTCCCCGGCTTTTTCTTACTCTGGTACCGGGCGGTCCAGGAACCGCTGGCAATATTGCTAATTCTGCTGGCCACCTATCTGGCGGCTGATTACATAGTTGACCGAGAACATAAAAACCGCCTGCTGTTCAGCGGCCTGTGTCTGGGGCTGGCAGTAACTACCAAGTTTACCCTTATTCCGGCGGTTATCGGGTTCACGCTGGGCATAGTTATTCTGGCCATGGAAGGGCACTGGCGGTCATGGAGGTCGGTTCCCGGCGGGCTGTTCAGCCGCGAGCTGGGGTTGTTGCTCGCCGGCATTGTGGCCGGTTTCATTTTAGTCACCGGCTTCTTTATGGCGACTGCCCCTCACCAGTTCTTTAACCAGACCCTGCTATCCCAGCTCGGTTATAGAGTCGGTGATACCATGGGGACAATCATTGAAAAATTCAGATTTTTTGGCTCAGGGACAACGACAAATAAGGTAGATATATTGAGCCTGATATTTCCGCTGGGCGTTTTCCTGGCACTGCTAATCAGAAGGCAATTTACCCGGGCTAATATCTTCCTCTTGGCGGCATTGTTTGTGTCTATACCGCTGTGTGCCATCTTCGACCCTTTCGGGGAGGTAAGGTACTTCACCTCTGCTTTTATCTTTGCCCTGCCAGCGATGGCATCTTTTACCACACGTCCAGACACGAAACTATTGGCTGATAGAATAACTAAACAGGCCGCACTGAAGAGCGCCGGTTTGATAGTCGCCCTGCTGGTGATTATGGCCTCAGTTGCCGGAACGGTGACTCTTATGCGCCAGTACAATTTCATGGGGCCGGAGCAAAGGACCTACGAAGAGCAGGCTTACAGCGAGGCCCTAGGTTATCTGGAGGAGGTTGGCGCCGAGAAGGTCTACTCCCTGAACCCGATAGTGCCAGCTCTATCACCCGAGCTGTCAACGAGTCTTGAATTTGATACTTTTGGGCTTCTATTCGTGCTGAGGCAGACACCGGAAACTGTAGTTAAATATCAACTGGAAGAAGGGGTTGATTATTTGATAGTAGACGCCTTCCAGTTATTAGGCCTGCGGGGACGGGAAGTAGCCGAACTCGTAATAGAAGTGCGCCAACAGGGCACTTTGGTCAAAGTGATAATCCCAGGTGAACTACCGATATTGGGGTTAGCGATATATGCCGTGCCAGGCCCGTAACCATAGATTTGAACTGACCCCCAGCCTAAGCCTATAATACTAGCGAATCTAAGGGGGCAAAGATGATAAGAAGCCTGGGGGATAAGAAACCCAAAATAGCCGAAACCGCTTTCGTCAGCGAGGCCGCCTATATTATCGGGGAGGTGCAAATCGGGGAGAACTCCAGCGTCTGGCCGGGGGCGGTAATCAGGGCCGACTTCGGCAGTATAAAAATCGGCAGTAACACCGCTATAGAGGATAACTGCGTCATCCATTCGGGGACGCCCTCCAAAGCCGACTATCGCGAGGAGGTAGTCATCGGGGATAACGTCCACATCGGCCACGGGGCGGTGCTAAACTGCCGCAGCGTCGGCAACAAGGTGCTAATAGGTATGAACGCCACCGTCCTGCACGACACCGAGGTAGGCAACAATTGTATTATCGCCGCCGGCTGCCTAGTCAGGGAGGGGGCCAAAATAGCCGATGGCTCCTTCGTGGCCGGGGTGCCGGGGAGGGTAATGGGCAAGGCGACCAAAGAGCAATTATGGTGGGTGGAGAAAGCACCCGAAATCTATAAAGAGCTAATCAAGCACTACAAAGGGGAGGGGCGGTAAAGCCTCACATCTTATCCGGGGCGGTCATCCCCATAAGGTGCAGGGTACGCGCCAGTGTGAGCTTGGCGGCGGCCACTAATTTAAGACGGGCCTTGGATAGCGCCTCGTCATCGGAGACGACGCGGCACTGCTTGTAGAAGCTGTGAAAGACCGTGGCCAGCTCCTGGGCGTAGTAGGCCAGGTGGTGAGGCTCCAGGGTCTGGGTGACCACCTCGACCATCTCCGGCAGCAGCAGCATCCGGCGGATTAGAGTAAGCTCCGGCTCGGTAGTGAGCCGGGAGACATCGCCGTCAGCGTAGTCAATCTTCCTGTCCTTAGCCAGCCTGAGAATGCTGGCGATGCGGGCGTGGGCGTACTGGACATAGTAGACCGGGTTATCCGCCGACTGCTTCTTGGCCAGCTCCAGGTCAAAGTCCATCTGGCTGTCGGCGGAGCGGGCGGCAAAGAAGAAGCGGCAGGCATCAGCGCCGACCTCATCAATTACCTCGCGCAGGGTAATAATGTCGCCGCTGCGCTTGGAGACCTTGACCAGCTCGCCGCCGCGAGAGAGGGTCACCATCTGCGAGATTATCACCACCAGGCGTTCCGGCGAGATGCCCAGCGCCTGAACCACTGCCTTCATCCGGGAGATATGCCCCTGGTGGTCGGCCCCCCAGATATTGATTACCCTATCGAACTTCCTCTCGATGAACTTGTTATAGTGATAGGCGATATCGGTGGCGAAATAGGTGGGCGAGCCGTCGCTGCGCACCACCACGTTGTCCTTGTCCTCGCCCAGGGCAGTGGAGACGAACCAGGTAGCCTCTTCCCTCTCGGCGATATAGCCGCCCTCGCGCAGGAGCGTCATCACCTTCTTATACTGGCCGTTGTCAAAAAGGCTCTGCTCGCTGAACCAGACGTCAAAGCTGACCCCCAGAAGCTCCAGGTCGCCCTTAATCTGGTCTATCATTTTGCCCAAGCCTATTTTGCCGAGCTGGGGGACTGCCTTCTCCGGTGGCAGGGACAGGAACCTATCGCCCTCATCGGCGATAATCTCTTTAGCCAGTTCAGTGATATAGTCGCCTAGGTAGCCGTCGGCGGGCATCTCGGCATCAACCCTTAGAGCCTGCTGGTAGCGGGCGTAGAGGGAGCGGTAAAAGGCGTCTATCTGGCTGCCGGCGTCGTTGACGTAGTACTCCTTCTCCACCTTATAGCCAGCCGCCGCCAGCACGTTAGCCAGGGTGTTGCCCAGAATGGCGCCCCGCCCGTGGCCAACATGGAGGGGGCCGGTGGGGTTGACGCTGACGAACTCTAGCTGCACCCGGCTGCCCTTACCCAGGTCAATATTGCCGTAGGCTTCTCCGGCGTTCAGGACCGCGTCCACCTGCCGGGCTAACCAGCCGTCTTTAAGGGTAAAATTGATGAAGCCCGGCGGCGCCATGGTGACCGCTTCAACTTCGGGGGCGGGGGCAATAAGCCCGACCATAGCCTCGGCGATGGCCAGCGGGCTGGTGCCGGTGGCCCGGCCCAGTTTCAGGGGCAGGCTGGAGGCGTAGTCGCCGTGGGCCGGGTTCTGGGGGTGCTCTATGGTTATCTCGGGCACCGCCACCGAGGGCAGTCTGCCCGCTTCCTGCGCCTTACTGGCTGCTGCCGCCAGCAGCTTGATAATTCTTCGTCTAATCATTTTAAGAAGTCTTATTATAGCACAAAGCTGGTAAAAATAAAGGACAACAATCCCCTAAGTTAGCTCGCCTCCCGGCTGCCAGACACGGGCCAGCTCTATAGACAGGAGCCTGTGCTCGGCCTTTTTCAGGCCGGGGTCCTGCTCGAAGAGCCCTATCGCCTCGGTGCGGGCCAGCTCTAAAAGCTTGATATCGGAGAGCCTAGCCATACGCAGGTCGGGTAGGCCGCTCTGGCGGGTGCCGAAGAACTCGCCGGGGCCGCGCAATTTAAGGTCTTCCTCGGCCAACTGAAAGCCGTCCTGAATCTTCTCGATTAAGTCCAGCCGCTGGCGGCCTATCTCCGAAGGGTCCTCAGCCAGCAGCATGCAGTAGCTCTGCTCACTTCCCCGCCCCACCCGGCCGCGGAACTGGTGTAATTGCGACAGGCCGAAGCGGTCGGCGCTCTCTACCAGCATCACGGTGGCGTTGGGAACGTCAATGCCCACCTCGACCACCGGCGTTGACACCAGGACCTGAAGCTCGCCGGAGCGGAACTTATGCATCACCTCGTCCTTCTCCGCCGCCGAGAGCCGCCCGTGGATTAAACCAAGCTTAAGGTCGGGGAAGACCTCTTTAGACAAATGCTCGTACTCGGCCACCGCCGCCCTGGCCTGGATGACCTCCGACTCCTCGACCAGCGGGCAGATGATAAAAGCCTGGCGGCCCTCGGCCACCTGCTTTCTCAAGAAGGCGTAGGCGCTGTCTCGCTGCACCGGCTTGAGCCACCTTGTCTTGACCGACTGCCGGCCGGGGGGAAGCTCATCTATAACCGACAGGTCAAGGTCTCCGTAAAGAGTTAAGGCCAGAGTCCGGGGGATGGGGGTGGCCGTCATCACCAGCACGTGGGGGTTAAAGCCCTTCTGCCGCAGCGCCGAGCGCTGGGCGACGCCGAAGCGGTGCTGCTCGTCAACAACGGCCAGACCCAGTTTATGGAAATTAACCTCCTTCTGGATGAGGGCGTGGGTGCCGATAACGATGTCTACCTCGCCATCACGGACAAGCTTCTGGACAGCCTGCTTGCTGGCCTGGTTTAAATCGCCGATGAGCAGCGCCAGGGTAAGCGGCCTGTCCAGAATACCGGAAAAGCGGCGCAGGTTTTCCTCTTCCTCCACCCTGCTGGCGGTTCTGGATAATATTTCGCCGACGCTGGAGAAGTGCTGCTCGGCCAGAATCTCGGTGGGGGCCATGAAAGCCCCCTGATAGCCGCTGGCGGCCGCCGCCAGCAGCGCCGCCGTGGCCACCACCGTCTTGCCGCTACCAACCTCGCCCTGAAGCAGCCTCGACATGACCCTCGGCCTTTCCAAATCAGCCAGCAGTTCCTTGAGCACCTTATGCTGGGCGGGGGTAAGCTCGAAGGGCAAAGATTTAATGAAGCCGTCCAGCAGCGGTTTCTCAACGCTGACCGGATTGCCCGGCTGGCCCTCCTGCCACTCATGCTTCCGGCCCAGAACGCCCAGTTGAAGCAAAAAAAGCTCATCGAAGGCGAGGCGGACCCTGGCGCTGTCCTTGGCCGCCTCGTCCTCAGGGTAGTGCGCCTGGGCGATGGCCTGCGGTAAATCAAGCAATTTACAGCGCTTTCTTAAATCGGAGGGGAGAAAGTCGGCCACCTGTCCGGCAAACTGGTCGACCACCTGCTTCATCAGCTTCCTCACCTGGCGGGGCTTCAAGCCCTGGGTCAGCGAGTAGAGCGGCACCAGCCGCCCGGTATGGACCAGCTCTTTATCCTCCAGTAACTCCCACTCCGGCGACTCGAAGACATAGCGTCCGCCGAACAATCTTACCCGGCCGCTCAATACGACGCGGGCGTTGGTGGGCAGGCTCTTGGCGACATAGGGGTTATTGAACCAGACCGCCCTGACGTTGCCCGTCTCGTCGCCGACGATGGCCTCGGTGCCGCGACGCCCCCCCAGCCAGGTCACCTGGGCCTGCCAGACGTTGGCGGTGATGGTCTGCTCCTCACCCTCGGTGAGCCCGGAGATATAGTTAGTCCGGCTGTAGTCAAGGTGGCGGTGGGGGAAGAAATAGAGCAAATCGCGTACCGTTTGCACCCCCAGCTTCTTAAATTTAGCCGCCATGGCGGTGCTGACCCCCTTAAGCGAGGTTATGGGCAGTTCCAGAGACTGGCCAGCGGCTGGCGGCACCACCGGGCGCTTTGGGGGGGTAACGCCTTTCTTAGGGGGAGGTTTGACATTAGATTCTTCTGTCTTTATAGAATCCAGAAAGACGAAGACATCGTCTAGCCACTTCCGGCGCTGCTCCTGGTTTAGAGAGGCGTATTTAGCATCATCTAAACGGAGTTTTTTGAAATCAGCCAGGAGGCGGGAGGTGGCTATCGAGGACGCCGCCTGAGACGCCCAGCGGCGCAAAAATTTATCCAGGCCGCCGATTACCGCCCTGTCGGCATAGCCCTTCTCCCGCTCAAGCTCAAGAACCTTCCGCAGCGGCCCGACATTCAGCGCCAAGGCTCACTCCCTGTCGCCCAGTATCGCCACCAGCAGCAGACCGGGGCCGGTATGGGTGCCGATTACCGGGGTCATCTTGGAGCGATAGATGCGCTCGGCCGGAAATATAGCGCCAAGACGTTCCACCAGCGCCCCGGCGTCCTCAGGGCAGGCGGTATCGCCCACCGCCATCTCCTCGATACTGGCATAGCCGGCGGCGAAGTCGTATAGGCGGTCTATCGCCCTGGCCCGCGAGCGGGTCCGGCCCGCCGGCTCGACCAGGCCGTCCTTTAGGGTGATGAGGGGGTTGACCTTCAGCACCGAGCCTAGAAAGGCGGCCGCCTTGCCGATGCGCCCGCCCCGCCTCAAATATTCCAGAGTATCGAAGGCGGCCAGAAAATTAGACCGGGGGATGTTCTCATGTGCTGCCGCCATCACCTCCTCCAGTTTAGCCCCTTCTTTGGCGGCTTGAGCCGCCTTCATAACAATAAAGCCCTCGGCCATGGTCGCCGTCTCCGAGTCAACCACCTCCACCCGGCACCTCTTTTTCATCTGCCCGATAGCCTGCACCGCCACCTCGTGGGTGGCGCTCAAGCGGGCGGAAACAGTTAATACCAGGATTTCTCCGGTCTCCTCGGCCAGCCGGTCATAGGCCTCAACATAGGCCTCCGGCGGCGGCACCGAGGTGGCCGGAAAGGCCTTACTTGTCTGCAGCTTTTTGTAGAACTGGTTAGCGTCAAGGTCAACACCGTCGCGGTAGGTCTCGGCGCCGAAGCGGAGCACCAGCGGGATGATGGTGATTCCCAGCTCACGTGCTACCTTCGGTGGCAGGTCAGCCACGCTATCGGTAACAATTCTGACCGTCATTATCAGTCTCTATCGCCCAGCACCGCCACCCCCAGCACCCGGGGGCCAACGTGCACCCCCACCGCCGGGCCGACCTTAGCCCGGTAGACAGGCTCACCGGGAAACCTGGCCTCAAGCCGCCGGGCCAGCTCGCCGGCCTCATCAGGGGTGGTGGCATCCTCAACCCCTATCCCGTCAACATGGGTAAATCCGGCGGCAAAGTCGTAGAGTGAGTCGAGCGCCCTGGCCCGCGAGTGCTCCCGGGTGAAGGGATAGACCTCCCCGTCCCTGATGCCTAAAATGGGGTTGACCTTGAGCATCGTCCCCAGATAGGTCTTGGCCTTGCCGATGCGCCCGCCCTGCCTGAGATATTCCAGGGTATCGAAGGCCATACGGCTGTGCGCCCGGGGTATGTTGTTGCGGACCCCCTCCAGAATCTTGTCCAGCCTGGCCCCCTCTTTAGCCGCCTTGGCCGCGGCGATAACGAGCAGCCCCTGGGCCAGGACCGCCGTCTGGGAATCGATGACCTCCACCCGGCACCTCTTCTGCACCCTCTCCTTGGCCAGCAGCGCCGTATCGTAGCTGGCGCTGAGCTTCCGGGAGTTGGTGATGACCAGGATATCACCGGTCTCCTCGGCCAGCTTATCGTAGGTATCGGCGTAGCGGCCCAGAGAGGGCACGACGGTGGTGGGTAAAACCTCGCTTGAGGCCAGCTTGTCGTAGAACTGCTCGCTGCTGATGTCAACGCCGTCGCGGTAGTTTATCCTGCCGAAGATGACGTTTATCGGGATTACGGTTATATCCATCTCCCCGGCGACCTCGGCGGGTACATCGCCCAGGCTATCGGTAATAACCCTGACCGTCATAATAGAAGCACCCCCTACTCCACGGAAGCGATATAGTTATAGTGAGGCTGACCGCCCTGGACTACCTCGACCTGAAGCTGGGGATAGCGCTCGCGGACAGCCGCCGCCGCCTTCTCCGCCTCGGTCAACTTGGTATCAGCCCCGTAGTAGATAGTAATAACCTCGGCCTTATCCGGCTCCACCCTCTCCAGAGCCTCGGCAAGGGCATCTTCAGCCTTATCAGCCACTGCCACCAGGTCTCCATCCAGAAAGCCGATGGCCTGATTCTTCTTAATGTCCAGCCGGCCCAGCTTGGTGTCCCGCACCGCCTGGGTAACCTCAACCGACCTTACCACCGACTGCGCCTGTTTCATATTCTGAGCGTTGGTCTCCAGGTCGGCCTCGTAGTCAAAGGCCAGAAGGGCGGCCACCCCCTGGGGAACGGTGCGGGTGGGCACCACCTCAATCTTTTTCCTAGTCAGGGACTGCACCTGGCTGGCGGTAAGGACAATATTCTTGTTGTTGGGCAATATGATAACCTTCTCCGAGGGCACCGCTTCCACCGCCTGCAACAGGTCCTTGGTGCTGGGGTTCATCGTCTGCCCGCCGGGGACGATAATCGTCGCCCCCAGGCTGGCGAACACCTGGGTCAGGCCCTCGCCGGCGACCACGGCCACGATGGCCGTGTCCACCTCCGGCATACGCTCCTTCTGCATCTCCAGAAAGTCGCGGTACTGCTCGTCCATATTGCGTATGTTAATCTGGTGCAGGGTTCCCAGCGGGTTAACGTAGTGCATAATCCCGCCGGGGTCTAAAGTGTGGATATGTACCCGCACCGCCGAGTTGTCGCCGATGACAATCACCGACTGCCCCTTCTTCTCCAGCCTCTTCCTGAGCTTATACGGGTCAAGCTCGGTGCCCTTGATGACGAAGTTGGTGCAGTAACCGTAGGGGACCTCATCCATGGCCCCCACCATCTGGGGGGCCCTGGCGGTAAGGGGTATGCTGCTGGCCACCATCCAGGGACGGCGCAGCTTTAACTGGTCGGTCTCCCCCTTGAGGTAGTGGAGGGCGCCCTCCAGCAGGGTATAGAGGCCCTGCCCCCCGGCGTCAACCACCCCGGCGTCCTTGAGGACGGGCAGGAGGGTGGGGGTATTGGCCACCGACTCCCTGGCACCCTCGACGGTGGCCTCCATCACCGAGAGCAGGTCGTCGCTGACCTCGGCGGCGTGCTTCTCCGCCACCGCCGCCGCCTCCCTGATTACGGTGAGGATAGTCCCCTCCACCGGATTGCTCAGGCCGTTATAGGCCGTCTTGGCGGCCTTTAAGAGGGCCGCCACCAGGTCGGCGCCGGTAATCTTGTCCTTATCGTCCAGGCCCTGGGCTATGCCGTTCCATATCTGCGACAGGATGACCCCGCTGTTGCCCCTGGCCCCCACCAGCGCCCCCTTGGCCATCGCCTTGGCCACCCCGGCGGCACTGTTATTGGCCGCCTGATAGGACTCCTCGATAGAGGAACGCATGGTGAGCAGCATGTTGGTGCCGGTATCGCCGTCGGGGACGGGGAAAACATTGAGGGCGTCAATGTCGGCCGAGCTCTTCTCCAGCCAGCCGGTAGCCGCCTCGAACATCGCCCGCAGTTCCTTACCGCTGAGAGTCTTAGCTTCTGCCATCTAATCTCGTCCTTGCCAGAGAGGGGGCGGCTGTGTTAATATTTATGGTCGGAATTCTACCCTAAATCCGGCCATTAGTCAAAGGAGAAAGAGCTTGAAGTGCGATATCTGTGGCAAAACGCCCCAGTTCGGTCATAACGTGAGCCACTCTAAACGGCGCACCAACCGCCACTGGCTGCCCAATATACACCCGGTGACCATCACCATCGAGGGCAGACCCAGAAAGATGAACCTATGCACCCGCTGCCTGCGCAACCAGCACAAACTGGCTAGAGCAGGCTAGCCCTCAATTCCTCAAGGGCCCGGGCTACCGTCTTTTTTGAGTTGAACACGGCCGCCCCGGCCACCAATACCCTGGCCCCGGCTTTTACCACCTTGGGAGCCACCTCGGCATTGATGCCGCCGTCCACCTCCAGCTCAACGGCCAGTTTTTTCTTATCCAGATCTTCCCTTAAAACGGCTATCTTTTCCAGCGTTGACTCGATAAAGGGCTGGCCGCCGTAGCCAGGGTTGACCGTCATCACCAGAACTAAATCAATCTCCGGCAGTATTTCAGTGACGGCGCTGGCCGGAGTCTCCGGGTTGAGCGATACGCCCGCTTTTACCCCCAAACCCTTAATTGACTTAACCACCTGCCTGATATCAGGGCAGGCCTCAACGTGCACCGTGATAATGTCGGCGCCGGCCTGGGCGAACTGCTCAATCTGCCGCTCCGGCGTTTTAATCATCAGGTGGACATCGAGGGGGAGTCCCGTCCAGCGGCGGATGGCGGCCACCACCTGGGCGCCGATGGTTATCGGGGGGACGAACTGGCCGTCCATTACATCGATGTGGATATAGTCGGCGCCGGCGTTGGCTGCCTCGGCCACCTGTTCACCGAGGCGGGTGAAATCGGCGGAGAGGATGGAGGGGGCGAGCTTGACCTCCGGCTTAGCGGCCACCTCTGGCTCCGATAGCTTTCTTGGCATTAGCCAGCGCTTTTTCCACCTGGCAGGGGGCGGTGCCGCCGGTAACATCCCTGGCGGCCAGGGAAGATTCAATAGTTATATCAAAGACGTCTTTAGCAAATAATTTGGAGAACCTTTTATATTCGGCCAGGGTGAGTTGTCTAAACGATTTATTCTGCTCAATAGCATAGCTCACCAGCCTGGCCACTACCTCGTGGGCAATGCGGAAGGCCTCACCCTTCCTGACCAGGTAGTCGGCCAGATCGGTGGCCAGGATATAGCCTTTTTCTAAAGCCTGCCTAGCTTTTTCCGGCTTTATTTTAAGCGTTTTGACCAGGCCGCTGAACACCTCAAGCGTAGAGAGCAGGGTGTCCACGGTATCGAAGAAGCCTTCTTTGTCCTCTTGCAAATCTCTATTATAGGCCAGGGGCAGCGCCTTCAGGGTGGTCAGCAGCGCCATCAGGCTGCCGTAGACACGCCCCGTCTTGCCCCGGGCCAGCTCGGCGACATCCGGGTTCTGCTTCTGGGGCATGATGCTGGAGCCGGTGGCGTAGGCCTGGTCAAGCTCGATAAAGCCGAACTCGGCGGAAGACCATAGAATAATCTCCTCGGCCAGCCTGGAGAGATGCATCATAGCCAGGCTGGCGGCGGCTTCGTACTCCAGGATAAAGTCCCTGTCCGAGACGGCGTCCAGGCTGTTCCGGCTCATTGCCTTGAAGCCGAGCTCCTTGGCCAGAAATTCGCGGTCAATGTTATAGGCGACGCCGGCCAGGGCGCCGCTGCCCAGCGGCATGACATCAACCCGCTTCAGGCAGTCGATAAAGCGGGCGGTATCGCGCTGGAGCATCTCGAAGTAGGCCAGCAGATGGTGAGCCAGCAGGACGGGCTGTGCCGTCTGCAGATGGGTATAGCCGGGAATGACTACATCTTGGTTGGCCTCGGCCAGACCGACCAGCGCCTTCTGTAACTCACCAAGCCCGACCAGGGTGTTGGCGATGGCGTCCTTGGCGAAGAGGCGCATATCCAGCGCTACCTGGTCGTTGCGGGAGCGGGCGGTGTGGAGCTTGCCGCCGACATCGCCGATTTTCTCTATCAGGCGGGCTTCGATGTGCATGTGGATATCCTCCAGCTCCGCCTTGAAGAGGAACTGGCCTAAAGCTATCTCCTCCTTGACGCCGTTCAGGCCGATGACGATGGTTTCCGCCTCTTTATCGGTGATGATGCCCTGCCTGGCCAGCATGCGGGCGTGGGCGATGCTGCCGGCGATGTCGTAGGGGTAGAGGCGCCAGTCGTAGGGGATGGAGGCGGTGTACTGGTCTACTTTTTTGTCCGCCGCCTTCTTAAAGCGGCCCCTTATTTGGCTCATTTTAGCCTTCCTTTTTCTTTTTGCCCTGCATCCTTGCCTGCGTGCGGGCGGGCAGCCCCCAGAGATGAATAAAGCCGACGGCGGCGCTCTGGTCGAAGATGTCACCCTGGTCGTAGGTGGCCAGGTCGTGGCGGTAGAGGGAGTAGGGGGACTTGCGCCCCACCACGATAGAGCTGCCTTTATGCAGCTTCAGCCTGACGGTGCCGGTGACGAAGCGCTGGGAGGACTCTATATAGGCGGTCAGGTCTTCCCGGAACGAGGTGAACCAGAGGCCGTTATAGACCAGGTCGGAGTACTCGGCGGAGACAATCTGCTTGAAGCGGAGCTGCTCTTTGGACAGTGTCAGCGACTCCAGAGCTTTGTGCGCCTTAATGAGGAGCAGGGCGGCGGGGGCTTCGTAGACCTCACGGGACTTGATGCCGGTTACCCTGTCTTCGATATGGTCGATACGGCCGAAGCCGTGCCTGCCGGCCAGGTCGTTAGCCCGCTCGATAAGGGTAATGCCGTCCAGCTTATGGCCGTTAATCATCACCGGTATGCCTTCTTCAAAGCCAACCTCGACATACTCCGGCTTATCCGGGGTATTCTCCACCGGTCTCACCCAGATAAAGGCATCTTCGGGCGGCTCCGCCCAGGGGTCTTCCATGACGCCGCACTCGATGCTGCGCCCCCACAGGTTCTGGTCTATGGAGTAGGGGCTTTCGGCGGTAACCGGGAGGGGGATGCCGTGGCGCTTGGCGTATTTTATGGTCTCGTCGCGGGTCATGCTCCAGTCGCGGGCGGGGGCTAAGATTTTCAGGTCGGGCGCCAGGCCGGCCACGCTGACATCAAAGCGCACCTGGTCGTTGCCCTTGCCAGTGCAGCCGTGGGCCACCGATTTCGCCTTCTCTTTCAGCGCCGTTTCCACCAGCAACCGTGCCATCAGCGGGCGTGCCAGCGCCGTCGCCAGAGGGTACTGCCCCTGATAGAGGGCGTTGGCTTTTAGCGCCGGGAAGACGAACTCCTCGACGAAAGCCTCTCTGGCGTCAGCGACCACCGCCTTGACCGCGCCCAGTTTCAACGCCTTTTCCCTGATAGCCGGGAAGTCCGGCTCGTTGCCGACATCGACGCTGAAGGCGATAACCTCCAGGTCGTACTTCTCCTGAAGCCACTTGATGGCTACCGAGGTGTCCACGCCGCCGCTGTAAGCCAGCACTACTTTTTCAGCCATAGCCAATCTCCATTATTTTTTCACGCTAACCAGCGCTTCATCCAGTATAGCCAAAGCCTGGTCGACCTCTTTCCGGCCGATGATGAGCGGGGGCATAAAGCGCAGGGCGTTGGGCTTCAGCTTATTGACCAGCAGTCCCCGCTCCAGGCATGCCATCACCAGCGGCTGGGCGATTTCATCATTAAATTCTATCGCTACCAGCAGCCCCCGCCCCCGGATATCGGTAATGGCGGGGAACCTGGGCTTCATCTTCTCCAGCTTTTCGATAAGATAGTCCCCCACCTCTTTCGCCCTGCCGGCGATATTATTATCGATAACGAACCTGACCGTGGTGTAGCCGGCGGCGCAGGCCAGGGGATTGCCGCCGAAGGTAGAGCCGTGCTCGCCGGGGGCAAAGACCGAGGCCTTTTCTTTAGCCAGAATCGCCCCGATGGGCACGCCGCTGGCCAGACCCTTGGCCAGGGTCATTATATCAGGTTCAACACCGTACTGCTCGTAGGCGAAGAGCGTCCCCGTCCTGCCGATGCCCGTCTGGACTTCGTCCAGAATGAGCAGGATGCCCTTCTGGTCGCACCACTGGCGTATGGCGGGCAGGTAGCCCTGGTCGGGCAGGTTGACGCCACCCTCCCCCTGTATCGGCTCCAGCATCACGGCGCAGGTGCGCTCGCTGGTGGCCGACTTTATCGCCTCGACATTATTGAACTGGACGTTGACGAAGCCGGTGGGGAGGGGGGGATAGGACTGCTGGAACTTGGGCTGTCCAGTAGCCGCCACCATAGCTAAAGTGCGGCCGTGAAAGGAGCTGAAGGTGCTGATGACCTCGTAGGCTCCCTTCAGTTTAAGCTGGCCGTAGCGGCGGGCCAGCTTGACCGCTCCCTCGTTGGCCTCGGCGCCGCTGTTGCCGAAGAAGACCCTATCCAGACAGCTGTTCTCCACCAGAAGCTGGGCCAGTTTAAGCTGGGGAATGGTATAGAACTGGTTTGAGGTCTGGATAAGCGTCTTAGCCTGCTCGGCCAGCGCCTGAGTCACCGCCGGATGGCAGTGCCCCAGCGTGGTCACCGCCCAGCCGCCGACGAAGTCCAGGTATTGCTTACCTTCGTCGTCCCAGACATAGGGCCCCTTGCCCTTGACGATGGTCAGGGGGACGCGCTCGAAGGTCTGCATATAGTATTTTTTCTCTAACTCTCGCCAGTCAGTCATTCTGATTTTCCTATTATAGTACCGCCGCCCTTGCCGTTGATGTCGTCGAGAAGGGCGTGCGACTGCCGGCCGTCAACGATAACACAGCCCGCCGAGGCCCCCGATAAAGCCGTCAGGCAGGCCTTAATCTTGGGAATCATCCCGCCGGAGACCGTGCCCGAAGCCGTAAGGGCCTCGGCCTCGCCGGGGGAGAGACGAGCAAGCAGATTGCCAGAGTGGTCGGCAACGCCGGCGACATCGGTCAGGAAGACCAGCTTCTCGGCGCCGACAGCGGCGGCAATCTCGCCGGCGACGATATCGGCATTGATATTGAGCACGCGGGGGGACTTCTCCGCCTTGTCGGCGATGGCCACCGGCGCCACCACCGGTATATAGCCCGCCTTGAGTAAAACCTCCAGGGGGGCGGGGTCGATTTTGGCCACCTCGCCGACGTAGCCCAGCTCCTTGCTCTTCAATCTGCCCCGGATAAAAGCACCGTCAACACCACTGATGCCGATGGCCAGACCGCCGCGGGCGTTGATATCGGCGACAAGCTCCTTGTTGACCACCCCCACCAGCACCGAGACCACCACCTCCAGGGTGTCCTTATCGGTGACCCGCTCGCCGTTGATAAAGCTGGTCTTAATGCCGCGCTTCTCCAGCCAGCTAGTTATCAGCTTGCCGCCGCCGTGGACGACCACCAGCGACCTGCCCTGCTGCTGGAGAGAGACGATATCGGCGATGGCGGTATCGTGGCTGCCCAGAGTAGCCCCGCCCAGCTTGACTACGATTGTCTTTTCCAATTTACCCCCTATACTTTATGTCATATATTTGCTGTTAATGGCGACGTATTCCTCGGAGAGGTCGCAGCCCCAGGCGGTGGCCCCCCTCTCTCCCAGATTGAGACTAACCCTCAGATTTATCTCCTTGCCTCTTAAAAGCCTGTTTATCTCCCGCTTGCCGGACTTTAAGGCCCGGCCCGCTTTAACCACCTGGATATCGCCGAGGTAGAGGTCAATCTTAGCTTCATCCATATCGGCGCCGCTCCGCCCCACCGCCGCCGCCACCCGTCCCCAGTTGGGGTCGGCGCCATGAACAGCCGCCTTGACCAGCGACGAGCTTACCACCGCCCGGGCCGCCCGCCTTGCCTGGGATAAATCGGCGGCGCCATCAATAGTAACCTCGATGAGCCGGGTCGCCCCCTCGCCGTCGGCGGCGATAAGCCTGGTCAGATGGACGCAGACCCTCTCCAGCGCCTGCTCAAAAGCCGTAGCTTGCTGGCTTCCTGCCGCTATCGGCTCGCCGCCGGCCAGCCCGTTGGCCAGAATCAGCACCATATCGCTGGGGCTGGTATCGCCGTCAATAGAGACCATATTAAACGAGGCGTCAACCGCCCTCTTTAGCGCACTTTTTAGAAAGCCCCCCTCCAAAGCAGCGTCGGTGGTGAGGAAGCAGAGCAGGGTGGCCATATTGGGGTGAATCATCCCCGAGCCCTTGGCCGCCCCGCCAATGGTGAACCGGCTTCCCCCCACCCGGACGCTGACCGCCGTCTCCTTGGGCATGGTGTCGGTGGTCATCATCGCCCTGGCCAAATCGTGGCCGCCGTCGCGGGACATGATAATCATCTCCACCGCCGGCCTGATGAGCTTCATCGGCAGGGGCACACCGATAACGCCGGTGCTGGCCACCAGAACCTCCTCCGGGTCTATGCCTATGCCCTCAGCGACCAGACTGGTCACCTCGGCGGCATCAACCAAGCCGTGCTCGCCGGTAAAGGAGTTGGAACAGCCGCTGTTGACCACCACCGCCTCCGCCTTCCCCTTCTCCAGCCGCTGCCGGCTGAGAATCACCGGTGCCCCTTTTAGCCGGCTTGAGGTAAATACGCCCGCCGCCGTACAGGGCTTCTCGGAAAAGAGGACGGCCAGGTCTAATTTACCGGCGGCTCTCTTGTTTATGCCGGCGCTCACCGCCCCGGCGAAAAACCCCTGGGGCGAGGTGACCATGCCCCCCGGGACGGCCTTGATTTGGGCTTTCATTACCCAAAATATAACACACCCAGACAGCTATGACAATGAAGGTTTAGCCTGGCTTTTAGAAGTCGTCTTGCTTCCCACCCTCCCACCCACAGAAGTGATACTTCTATCAATTTCTTTTTGGGGGGATAAGGGGAAGGTACGAGAGTCTAAAGAGGTGAAACCTTTTGGGCGGGCGGGGCAAAAAGGGCTTTAAGCCCTACCTTAAAGGGCGGCGGGCGGGAAAAGATAAAAAGGGGGAGGTAATAGGATTAAAAGAGGTGCAGCCTTGAAAAGAATTTAACAATATAATTTGAATTAACGACAAATATTGAACTCTGATAATCCTTCCTCAGCTTTGAAAGCAAGCTATTTGTAGAGCCTATGCTAAAATCTTCGGGGAATGTACTACGGCTTACTGGATAATTTACTTGAATCCATTCAAGTTTTTCGGGTTTTTTGTTAGGCTCACCAAAAAAGACCCTACTTTTATCAATATAACCAGATGCCAAATCCACGTCATTTAAATCATATCCTGCATAATATAAAGGCGCAGTTGTTATAATCACAGGAACAAACGATATAGAACATTCTTTAGGGTCTTTCCTTGTAAAATTTTCATACATTTCTTGTGCCATTCCTGAAACACCTGCAAAGGCCTGCAAGAAAGAATTCTCAATAGGCTGAGGAGAGGATTCATATTTTTGTTGACTGCCTTTTTTATTAATTTGTAACCACCAATTATCTACTAAGGGTGAACTGATATCAAAATCACATTTTTGCTTTGTAAAACTTATATAGTGACCCTCGTCTGAAGACCCAGCTTGTAGCCATAATATGAGGGACTGCCCACTAATTGGAGATATCGGTTTACCAAACAACCAGTAGCCACGCTCTAGACTAACTCGTTTACATTCAACAATAGCCAATAATTGATGCTTGATGGGAGAATAATCTGTAGTATCTGACAAGACAATATCAATTCGCGCACTTCTACCATTTGAGTCAACTGGGTACTCTTTTCCTAGCAACCGCCATTTTGTATCAGTCACGTTTTTGCGCAACTCCTCAGCGCATTTCTCCTGAAATATAAAGCCGTGCTCATTAAGTCCTTCAAATAATATCTTCTCTAGATTTTGGTCTGATGAGTTATTTTGATTAGAACTACTCATCTTTAGCTCTCCCCCTTCCTCTTAACCACAATTATTTAGTGTGCGTCCCGTAGGCGATGGAGGGCTTCATAAACTCGGCGGGGTACTCAAATTTCTTGGCGGCCAGGGCCACCATCTGCCGCCCCAGGTCAAAGGCCGCCCTCATACACTTCTTCAGCTTAATGACATCGCCGGGCGGGCTGGCATAGGCGGCCACGTAGTTGGCCGGCAGCATATGGCGGCTGATGATATAGAAATAGAGGTCCTTGACGGCACTGGCCAGTCCGAAACTGCCGGCGACAGCGACGATGCCGCCGACTTTATTGGCCAGGCTCATATCGGGGTGGTTGGTCACTATCATCCGGTCAATGATGGCCTTGGCCTGTGAAGCCATGTTATAGAAGTACACCGGCGTGCCGAAGATGATGCCGTCCGCCTCAAGCAGCTTCTGGTAAAGCTCCTGCATATCGTCCTTGATATGGCACTGGCCGGTCTCGTTGCAGGTGCGGCAGCCGTCGCACGGCTTGATGGTCTTGCCCGACAGGCTGTAGAGCTCAACCTCGGCCCCCTCCTGCTGCGCCCCTTTGAGCGCTTCGGCCAGAAGGGTGGCCGTGTTTCCCTCCTTGCGGGGACTGCACGAAATAGCTAAAATCTTCATTGCTTTTTCCTTTCTCGAAACCGCTACCCCTCTTTAGCCTTCTTCTGAAGCTCGTAGAGCCGGGTGATGGCCTCCAGCGGGGTCATTGAGTCAATGTCCAGCTTCTCCAGTTCATCCATAAGCGGCGATTTCGGCCCCAGGAGGGGCAGCTGGCGGGGTAAAGCCTCTTTGCGGCGGCGCTTGGTTAAAGCCTGTTTGCTGCCGTCCTCTAATTCCTCCAGGACCTCCCGGGCGCGGTGAACCACCGCCCTGGGCAGCCCGGCCAGCTTGGCCACGTGGATACCGTAGCTCTGGTCAACCCCGCCGGGGACGATTTTATAGAGGAAGGTGACCTCTCCCCTGTCCTCGGCGACGGCGACATTGAAGTTCTTGACGCGGGGCAGGAAGCCGGCCAGCTCCACCAGCTCGTGGTAGTGGGTGGCGAAGAGGGTCTTGGCGCCGAGCCTGGGATAGGAGTGGATATACTCGGCGACGGCGCGGGCGATGGCCAGCCCGTCGTAGGTGCTGGTGCCGCGGCCGATTTCGTCCAGGATAATCAGTGAGCGAGGGGTGGCGTTATTCAGGATATTGGCCGTCTCCACCATCTCCACCATAAAGGTTGACTGGCCGGCGGGGAGGTCTTCCCTGGCACCGATGCGGGTGAAGATGCGGTCAACCAGGCCGATGGTGGCCAAGGCGGCGGGGACGAAGCTGCCAACTTGGGCCAGCAGCACGATTAAGGCCACCTGCCTCAGATAGGTTGACTTGCCCGACATGTTGGGGCCGGTGAGGACGATAAGCTGGGCGTCGTCGTTGGAGAGGCGGCTATCGTTGGGAACGAAGCTGCCTTCGGCCAGAGTTCTCTCGACGACGGGGTGACGGCCGCCGGAGAT
>Ga0315545_1001682_pt1 | contig 21147 bp, 14 predicted proteins | sample SalMarSW160210MG_FD_203096 | JGI IMG/M metagenome (GOLD analysis project Ga0315545, IMG submission 203096) | Salt marsh sediment microbial communities from the Plum Island Ecosystem LTER, Massachusetts, United States - Salt Marsh Sediment SW1602-10 ...
ACCTCCAGCAATCCATTGTTGCTTCAATCGAGAACACGCGGCCACAGACGCATTTGCTCGGCTCGTTCTTCCAATACGCCAGACTGGAGTTGTAAATGCTCCTTTTATTTTACGAAGTTCAATAATAGGGTGGAAAGGCTGAGTAGTTGTCTCGGATTGAACATCTGATGCCAGTAACGATAATTGTAACTGCGCGCCTGATCGGTGTTGATTCCCGAGGGGATCTCCTGGTGAGGATAGAACGCGCCCTGGGACTGCGCTCGCTCCCAAGCGGCGGCGGCTTGATCGTACAAGGCTAAATCAGCCCAGTCAGGCTGTTTGTACACTTTACGGCCATCTGGCAACAACAGCATAAGAGCGTATAATTAGACTTGTGGTGTAATAGCAGAATTGACTACATATGGCGGTCAAAGGGCACAAATTGTGCTGTCCAACCGCCACATATGGCGGGGAACGCCTATTGCGCCACAAGTCTATTGATGATCGGGTGGAGCATCCGTCAGGCGATAGGTTTCGGCAATCGGATGTTCACGGCCACAGGTCCCGCACACGAAAGTTGTGCGTCGCGCCGGACCAACCTGCGGGTCATACCGATGACAGCACGCAGGACAAGTGGCCACTGTGGCCCTATAATGAATTGTGTGAAGACAACCGCAAACTGGACAAAGCGCATGGGCCTGGGGCTTGCGTTGGGGATAGGCATTGGCAGCGAAGATCCAGTTCGGAAAAAGGCATGTCGAGGCCCCGCAATCAGGGCAGCATATGATTTTGACCCAAAACGCATACAATACGTCGGCTTGTGCGCCCGTTTCGGGCCAGGTAGAACGGTAATAGTGTCGAATTTTCGGAGCAGCTTCTGAGTCCAGTCGTCGAAAGGCACGCTTGAGGGCCTCCACGTTGGGCCTTTGGAGTGACGAACACACCATATAATAGGCTACCGGGTTGATGTCAGCACCGATTACCCGGCAACCCAGTTTAAGCGCCTCGCCCAGCGTGACGCCGCTGCCCATAAATGGGTCGAGAACGATGCAATCATCGAAAGAGTGAGCCGCGTAGAACTGTTCCCAGATGCTGTCGGTTTCGTCGAGCAACGTACCCAGGAGAATGGCACGAAATACTGAACCCAGCCGCCGCGCCCACCATTTGTGGACATAGTAGATTGGACGATTAACCTCCTTGCGCCAACTTTCCAACTCGGCCAGTTGGCTCAGGGGTTCGATGGGGAAATCATGTTCGATTGCCTTCATAGTAGCCTTATTCTTGCACGACTGTTTCGCCCAAGTCGTAGACAGGCTGTAGTTCACGAACCATCGTTTCGACCCTGGCGCGTTCACGCTCGTCGGTCAAGAGCTGTTCAAAATCGGAGAGATTCAACATAATCGCCTGGGGCACCCCTCGACGTTTGATGATATAACGCGTATGATTCTGGATCACATCGTCAAGGATTTGTCCAAAATGGTTTTGAGCCGTCGTTGACGGGATCGTTCTTGTTGTCATCTCAGATTGCCAAATTGTCTATATTGGACGATCTAGCTATATTATACAGTGGAACGATTGAACTGTCAAGCAGGTTCAAGGCACCGAGAACCCGACCGGATAGGACTGCGGTGAAGACACCGCCCTCTGGCAAGCGCGGTAGGAGGCGCAGCAGTAGCACAATCTAATCATCACAGCCATGGACCCCGCAACAAAAAGACTCACCACATCAATCCTCATACTCTCGATTCTTTCAATCGTCGCACTCTCGATCCTGTCAACGGTCATCACCTCCTGCCGTGCGTCCAAGGCGGATCCAATCCTAAACACAGACGCGGAGATACAGGAAGCCATCCAGGAGCTGGCGAGCGAGGACGAGGAAGTGCGTCGGGATGCCATCCAAGGCCTGGCAGCGACCGGCGCGAGGGTCGTCCCCGATCTTATCCAGGCGCTGGGCGACGAGAGCGCCGACGTGCGCCTGGGCGCAGCCACCGCGCTGGGGAAGATCGGGCCAGAGGCCAGAGAAGCCGTTCCTGCCCTGATCCGAGCTCTGGGTGATGAGGAGCAATGGGTGCGCCTGGCCGCCGCCGAAGCGCTGGGAGCCATTGGACCGGATGCGGTGGAGGCCGTTCCGGCCCTCATCCAGGCCCTGGGGGACGAGAGCAAAGAGGTGCGTGCGTACGCCGCACTGGCGCTCGGGAGCGTTGGGCCGGGAGCCAAGGATGCGGTCCCTGCCCTGATCGAGACCTTGGAGGACGAAAGCGAAGAGGTGCGCCTGTTCTCCGCCATGGCATTGGGGAACGTGGGACCGCAGGCAACGGAAGCCGTTCCCGCTCTCATCGAGGCACTGGAGGATGAGAGCGCATCGGTACGTAGTGCCGCCGCAGCAGCACTGGGGGAAATCGGGCCGGCGGCCAAAGAGGCCATCCCCGCCCTGATCCACGTCTTGGGGGATGATTACAAGTTCGTGCGCCAGGCCGCCGCCCTTTCGTTGGGCTTGATCGGGCAGGAACCGGCGCGCGTTGTCCCTGCCCTCGTTCGGAGCCTGAGAGACGACGAGCCAGAGGTACGCGAGGCTGCCGCCCTGGGGCTGAGTGAGATCGGGCCGGACGCGGTTCCATACCTGGTCAAAGCCCTGAGGGACAAAGACTGGCGTGTGCGCGAGGGAACTGCCCAGGCGCTGGGGTGGATCGGTAGAAGGGCGAGTGATGCTGTCCCTGCCCTCATTCAGACTCTCGAAGACGAGCGCGCGGAGGTGCGTCGCGCGACCGCCATGGCCCTAACGGCGATTACGGACGAGGACCTGGGCTACGACGCCGCTGCCTGGCGGGCGTGGTGGGAGGAAAAGCAGTAGAGCGCGCCGGGCAAAGGAGGGGGCTTGCCTCGTCTGACCGGTGTTCGGTCACCTGCCCCATTGACCTGCGGGTCGCGCTTCTCACGCCGGATCGCATTGACACGCGACACACCTCGATTATAATGACTCCCTGTAGTCATCAGAAGTGCTATGGATAGGACCAGCCCACAACTCATATCGGCTATACAGGACTTTCGCCGCGCGCGAGCGCGGGCCAAGATCGAGCAGATCATGGCCCGCCTGACAGGCGCCTCCACCGAGCTCCTCAACTACGAGGAGGTGCGTCAGAAGCTGAAGGGGACACACACCACGTCCCTCGGGCTGCAGGACATTCCCATCGACGCCATCATCGGCAGCGTTGGGCGTTACGCCGACTTTACCCGCAGCTTTCTGCCGCGACAGGATGAGGACGAAAGGCGGTGGGCCGGGGTGGAGACGGCTATGACGGATATGGAGGGCCTGTCGGCCGTTGAGGTTTACCAGATCGGCGAGGCCTACTTTGTGCTGGACGGCAACCACCGCGTATCGGTTGCCAAGCAGCTTGGCGCCACTCACATCGAGGCACACGTGACTCAGCTTTACACGAGAGTACCGCTTGCGTCCAACGACCAGCCAGAGGACCTGATCGTGAAGGCCGAGTACGCCGAATTCCTCGAACGTACCTCTCTGGACAGGCTTCGCCCGGACGCCGATCTGAGCACGAGCATTCCGGGTCGGTACCGAGAATTGGAGGAGCACATCTCGGTCCACCGATACTTTATGGGCATCGAGCAGGAGAGAGAAATCCCTCATGAGGAAGCCGTCGCTCACTGGTACGACCACGTCTATCTCCCCGTCGTCGAGATCATCCGACAGAATGGCATCCTGCGGGATTTTCCCGGCCGAACCGAAACCGACCTCTACCTGTGGATCCTGCGGCACCGCGACGAGCTTGGCCAGGAGCTGGCGTGGGAGATCAGGCCTGATGTGGCTGCCAACGACCTGGTTGGCAGGTTCAGCCCTCGCCTCAAGCACATCCTTGCCCGCGTGGCGGCGAAAGTTCGAGATATTGTTCTGCCCAAGCGGATCGCCTCGGGGCCGCGAACCGGGGAGTGGCGGCGAGAGCGCGCAGGAAACGCGCAGGAAACGCGCCTGTTCGCCAGGACACTCGTGACTATCAGCGGCGAGGATGGGGGGAAGGCCATAGAACTGGCGCTCGAGGTGGCCCGGCGCGAGGGAGGGCGATTGGTCGGCTTGCACGTCGTGGCCTCAGAAGCTCAGAAGAAGAGTAAGGCCGTCCGGGCTATCCAGGCCGAGTTCGAACGGCGTTGCGAAGAAGCGGACATCCCGGCGCAGTGGGTACTTGAAACAGGCGAAGTGGCCACCACGATTTGCGAGCATGGGCAATGGCTTGACCTGGTCGTTGCAAGCGTGGCACATCCTCCTGGCGATCAACCTATCGCCAGGTTGGGCTCGGGATTCCGCACCCTGGTTCAGCACTGTCCCACACCGGTACTGGCCGTCTCGCAAGCCTCATCCGGTGTGAACCGCGTGCTCCTGGCCTACGATGGCAGTTCCAAGGCCGACGAGGCGCTCTTCGTCTCCACGTATCTGGCGGGCCGGTGGAACGTGGACTTGACCGTCGTGACCGTGCTGATGGGTGAACAGACGACAGCGAGGACGATCAGGCGCGCCCGGAGATACCTGGAGCAGCACGAGATAGAAGCTAAGTATGTTACAGAACATGGGCCGGTCGGCGAGGCCATCCTCCAAGCCGCCGAGGAACGCGGCAGCGAATTGATCGTGATGGGAGGGTACTCCAACCCAGTGCTAGAGATCGTATTTGGAAGCACCGTGGATGAGGTGCTCCGGGACGGTCGGTACTCCGTGTTGATCTGCCGGTAGGAGGCACGAGATGTCGCAAACGACTCCATACAAGGACCCACAACGCCCTGTTGAGGAACGTGTCGAGGATCTGTTGAGCCGCATGACGCTGGAAGAGAAGATCGGGCAGATGTGGCAAATGCCCGCCTACGGCGAGGCCGAAAAGTGGATACGCGAAAAACACGTTGGCTCATTCCTGCACGTGATAGGTCAGAGAGCGCAAGACCTGCAGAAACTGACGGGGGAAAGTCGCCTGGGCATCCCACTGATCTTTGGCATCGATGCCGTCCACGGTCACGCTTTCTGGCATCAGTCGACCGTCTTCCCCTCCCCACTGGGGCTCTCCTGCTCCTGGGACCCCGACTTGGTCGAGCGTGTCGGCCGAATCACGGCGAAGGAGGTCACAGCCACCGGCCTCCATTGGACGTTTTCCCCCGTGTTGGACACTGCCCGCGATCTGCGCTGGGGCCGGATCGACGAGACGTTTGGCGAGGACCCGTATCTAATCGGCGTGCTCGGCCAGGCCATGGTCCGCGGCTACCAGGGCGACGACCTCAGCGCCCCGGATACCATCCTGGCCTGCGGCAAACACTATGCCGGGTATCCAGGCACGCGGGGCGGACGAGACGCCGCTGAAGCCGACATCACCGAACGCCAGATGCGCAGCGTTTTTCTCAAACCGTTTCATGACGTCGTGAAAGCGGGCTGCGCGACGCTGATGAGCGCCTACCAGTCCATCGACGGTACGCCCTGCACAGCCAACCGCTGGCTGCTGAGAGACGTTCTGCGGGAGGAATGGGGGTTCGAGGGGTTCGTCGTCACCGACTGGGATAACATCGGACGGATGCACAGGGAGCAGATGGTCAGCACGACGATGGAGGACGCCGTCAAGCGTGCGGTAGAGGCGGGCAACGATATGATGATGTCCGCCATCCACTTTCCTGATGCAGCAATCGAGCTCGTCCGCACCGGCCAACTGGACGAGGCACTCATCGACGAGGCTGTCCGGCGCATCCTGTGCCTCAAGTTCGAGTTGGGCCTGTTCGATGAAAACCGTTACGCCGATCTGTCAAAGGCCGACGAGATCGTCGGCTGCGCGGAGCATCGCCAGGCCGCGCTGGAGGCAGCCTACCAGTCCATCGTGCTGCTCGAGAACGAGGACAGCCTGCTCCCTCTGGGTGACGACGTCAAGCGCATCGCCGTCATCGGCCCCAACGCCGACGATGTGGGCGCGCACCTCGGGGACTGGACCACGTACAGCCACCACCTCGGCGAATGGCAACAGCTCCCTGCTGAAAAGGTCGTCACCGTGCTAAAGGGCATCCGCAACCGCGCTGGAGAGAGCCGCCACGTGGACTATGCCAAAGGCTGCGACGTCCTCAAGCCGAATCTTGATGGGATCGCCGAGGCGGCGGAACTGGCCTGCACGGCGGATGTGGCCGTCGTCGTCGTGGGCGACGTGATCGACCAGACAGGCGAGTACAAAGATCGAGCGGATCTCGACCTGAGCGGTGGGCAACAGCGACTCCTGGAGGCCGTCCACGCCACCGGGACGCCGATGATCGTCGTGCTCATCAACGGCAAGCCGCTCTCGATCCGCTGGGCCGCCGAGCACGCCCACGCCATCGTGGAGGCGTGGAACCCTGGTGTGGAGGGCGGCACAGCCGTCGCCGGCATCCTGTTCGGCGACCGCAGCCCTAGCGGCAGGCTGACCATCTCCTTCCCCTATCACGTAGGGCAGCAACCGGTCTACTACAACCAGATCCCCGGCTGGCATGGCCTGCCGACCTCGCAAGATGCCAAATATATCGACATGCCACAGGAGCCGTTGTTCGCCTTTGGCTACGGGTTGAGCTACACCACCTTCGTCTACTCCAACCTGAAGGTGCTGGCGAAAGAACTCGCGGAGGGCGAGCCGGTGCGCGTCGAGGTGGACGTGGAGAGCACCGGCGAGCGGGCCAGCGTCGAGATCGTCCAGCTTTACATCGACGACCTGTACAGCTCTGTGACCACTCCCGCCAAAGAACTGAAAGCCTTTCAACGGATCGAGTTGGAGCCGGGCGAAAAAAGGACCGTACGGCTGGAAGTGCCCTACGAGCAATTGGCGCTGGTGAACGCCGATCGGGAGACCGTTGTCGAGCCGGGCACCTTCGAGGTGATGGTGGGCAGCTCGTCGCGGGATGAGGGCTTGCTCAAAGACACATTCGAGGTAATGTAGGAAATGCACTCGTCCGGCATCTGCATCTATGCCCCGGCGGGTACTCGCTCCAGTTCCTCCTCCCGTTCCCCGTCCGGCGCCTCAGCCGCGTGAGGCTGTATCTGCAGATACCCCCCGTAGAGCCGCCACTCGTCCCACCGGCACGAGTGGACCAGTGTGCCGTTGTGGACGCACATATCGGGGCAAGAGTCGCACATATCTGTGCGCCCGTCATCCATCAGGTCTGGTGCTTGGATGATGCCGATGGCCTGCGTGTAGACTGGCGAAAAGAGCAACAGCGGCCTGCGCAGGAGCGTGTGCAGGTAGGCCCTGTGCGCCTGACGGACTTTGCTGTCGAACAGTCCCGCCAGGAAAACCTTGCGCCCGATGCGATGGCTGGGCCGGTGGGCCACGTACGTCCCCTTCGTCCAGTGATGCCACACCTCAAAGGCCTCCACCGAGCGTGGGCCGAGGGATCCCAGCATGTGGCCGCCCGTCAGCCCGATCTGCACACCGATGAGCCATTTGATCGAGTCGTGGCGCTGGGTGCCGTTCAGGTACGCCGCCGCATCATAGTGTGGGAACTCGGCGCGAATCAGTTCCCATAGCTCCTGCGAGGTAACACCCGCGTCCTCTGCCACTTCCCGCTCGAAGGCGTACCCCAGCTCGTCGGGCGTGATCCTTTTGCCGTCGGGGGTATAGTAATCGACGCCCATCTCCAGCCCTGCTGCCCGGAAGGTGATGAGCACGATCCCGTGCACCTTGTCGATGTGCTGCTGGCACCAGCGCACCACGTCGGGGATCTGGCGCAAGTTGGAGCGATAGACCGTCAAGCCAAAGTTGCAGTACATCTTCGGCACCGAGGCGACGAGCTCCATCAACTCCTCGCGCAGTTCGTTGAGCTCGGCCTCCGTCTTGCCGTTCCACCGTGGCTCGCGTCTCTGCAGGCTATCGATGTGGAAGGCAATGCCCATCGCCCCAGCCCGCTTGAACTCGACCAGCAACTCGCGCGTCAGCGCACGCCCATTGGTGAGGATCAGCGGCTCCATCCCCTGCTCGCAGATGAAGGCCACGATCTCCACGATGTCCGGGTGCACGAGCGGCTCCCCTCCGGCGATGCTGATGTTGTGCACGTTCCGCCACCGCTTGAGGAACAGGACGTCGTCCTTAACCTCTTCCAGCGGCTTGTGCCCGGCGATCTGCCGGCGGTAGCACCCCAGGCAGTAGACGTTGCACTTGTCCGTGACCTCCAGCCAACCGATGGGATTGTCGTTCATCGACCATGGCATACGATACAGATTCTGCTTATCCAGCGTTCTCATAGCTCCCCCTTTGATTCTCTCTATCTCGCCTTCGATCAGTTCACTCCACTCGCCGTGGCCGGTACTGGATCGCTTCGGCCAGATGCGGCGTCTCGATGCGCTCGCTGCCGGCGAGGTCGGCGATGGTGCGCGCGAGTTTCAGTATCCGGTGGAAGGCCCGCGCGCTCATCCCCAATTGCTGCATCGCCGCCTTCACCAGGCTTCGCCATGCCTCGTCCAGATTGCACACTGCCCGCACCTCCGTCGGCCCCATATCGGCGTTGCACAAAAGAGGGGTGGCGGGACCCGGCACGCCGGGTCCCGAAGCAAAGCGCGCGCGCTGCGCCTCCCGCGCTGTTTCCACCCGCGCGCGGATCGCCTCCGAAGGCTCCCCCAGCCGGTCGGCGGTCAGCTTTTCCACGTCCACGCGCGGCACCTCGACGTGGATGTCGATGCGGTCGAGCAGCGGTATTACACAAATTGGAATAAACAAAACAATCACAGTTTCACTCGTTCCTCGGTAGCTCCCCATCAATCGGGCGAGACCGGCCGACTGCCTTTCATGCACGACCGGCGCAGCACGTGAGCACATGTACTGCGCCCGTCGCTCCCGTTCCCGCGATAGTCATCCCTGCGTGCTGACTTGTGCGCAGGGATGGTTCTTTTTTTCCGCATGCGACCACTTGCCCGCTCACACTAGCGGAGTATACTTGCACTTGGGCTACAGGCCGAAGTGGACTGTGGCGCACATAAGCGATGGATGTGGGTTTTGACCAGGACAAGCTCTTTTCCCTGACTAGACAGCTAGATTCGGCGAAGAAGATTTGACGGATGAGAGAAGTAGCCGGGACAGCCACAGGGCCGGGTTGAGTTGACGAATGTCACTTCACGACAGGGAGATAGACCATGGAAATGCCTGCATATCATCCTTTTCGATCGGCGAAAGCAAAAGCGGAATATCTGGCCGATTACGATATGAGGGCAGAGAGGTGGCCAGTCGTTTCGGGGTCCAGGACGGCAGATACCTATTATGGGCAGACCTTTGTGCGGATCAGTGGGCCAGACGATGCTCCACCGCTGGTACTGCTGCCTGGAGCCAGTGGCAATTCGCTGATGTGGCTACCGAATATAAAAGCTTTATCCAAGTGTCATCGAACCTATGCGGTGGACAACATCTATGACTATGGGCGAAGCGTATACACGCGCCCCATTGAGAGTCCAGCCGACTTGGTGAACTGGCTTGACGAGCTGTTCAGTGCGCTTGAGCTTGGAGACAACGTCAATCTTATGGGCATATCCTATGGGGGTTGGCTGACAAGCCTATACGCGCTCCGCTTTCCAAACCGGCTCAATAGAATTGTGCTATTGGCGCCAGGAGGCACTGTGTTGCATGTGCGGCCAGAGTTCTGGGTACGCGTAATTCTCAGTCGGTTGCCCCATCGCTACTTTGCCAAGAGCTTTATGTCCTGGCTACTGGGAGGCAGGAGTGAGATCAGCCAGTTAGTGGTGGAAAGCGCGGCGAATCATCTATGGCTGGCCAGGCGGTGCTTTAAGCCAAGGCGTTCTGTCATTGCGACTGTCCTGGAGGATAAAGATCTGCGGAGCATCAAAGTGCCGACGCTCTTCTTGGTCGGTGAGAACGAAAGGCTCTATTCTGCCCAAGAAGCCGTGCAACGCCTCAATAGAGTAGCTCCCCACATCAAGGCAGAGATCATTCCCGACGCCGGTCACAACTTAACATTCGTGCAGGCGGAGATGGTAAACAGGAAGGTCCTCGATTTTCTGAAACAACCGTGACGCTGAGCTGGGCCGATATATTCAGGGTAGCCACTGGATGCCCACTATCCCCTCCGCTGTGCTCTCCAGCATGCCCGCCCGGCCACGCTCCAATGCCCCATCGAATACACCGGGAGGCAGGGCGGCCCGCAGCTTGCCAAGCAGAACCTCGGCTCGAACTCTGTGTTCCTGCCAGCTCAGTGGATGAGATAGGACCTGAGCCAGGCACTCGACTGCGCGTTCCTGTTCGGTCTGGCCCTGCCTGGCCAGAAACCCGGCCCAGCCATTCAGGCTGCGCACAAGTTGAGGCCAGGCTCGGGCCTCGACGGACATCCTCAGCGCATCGAGCAGATGCCCCTTCGCCGCTGAATCGTCGTGCAGCACGGACGCGACGGCCCCCAAACCCAAGTGATTGGCTATAAGGGTCCGGATGTCCCCGATCTCACTGGCAAGGGTAAAGCTCTCCTGAAAGCACCGTCGCGCCTCTGAGTAGTCTCCCAGGCCGTAGGCCACAAAGCCCAGAGCCGCAAGGCTCCAGCCTACTAACTGCTGAGAGTCGGCCTCCCGGGCAAGCGCGAGGCTCTCTTCCAGATGTGGCCCGGCCTCTGCCAGGCCCCCTGAAAGACGCATGACTTCGCCCAAGAAGTAGTGCGGGCTCGCCATCGATCGCAGGTCCCCCAGGTCTTGAAAGATGGACAGGCTCGCCCGGTAGTGTTCGGCAGCCTCCGCAAGCTCTCTCGTCCGGGCATAATGGCCCGAAAGCAGGCGCAGCATCGCGATGCACCAGAGGTCGCCGCTTTCCCTGGCCACTGCCAGCCCCTGTCGCAGATGTTCCCCGCCCGGCTCGTGCTTGCCTTGATTTGTCTCCGCTGTCCCCAGCCAGCCCAGCGCCATGGCGAAAGTGCCACGTGCGATGGCAGGATCGAGCAGCGGCAGGCTTTTTCCCAGCAGGCCTTCTGCTCGCTCGTAGCGACCCAGTTGGACGCAGCAAACGCCCTGTTCTACCAACGCCGTGCCCAGCACGATCGCTTTCGCCGGGTCTCTGGCGGCGAGGTCTGGCCCGCCTTCGCTCAATGCCGTGACTGCCTGGCCCATGGCGGCCTCGCCTTCCAGCCACCATCCATGCGCGCGGTAGAACATGATCAGGCCGGTCAGGCTTTGCCCGATTTCGATCCACCGACACCCGGCGACCGCCCAGCGCCATGCGGCGCGCACGTTCTCGACCTCTTCGTCCATCTCCGCCAAGGCCTGCGCCTGCTTGGCGGTCTTGAACTGCTCTCCCCATTGTAGCACCAGGGAGACGTAGTAGCGGCCATGACGCTCGCGGGCCTGTTCGTCTTCGTCCGGTGACTCGACCAGCCTCTTTTCTGCGTACTGGCGCACGAGCGAGTGCTGTGTGTAACGCCCGGATTGCGTCACCTGCAAGAGCGATTTGTCCACGAGGGAGGAGAGCAGGACGTGAAGTGGGTGGAGCGGACGCGGAGACGCTGCCTCACCTTCTACCGACGGCTGGCCAGAGCCGGAGGCTCCCGGCAGGCTGACCACCGCCTCAGCAGCGTCCAGGCAGAATCCGCCGCGAAAGACTGCCAGTTGTCGGAGGGCCGATTGCTCTGCCTCGCTCAACAAGCGCCACGAGTGCTCAAACACGGCCCGCACGCTGCGATGCCGGTCGGGCACGTCGCGCATGGAGGTGACGAGAAAGTCCATGCTGCGCGCGATCTCGTGTGCGATCTGGGCACACGAGAGCACCTTGACCCAGCCCGCGGCCAGCTCGAGGGCCAGCGGCATTCCGTCCACCAGCTCGCAGATGCGCGCCACGGCCGGCCGGTCTGCCTCCGAGAGCGTGAATCCCGGCCTCACCTGCCGCGCCCGCTGTAGGAACAACTGCACTGCGCTACAAGTTTCCAGGTCTGCCAGCGCCCCCGGGTCGGGCGATGACAACCCCTGGATGGGCAGCCGCCATTCCTGTTTCAGGTTCAAGCCTTCGCGAGAGGCAGCCAGGATCTTGAGAGTCGGGCAAGTGCGCAGGAGGTCGCTCACCAGCTCGCTCTCCTCGACCAAGTGCTCCAGGCCGTCCAACACGAGCAGCAAATCTCTGTCACGCAGGTAATTGAGCAATTGCTGCTTGGGGTCAGCCGAATCGGAGAAGGAAACACGCAGCGCGCCGGTGATGGCAGAGACGGCGCGCTCGGGCGCGCTCACGTCCGCCAGCGGCACAAAGCACGCGCCGTCTCGAAAGGCAAAGGCCTCTTGCGCTGCCGCCTGCAAGACCAGCCGCGTCTTGCCGATGCCGCCCGGCCCGATAATCGTCAACAGGTGCACGTCCGAGGCTTGCAGATACTCGCTAATCTGCGCCAATTCCCCTTCGCGGCCCAAAAAGGGCGTCAGGTAGGCGGGCCAGTTGCGCAGGGGGGGCGGCGTGGGCGGCTGGAGCGAATCGGATTCGATCTGCGCGCGCAGGGTGGTCGTCTCTGTATCGGGCGGCGTGTCCAATTCCTGTGCCAACATCTGGCACAGGGCTTCGTAGTGTGCCAGCGCCGCGTTGCGCTGTCCACTCCACGCCAGCGCGCGCATCACCTGACGGTGCGCGTCCTCTCGGAACGGATCAATCTCGATCTGCCTCCGCGCGACGCGCTCCATGAGTTGATAGTCCCCCCGCAAGGCGTGGTACTCGGCCAGGCTGTGCAGTGCCGAGAGTGCCTGGCGCGCAAGTTGTTCACGCGTGACCAACGCCCATTCCTCAAAAGCTGCGCTGTCCTTCAAAAAGAACCCGGTCAGCAAGTCACCGCGATATAACTTGACGGCACGCTGCAACCGCTCGACACAGACCCGGCAGGTCTCGCGGCGGCGGTGGGCGTGCCCGTCGCATTCCCGGACCAGCGCGCTGAACTCGGCCACGTCTAACGAATGATCGCTGGCCGAATTGAACTGCACCGTCTGTCGGGTGACCAGCAGGAAGGGCGGAGCGGCCTTGCCCAAGGCGCGGCGCAACTGGTGCAGCGCCTGACGCAGGCTGTTGTGGGCTGCGGCCTGAGGATGGTCGGGCCAGAGCAACCCGGCCAAAAAGTCGCGGGGATGGGGCACGTCGGCTTCGACGGCCAGGTACGCCAACAGCGCCTGTGCCTTCGCTGTCAGGCGCACGGCAAGTGGTTTCCCGTCGCGTGTGATCTGGAGGGGGGCCAATAGAGAGAGTGACAGCACAATACTACCGCCGAACTTCACTATCCAAAGACCCACTCAGATGTCGAATATCGAGCAGTTGTCAAAGCCAGAATGCCCAATAATAGTATCACCGATTTTGGCTTTGGCGTCAAGTAGCCCGACGGGCATTTAACGATTCCTTAACGCCCTCCTGCTATGCTGGAGGACGATGGCCAGGGAACAGCTCAACTACGCATCGTATTTGCTTAGACTCTGGCGAACGGAGGAAGATGGACGACTCGTCTGGCGCGCATCGCTGGAAAGCACCGGTGACGGTCAACGGCTGAACTTTGCCAGTCTGGAGGCGCTGATCGCATTTCTGGAAACCCAGTTCAGTCCCCGGCACATGGAGCGCAAGGGAGAGTAAGGGACAAACTACCTCCAGGCAATCCATACGAGACATGTGCTAAGAAGGCAGGTAGTTCTTTAGACATTCGAGGAGGCAGATGATGTTAAAGACCAAGAAGCTTTGGACTATCGTTCTAGCCGTCGCACTATTGGCGGCGGCGGTTCTAGCTTGCGGGCCATCCCCGGGCAGTGGGGGTGGACCCAGCGTGACCATCACCAGCCCGCCAGAAGGGACCACGGTGAGCGTGGGGCAGGCGGTGGAGATCGCCTCGCAGGCGACAGCCGGGGCGGGAGTCGCGCGGGTGGAGCTCTCGGTGAACGGCGTGGCTGTGCGCAGCGATGCGCCACCCAGCGGGAATCCCACGCTATTCTCGATCGCACAGCCGTGGGTCCCGGAGACAGAGGGGCTGGTCACAATTGGGGTGGTGGCCTACGACGTCGAGGGAGCCGCCTCGGAGATGGCCACGATCAGGTTGCAGGTGGCAGCGGCTGCTGCAGGGGCGCCGACCCAGACACCGGAGCCGCCTGCGGGGGAACCGCCGACAGGGGAGCCTCCCACACCGGAGCCGACGCCGATGCCGGAGCCGGACGTGACGACGGAGGCGGGGTGCACGCTGAATGCGACGTGCGTGGCGGACGTGACCATCCCGGACGACACGGTGCTGGCCCCAGGAACCAGTTTCGTCAAGACCTGGCGCATCCGCAACAACGGCACCTGCGACTGGACGGCGGGCTTTAGGTTCGTCTTCGTAGGCGGGGATCAGATGGGCGGTGAGGCGCAGGTGGCGGTGCCTCCGACGGCGGCCGGGAGCACGGCCGATCTGAGCGTCAACCTGACGGCACCCGCTGCGCCCGGCACCTACCGGGGCAACTGGCGTATGCAGTCGGACACCGGGCTGGCGTTCGGTAGCACCGTTTATGTGCGGATCGTCGTACCGGCGCCGGCGACGGACACACCTGAGCCAACCGACACGCCCAAGCCGATGGGCACGCCGACAGTGTTCCCTGCCAATCACCACTCGCTGGGGGCTTACAACCATCCCGGCTACTATGTCCGACACAGTAGCTTCATGGGAGAGCTGACAGAAGTCTCATCAGACTCGGGCCAACAGGATTCCACGTTCATATTCATGCCTGGGTTGGCGGATAGTCACTGCGTTTCGTTCCAGTCTATCAACTATTCTGGCTTCTACCTTCGTCATTATGATTTCCGAATCAGGCTGCATGGCTTCGAGGACACCCAGCGATTCAGAGAAGATGCGACGTTCTGTGAGCGGCCTGGGCTGGCCAACCCTGCCCTGGTTTCGTTCGAATCATACAACTATCCGGGATATTTCCTGCGTCATCGCGACTTTCATCTGTACATTGAACAGAGTGACAGTGACCTCTTCAGGGCAGATGCCACCTTTCGGATCATAGATCCATTGTGGCAATAGAGGACAGCCGGGGACTGATCGCACAGTGCCCGCGTTTACATCGTAGCCTGCCGGGCGTGGCGGGATGCTTTCGCAGGCAGTAATCATGAACTACATCCACCCTCGATGAAGAAATTGCCCTGTAGGGGCGGGGTTGCCCCGCCCCGGCGCAGGCGCGGAGACCGCGCCACTTTTATACGAAAAGGAAAAGCAAATGACACACCTGAGCAAACGAAAGATCAAAGCATCTCACATCTTCATGGCCGCTGCCCTGCTGGCCGGGCTGCTGGCTGCCGGACCAGGGCACCATGCCCACGCCGCGCAGGCGCCTCAGGCGGACCTGGCGCCGCTAGAGACCCTGCTCAACCCCGATGGCAGCCTCGACCTGAGTACTGGCTTCAGTGGCGCGCTCGATCCCAGTGGCTACCGCATGGAGTACGGGCCCGCCGGCGCGCCGCGCTTCAGACCGGCCGGCGCGCCCGCCGCCCCACACTCCCCGGCGGACACCTGGAACGCCCTCGGCTCGGGGCTGAACGCCGCCGTTCGCGCCATCGCGGTGGTCGGGGCGGACGTCACCGTCGGGGGCGGCTTCACCAACGCGGGTGGCGTGGTGGATGCCGACCACATCGCCCGCTGGGACGGCTCTTTCTGGCACCCCCTCGGCTCTGGGCTGAACGACGACGTCTACGCCATCGCGGTGGCGGGAGGGGATATTTACGTCGGCGGCCTCTTCACCGACGCGGGTGGCATGGCGGATGCCGACTACGTCGCCCGCTGGGACGGCTCGACCTGGCACCCCCTCGGCTCCGGGCTGAACAACTATGTCCGCGCCATCGCGGTCGCCGGCCCGAACGTGTACATCGGCGGCTACTTCACCGACGCGGGCGGTGACTCCAACGCCGACCACATCGCCCGCTGGGACGGCTCCGCCTTCCAACCCCTCGGCTCCGGCTTGAACGACGACGTCTACGCCATCGCGGTGGCCGGGCCGGACGTCTATGCCGGCGGCGCCTTCACCGGCGCGGGCGGCGTGACCGGTGCCAACCGCATCGCCCGCTGGGACGGCTCCGCCTGGCACCCCCTCGGCTCCGGACTGAACTACTACGTCTTCGCCATCGTCGTGGCCGGGCAACAGGTCTACGTCGGGGGCTGGTTCGCCAACGCGGGCGGCGACGCGAACGCCGACCGCATCGCTCGTTGGGATGGCTCCGCCTGGCACCCCCTCGGTGCTGGGCTGAGCGGCTATGTCTACGCCATCGCCGTGGCCGGGCCGCACGTCTACGTCGGCGGCCTGTTCACCGACGCGGGTGGTGACCCCAATGCCGACTACATCGCCCGCTGGGATGGCTCATCCTGGCATGCCCTCGGCTCCGGGCTGAACGGCGGTGGTGTCGTCGCCATCACGGTGGCCGGGCCGGACGTCTACGTCGGCGGCCTGTTCACCGACGCGGGTGGGGAGACGGACGCCGACCACATCGCCCGCTGGGACACGACCGAGCTCAGTCCGGCCTGGAGTGGGCTCGGCTCCGGCCTGAACAGCCTCGTCTCCGCCATCGCGGACGCCGGGCCTGACCTCTACGTCGGAGGCTACTTCAGCAATGCGGGAGGCGACCCGAATGGCGACTACGTGGCCCGCTGGGATGGCTCCTCCTGGCACCCCCTCGGCTCCAGCCTAAACAGCCACGTCCTCGCCGTCGCGGTGGCCGGGCCGGACGTCTATGTCGGCGGCGCCTTCACCGGCGCGGGCGGCGTCGCTAGCGCCGACCACGTCGCCCGCTGGGACGGCTCCGCCTGGCACCCCCTTGGCTCTGGGCTGAACGACACCGTCTACGCCATCACCGTGGCCGGGGCGGACGTCTACGTCGGGGGCTACTTTACTGACGCAGGCGGCGTGGCCAGTGCCGACCATGTCGCACGCTGGGATGGCACGGCCTGGCACGCCCTAGGCTCTGGTCTAAGCAGCTATGTCTACGCCATCGCAGTGGCCGGTCCCGACGTCTACGTCGGCGGCCACTTCACCGACGCAGGTGGCAACGCCAATGCCGACCACGTCGCCTGCTGGGACGGCTCGGCCTGGCACCCCCTCGGCTCCGGTGTGAACGACAACATGTGGGCCATAGCAATCGTCGGGCCACAGGTCTACGCCGGCGGTTACTTCACCGACGCAGGTGGAGAGCCGGACGGAGACCGGATCGCCCGCTGGGGAACGGTCTTCCACCGTGTCTACCTGCCGCTCGTCCTGAGGTAAGCCTGCCCTGAGCACAGCCGAAGGGCTGGTGCGGCGCACCGCTCAGTAGAGACGGCCGCGTATGCAGAGAAGGAAAAGGAAATGACACACCCGATCAAACGGACAATCAAAACATCTCATCTCTTCCTGACCACTGCCCTGCTGGCCGGGCTGCTGGCCGTCGGGCCAGGATACAGCGCCCGCGCTGCGCAGGCGCCCCAGGCGGACCTCACGCCGCTGGAGACCCTGCTCAACCCCGACGGCACACTGGACCTGAGCACCGGCTTCAGCGGCGCGCTCGACCCCACCGGCTACCGCATGGGGTACGCGCCCGGCGGCGCGCCGCGTTTCACGCCGGTGGCCGCTCCCGCCGCCCCACGCTCCCCGGCCAATACCTGGCACCCCGTCGGCTCCGGGGTGAACTACGGCGTCTGGGCCGTCGCGGTGGCCGGACCCGATGTCTACGTCGGCGGTGGGTTCACCGACGCAGGTGGCATCGCCAATGCCGACTACATCGCCCGCTGGGACGGCTCTTCCTGGCACGCCCTCGGCCCCGGGCTAAACCACTACGTCCGCGCCATCGCGGTGGCCGGGCCAGATGTCTACGTCGGCGGCCAGTTTACCGACGCAGGTGGGAACATCTATGCCGACCGCATCGCCCGCTGGGACGGCGCCGCCTTCCACCCCCTCGGCTTCGGGCTGAACGGCTATGCCCACGCCATCGCGGTGGCGGGGGGGAACATCTACGTCGGCGGCGAGTTCACCAACGCAGGTGGCAACTTCGATGCCGACCGCATCGCCCGCTGGGACGGCTCCGCCTGGCACCCCCTCGGCTCCGGGCTGAACGACCATGTCTATGCCATCGCGGTGGCGGGGCCGGACGTCTACGTCGGCGGCCTTTTCACCAACGCGGGTGGCGACCCCAACGGCGATCACGTCGCCCGCTGGGACGGCGCCGCCTGGCATGCGCTCGGCTCCGGCCTGAACGACCGGGTCAAAGTCATCGCGGTGGCCGGGGGGGACGTTTACATCGGCGGCAAGTTCACCAACGCAGGTGGAAGCACCAACGGTGACTACATCGCCCGCTGGGACGGCGCCACCTTCCACCCTCTCGGTGCCAGGCTGAACAACGACGTCACCGCCATCGCAGTGGCCGGGCCCGATGTCTACGTCGGCGGCAACTTCACCAATGCCGGTGGCGTCGTCCTTAATCGTATCGCCCGTTGGAATGGGTCGGCCTGGCACGATCTTGACTCCAGCCTGAACGGCACCGTCGACGCCATTGCGGTGGCCGGACCGGATGTCTACGTCGGCGGCTGGTTCACCAACAAAATGGGCGGAACCTACGGCCGCATTGCCCGCTGGGACACGACCGAGCTCACCCCCGCGTGGAACGGGCTCGGCTCCGGGCTGAACGGCTACGTCCGGGCCGTGGCAGTGGCCGGGCCGAACATCTACGTCGGCGGCGACTTCACCAACGTGGGCGGAACCTACGGCCACATCGCCCGCTGGGATGGCTCCGCCTGGCATGCCCTCGACTCCGGGCTGAACGGCAACGTCACCGCCATCGCCGTGGCCGGGCCGAACGTCTACGTCGGGGGCTACTTCACCGACGCGGGTGGCGACTCCAACGGAGACCACATCGCCCGCTGGGACGGCTCCTCCTGGCATCCCCTTGGCTCTGGGCTGAGCAGCTTTGTCCGTGCCATCGCAGTGGCCGGACCCGACGTCTACGTCGGGGGCTACTTCACCGACGCGGGTGGTAACTCCACCGCCGACCGCATCGCCCGCTGGGACGGCTCCTCCTGGCACGCCCTCGGCTACGGGCTGAACAACGCGGCCCTCGCCATCGTGGTGGCCGGGCCGAACGTCTACGTCGGGGGCTACTTCGTCAACGCAGGCGGGAACGACGACGGTGATTACGTCACCCGCTGGGATGGCTCCGCCTTCCACCCCCTCGGCTCCGGCCTGAGCAACTTCGTGTACGCCATCACGGTGGCCGGGCCGGACGTCTACGTCGGCGGCTATTTCAGCGACGCAGGCGGCGTCGCCAATGCCGACCGCATCGCCCGCTGGGACGGCTCCGCCTGGCACGCCCTCGGCCCTGGCCTGAACGCCAGCGCCCTCGCCATCGCGGTGGCCGGGCCGGACGTCTACGTCGGCGGCTACTTCACCGACGCGGGTGGAGACGCAGACGGAGACCACGTCGCCCGCTGGGATGGCTCCGCCTTCCACCCCCTCGGCTCCGGGCTGAACCATGACGTCTACGCCATCGCGGTGGTCGGGCCACAGATCTACGCCGGCGGCCGGTTCACCGACGCGGGCGGAGAGACGGACGCCGACCGCGCCGCTCGTTGGGGGACGGTCGCCATCCATCACGTCTATCTGCCGCTGGTGCTGCGGGATGATTGACCTTTCCCCGCGCCCTCCGCCCCTCCTCCAACGGGGGAGGGGAAGGGGATGGGGCAAGACGAAGGAGGCACCAAAGTGAAAACCAGGATTGGGATCGTTCTGGCACTGTTGGTCCCATTGGTCTGCTCGCTGGGAGGCGTGACGGGAAACGCACTCGAACAGTCTATCGACCTGGACGAGTTCAGGGTCACCTTAGGAGAACAGGAGATTCTTCTAGGAAATGGGGGGTTTGGCTTACACTATTTTCCCGATAACTGTGTGTCTGTAATAGATACAAGCCCTACGTATCGTATCATTATGGCGGCAGGTAATTCAACCTATCTCTTGGAAGGAAAAAGTGTAGAGGAATTAACCGGTTGCGAGAAGATACTGGGCCCAGGTGGAACGGGTGAATTCGACAATGGATATGCCGGCATCGCCGGTATCTACCGTGATGAAAGTGGCAAGCTCTACGGGTTCTATCATGCAGAAGATCACACAGACATGCCTACTATGGAAACAGGCATTCCTGGATTTTATGCGTGCATCGCTCTTGCACTATCTGAGGATAATGGAAAGACCTGGAAAAAAGTGGGGCCGGTCATAACTAGTTCAAAGCCCAAGGGCTGGTACGCCTATGAAGGTCAGGCGGATTTTGGGATCGGAGAACCGTCCACTGTTGTGAGTAAAGACGGAAGGTATTTGTACGCTTACTATACATCCCATTCGAGAGTAGATAACAGAGGTGTGCAAATATGCATGGCGCGTGTAGATCTTGATAGGAATGCACCTCTACCGGGGACATGGTACAAGTACTATGAAGGTAGTTTTAGTGAGCCGGGAATTGGCGGTAGAGATTCAGTAGTTGTAAGTGCAAAACATCTGGATGAAGCAGAGGCGGTATATCCTCACGTTGTTTATTCAGAATATCTCGATCTTTATATTATGGTGTTCAATATCGATGTCTGGAAAGAGTTCGTGTATGACACAGGTTTAGAGCAATGTGGTCTGTATATTGCGTATTCGACCGATGGCATTAGCTGGTCAAGACCAACAATGTTAATCAGAGACTGGCCGATACCATTAACAAACAGATCGATATCCTGGCAGTCAACGTTGCTCTTCGATGAAGGTTCGGCCAGTGAAGGGTGGCTGGTTTATGGCTACAGTGAAAGATGGGGACATGAGTACCAAGGAGGGATACCGCATTACATGGTTGGAAGGCGTATTGAATTCGAGAAAACAGCGGCTACAGACACGACGGCTCCCACCATCGCTGGTGTGGTTCAGAGCCCTGCTGCCGACGAGGTTGATCCAGGGGAGGCTGTTACTGTCACAGCCATGAACGTGGCTGACGACGTGGCCGTGAAAATGGTTTTGTTGAGGTACAGCACCGACGAAGCGACCTTTTACAACGTGATCATGACGCCGGTCGGTGGAACCAGTAATTGCACAGGTCGGATCCCAGCCGCGATTATTGAACTTCGTAAAATAAAAGGAGCATTTACAACTCCAGTCTGGCGTATTGGAAGAACGAGCCGAGCAAATGCGTCTGTGGCCGCGTGTTCTCGATTGAAGCAACAATGGATTGCTGGAGG